>Ga0180732_1001436_pt1 | contig 14770 bp, 25 predicted proteins | sample KR11_01MetaG_FD_148674 | JGI IMG/M metagenome (GOLD analysis project Ga0180732, IMG submission 148674) | Groundwater microbial communities from the Olkiluoto Island deep subsurface site, Finland - KR11_0.1 MetaG | ecosystem: Environmental > Aquatic > Deep subsurface > Groundwater | place...
TGTCTTATGTTTGGATGCATATGTTATCTAATTGCTGAGACTTTTTAATTTATTCCGGAAAAATGGTTCATCGTAAAGAAAATCAACCACAGAGTCCACAGAGAGCACAGAGCATTGACGCTTTTCTCTGTGGACTCTGTGTTCTCTGTGGTTACCCCGGCTTCAGCGAAGCGCCGCCATATAAATATTTACTATGTGATTCTTGTGTTGTCCCGCCCCTTCCATTGAATGCTTGCCTTCCCTCCCCCTCCCTTTGCTGAAAACCTCACCTTCCTCCTGCATGAAAACCAAGGGCTGCAATGAACAGAAACCCGGAGTGATCCCTTCAATGGAGACCTATCGCCTGAGTTCACATGGGAGGATGTGGTGGAGGGGAGGACTATCAAGGCTGATGGAAATAGTCTAGGATGAGAGGTTGCTTAGGGAACATTCTGGGCAACGATAATTTAATACGTTAATTATATATCGAACTAGCGCTAAGATGATTTCAGATATGAAATTTGAAGTTGTGATCAGAGAAGATAAAGAAGACGGAGGATATGTTGTTAGCTGTCCTGCTCTGCCTGGTTGCCACTCCCAGGGAGAGACAGTAGAAGAGGCAATGACTAATATCAAAGAGGCTATTGGAGCTTACTTGGAAAGTCTTGAGATGGATAAAATTCCATTGCCTTCAGAACAAACAATTGCAACTGTGGAAGTATAAAGGTGTCCAAACTTCCTGTGGTTTCAGGAAAGAAAGCTGTAAAAGCGCTTTCAAAAGCCGGTTTTTATATTCATCATCAAAAAGGTAGCCATATTGTTCTTAAAAAAGAGGGATACCCCTGCGCTTTAAACCTCACCTCCCCTCTGCATGAGATTATTACCGAAAGTGGCAATCCCAACGAGCGACATTTTTTCGGAGCATATTAAAAAGGAAATACTGTAAATAAAACTCCACCATAAGGCAAAGCTTCCATCATTAAATATATAACCATTGCGAACGAGTTTCAATAAAATGCCCCACCAGATAAGCCCTTTTTACAAGTTAAAAGAATTTTTATTTTCAAAAAATTCTCTGCCCTATTTTGTATTTGCTGTTTTTGCATTACTTCTGGTTTCAGCTTTTTTTCCTTCAGGTTACATTCTAACTTTGGATACCATCGTCTCCGAGAATGTTTACCATGTTTCAAGTCTATTTTACGGATTGAGCAGTTCTTACTCTGTAGCGCCTTTCATAGCTCTACTCAGGTTTATCAATGTGTTTTTCTCGGTAGAGTTTATTCAAAAACTGTCATATTTCTTCATTTTTTTTATATCAGGTCTCTCCGCTTATAAGCTATGCCCTGAGGAATGGGGTATAGGGAGATATTTTGCAGGCTTCCTGTATATGTTGAATCCTTTTGTCTATGTTCGATTCTTAGCAGGTCACTGGCTTCTTCTTCTTGCTTACGCGGTCACACCCTTTGCTATTAAGGGTTTAATTGACTTTTTTGAAGATCCCTTAACTAAAAGAGCGATAAAAGTCGTATTTCTTTTAACTTCTATATTTGTTCTCGAAACGCATACGCCATTTCTTTTATTGATCGTGCTCGCTGTTATTTTTCTGGTTAGACTTGTAGAATACAGGAAAAATAGTGATAAGATTTTCAGCCTATCAAAATCAATAATTCTAATCGGCATTTTACTGCTAATTCTTAATTCATACTGGCTTATACCTACTTTTGTCGGGAGTTCTGCACCACTTGGTGAGATCACCGGTTCTGATCTTAACACCTTCACGACCAAACAGGATCTCAATTTCAACACTTTATTCACTACCGCCTCCATGTACGGCTTCTGGCGTGCAGGCTATGTTTACACAAAAGACCTTTTACCATACTGGTATCTCTTCTATATCTTCATCTTATTCCTCGCCGTACACGGATTTGACTTAAACTTCAAACATACTAAACACGGGATCTATGTCAAAGCCTTTGGCGCAATAGCGGTGCTATCAGTCCTCCTGGCAGCAGGCATCTCCGGCCCAATTGCAGGCGTATTTGAATTCCTATTTAACAATGTCTTCTTCTTCAAAGGCTTCCGTGAGCCTCAGAAATTTGTGGCGCTTTTAGTATTAGCTTACGCATACCTTGGGGGCCTGGGTGTAGCCGAGTTCGAAAAAATTGCCCGCGATCCCACATACAGAGCCAGCGCAAAGAAAATAGGCGCATGGCTGATAATCGCCATGGCTCTTGCCACGCCTTTCATCTATTCTTTCACCACGTTCAATGGCTTCTGGGGTCAGCTCAAGCCTACAGATTATCCGAAGGACTGGTATGAGGTTAACGATTTCCTTAACCAGGATGAACAGGACTTTAAAGTATTATTCCTACCATGGCATGCCTATATGGACTTCAAGTGGCTTCCCACTGCACAGAAAAGGATTGCTAATCCTGCTTCAATCTTCTTTGATAAACCTATTATCCAGGGCGACAATATGGAAGCTGGGGGTATCTATAGCTCCTCTACTAATCCCGTCTCAAAGTACATCGAGTTCCTGCTTGCGAACAGAAATAAAATCGACAACTTCGGCGAGCTAATCGCACCGCTCAATGTAAAATATATTATTCTTACAAAAGAAGTGGATTACAGGTTCTACGATTTCCTCCACAACCAGACAGACCTGGAGCTTGTAAAAGACACCGAAAACATGGTAGTTTTCAGGAACAGGCATCCGGTTCATAAATTCTATCAAGTGAACAGCATCAGCACGATAAGATCATGGGACGAACTGCTTGATATAAGCAGAACAGGGGATATCATGGACTCGGCTTTTGTGCTTGGCAATACTACCCAGATCCACCTTTCGAATATGTCTGCTCTTGATCATAGAGAGGATTCCCCTGTGAAGTACGAGATTGAAAAGCCATCCATGAGGTATGTGGTATTCGCGGAAAAATTCTCAGGAGATTGGAAGCTTGGAGGCGCTGCTTCTGAGGCAAATCTTGGAGTTACGAATTTCTATGATGCGAAACGGCTAGATGGGCTGACGATTTATTACGAGAGGTTCAACGTGTATCTTGCAGGTTATATTATTTCAGGAGTCAGTTTTGTGATTTTACTGGTGGTGTATTATAGGGACAATCGGAAAAAGAAGCAGGTTTAAGTAAATTGAGATATTAATACAGCCATTCTAAAATCATCTGGTAGATGGAAATTATGGTGACAATATAAATTGACTAACCCTTCAAGAGACACTCTGCTGATGCTTGTTGTATTCGTTATCGGCGCATTATTGAACTATTCATTTAATATCGCTATGGGGTGGCTTTTACCTCCAGACCAGTACGGTATCCTCGGTGTAGCTATATCCTTAATGAGCATATTATCCCTATTTGTCGCTTCAGCTTTCCCGTTCACAGTAGCAAAGTTCCTGTCAGAGGATAATGAAAATAGCATAAAGCACAGGGTTTTCAAAAGTTCTCTCACTGGAAACCTCATTATTGCATTACTAATATCTTTCATTTTTTATGCTTTATACGGATTAGGGATAATACATCTCGAAGGAACATACAGACCGTTCGTTCTTCTAATCATACTTGGACTGGTCTTTTCCTCAATAGGAGGAGTGTATGCAAGCGCTCTGCAGGGCATGTTCAGATTTAAGAAGTTCGGTTTTGTTGGTATTATCTCGACTCTCACTAAACTGATCTTTGCTATTCTTCTTGTCTCACTCGGGTTTGGGGCAATGGGTGCATTCTCTGGAATTATCGCTGGAACAATAGTAGGTCTGCTGCTGGCAGTTATCTTCAGTTCGGATTTCAAATACTGGAAAACACAAGGCTGGGCAGACAAAAAGATATATTCATTTGCGCTTCCAATGTTCTTTGGAACTTTTTTCATGACCCTGCTCATGAATCTGGATATACTTGGAGTAAAATTCCTAAGTGAAAATGTTCTTTCAGATACTCTAACAGGTTATTATAGAAGTGCTCTCATCCTGGCAGAACTTCCGGTTTTTGCTGTCGGCGCGCTAATGGGGGCCATGTTCCCCCACATCTCAAAACATTCATCCAACAATAATAATTATTCCAATAAGACCCTGAAGTATGCAGTTTTAATTATTTGTCCTGTCAGTATAGCGTTATTTGCAATACCTTCATCAATTATAGCACTTGTTTTTCCTTCATCTTATGCAGCTGCTGCGGATGCCCTGGGTGTGCTTGCTCTTGGGATGGGTTTATTTGTTGTAATAACCGCACTGTCAGGCATCTTCCAGGCAATGCACCGTCCAAGAGTCCCTGCGATAATTCTCTTGCTTTCCATAGTTGCGGATATTATTGCCCTGATTTTCCTGGTACCTCGATATGGTATTCTTGGCGCTGCGGCTTCAACGACTATCGCTTGTATCATCGGCTTTCTTGGTCTGACAGGAGCGTATTTAAAATATGGATTTATTGAATTTGACCTGAATAAGGTTTTGAAGATACTCATATCCTTTATTCTATTTGGAGCCCTTGTTTTCATATTGCCTCATGACACAAAGTTATTGACGATAATTGATCTGTTGATCAGCTCAATACTGTATGTGCTGGTTTTATTTTTGTTGAGACTGCTAAAAGACGAAGACATAAAAATGATCCTATCAGGTTTCAGGGTTTCTATCAAGAATTGAAATAGGGAGCAAATGTTCGGAAAGTAGTTTGATTACTGCCTAACATATCCAGCATCACAAACTTCGGCGAACTCATGATCCTCTGAATGCCAAATACGTGCTCCTGACAAAAGAAGTGGATTACTGATCATCGGGGTGGTTCTGGCGCTCATCGAGTATGTAAAAGAGGGGAAAACTGAAGAGGCAGTTCAGCCATCTGTGAAAGAACGACCGCATGTGGAAAACGAGAAGCCTCGCCTCATAGCAGTTGCAAGCGGCAAGGGCGGCGTTGGCAAGACCACGATAGCAGCCAATCTGGGCGCGGCTCTTGCTGAGCTGGGCTGCAGGGTCACCATGATCGACATGGACCTTGCCATGCCCAACCTTGAGATAATCACAGGTCTTCGTAACCCCCCTGTGGGACTGGTGGACGTGCTTGAGGGAAAACTCGATCTTACACAGGTGGTATATACTGAACCCATGGGCACACAGGTCATCCCCCCAGGGATAATGCTTGAAGGGTACAGCAGAGAGAATACTTGAAACACATGTTGTCGCCGTCATCCCTGAGAGCAGGATAGTGAATGAAGCGCTTCATAATGAGGAGTGTTTCGTGGCATCTGACGCAGGGAGCGGACCTTCTAAGGAGATCAGGGGGCTGGCGAAAGAGTTAGCCCGGTAAAATTCACAGCGAACGCATCCTCCGATTACCTCATCTTCATCCCGCCCAACCTGGACTCCGACTACTGGGAGCTAAACGGCGCGCCCTCGCTCGCCCAGGGGTTCTATGCAGTATATCCCGTCGCGGCGGGGACGAATCATCATGCGCGGTATGGGATAGCGCACGGGCGCCGTGGATTTAATATTTAAAGAGTGATAAATATATGGCGCAGGAAGGATGATCAGCCACAGAGGGCACCGAGAGCACAGAGCAGGGTTGTTTATCTCATTATCCTCTGCGCGCTATGTGGTTTTTTGAAGGGATGTAAATATATCCATCATGTCATCAGAAGAAGCGCAGGGAAAGCCTGAGAAAAGATCGCTGAATTACGAGAAGAAAAGCCGCGCTATATACAAGCCTCAGAAGAAATATCATTTGATCATAAACCCCAGCATTATCAATATACTTCGGCAACTATCTTATCGCCTTCCAGCCAGATCTCTGCATTCTCTTTCTTCCCAAGCGCTCTGTCGATCTCCTCGGGTATACCTATCACTCTTCGTCCCCCGCTTACTGTGATCTTGCGCCTGAACACAACAGTGGGTTTTCTGAACTTCTTAACAATTTCTTCAACTTTTTCGCTGGAATTGGCATCGAGATATTCCTCTGCACAGGTCGGGCATCGCGAGCCTGTAAGTCTCGTTACGACAATTTCTCTTCCTTCCACAGATGCGACGAAGGTAATATCCTTAGCATCTTTGGTCCGTGTTCCACATGCTGCACATCGAATTTCTATTTTGCTCATATTTCCTCCTCTCGAATTACCGTTATAATTATTAATAGATGTTTGATTATGAAAGTAACACGAATATTCCTGCTTTCTTTATCCCATCCGCGCATTGTGTACCTGATATCTCCATACGAATCGGTTTCTTTTTTATATAATGAACCATGGAGCAATATAAGCTTGATATCAGATAGATAGATGCTTCTTTCGAGAAAGCGCTCATTTGCATGTTTGGATATTGTGTATTTTCTTTGCTCGAATAGTTCCAGGGCTTTTTTGCGGATTTCTTCAAACATAATATCTCTATTAAATCTCTTATGTATCTCTTGGATATATACTTAATGTTAATCCATTTCTTAACATGACTATATGGAAGAACATCTAGATTGTCAGCAAGAGCAAAAGAATTACCAGCAGGCACTCATAGTAGCCGCCGGCTATAACAAGCAGCGAAGCTCTTGCCAACAGCATTGCGATTAATGCCTACTATTTCCTGGTCATCGGGGTGGTTCTGGGGCTCGTCGAGTTTATAAGAGAGGGGGAAACGGAAGAGGCAGCGCAGCCAGATGTGAAAGAACAACCGCATGTGGAAAACGAGAAGCCCCGTCTCATAGCCATAGCCAGCGGCAAGGGCGGCGTGGGCAAGACCACGATAGCAGCCAACCTGGGCGCGGCTCTCGCTGAACTGGGCTACAGGGTCACCCTCATCGATATGGACCTTGCTCTGCCCAATCTTGAGATTATCACAGGCCTTCGAAACCCCCCCCGTGGGACTGGTGGACGTCCTGGAGGGAAAGCTCAATCTTACACAGGTGGTATATACTGGACCTATGGGCACTCAGATCATCCCCCCGGGGATAATGCAGGACGGGTACAGCAGTGAGAACGTTCCAAAGATCAGGGAGCTGCCGGATGCGCCGTTATATATCGTACTCTCTCTTGATGCCGATGATATAGATAAGTGGTATGCGCGGCTTGAGGCCGGGTTTGTGGCGAGGAATATGCTGATGCAGGGGTCGGCGATAGGGATGGGCTCTGGTTTACGATGGGATTGGGAGCTGATGAGCAGGTAAGGATAGATAAAGCGATCGGGCTTGAAATGGATGATTTGCCTATAGCAATTGTGTCAATAGGGCATGACAAAATTTGAATATTTCAATAACAATTTAAATGGAATATTTTTGGTTGAATGGAAAGTTACTTAATATAGCAAAGAAGATTTGAGGTATAAGATGATAAAGACATTGCATGCTATTTTTGATGGTAAGGTTCTGAGACCAGAAGGATCAGTAGATTTAGATGTAGGTAAACGTTACGTTTTGATTGTTGAAAGAACAATTGAAACGAAGGCCCCGAGAAAAGAATCACTTTACCCGCTCACCCAAATCCTGGATATTGCTACTGACGTGGGTGTTGATGATCTTTCCACAAGACACGATTGGTATGCACACGGAAGACGGGATGATGAAAAGCAGTGAAACATGCTAAATTTGTTTTTTTAGACACTCGACTGAGTTTGTTTTAGTTGAAATCGCTGATGGACTTGCAGCAGTTCAGTTCCACAAACATGCCGTTCAGATGATTAATTTACTTAAGGAGAATCAATTTGTTGAAATCGTTTCCCTCTCATCTGAATTGTTTGAAGAAGCGTTTAAACTCTACAAGAAACGAACGGATAAAGGATGGGGGCTTACAGACTGCACCTCGTTCATTGTGATGAAAAGCTATGGTATTATAGATGCATTAACAACAGACGAGCATTTCCAACAAGCAGGCTTCCGGGCACTGTTACGAGAGATGCTATGATAGACAGACTATGAAGAAGCTTGAGGAAATAAAATAAAATTCTTGGCGCAATCTCTTTCCATACAACTTCATTTATCGCGATAAACAACGAACTGAAACGAACCACGACGAACTACCTGACAGAGAATATCTATGTTGTGAACAGGGACGGTGTGTACAGGTACCATAACCGGAACCCACCGGATGATCTGACTACAAGAGACCACAGGCTGGAGCTTATAAAGAAAGGCGATGCGAGAGATACCCTGCGTTCTTCGGTCAGCGAACTGCCGGATGCGCCGTGCTATATCATACTCACTCTTGATGCTGATGATAGGGAAAAGTGGTATGCGCGACTTGAGGCTGGGTTTGTGGCGGGGAATATGCTGCTGCAGGGGTCGGCGATCGATGTGGGGTGCTGGTTTACGACGGGATTGAATGATAGTGAGCAGGTAAGAATAGGTAAAGCGATCGGGCTTGAAAGGGATGATTTGCCTATAGCAATTGTTTCAATAGGGTATGACAAATAAAATAGATGAAGGTAAACGCAAAGAGAACGAAAAAAAATTTTGTAACTGGGAGGAGTTATCAGATGGAGGTCGTCGTTACTTTTACGAAGTTGATGGTCGTTTCGGCTGGTTAGCTCGCTATATAAAGGAAGTAGATTCTAAGGAGCAAACTTTAAGGTTTTATCAGGCTATCTATGATAGCACAGGTAAACTTATCGAAGTACATGAAAAATATCCCGAAGATAAAGGTCATATAAATGTTTAGAGCGTGAGTTATGAAAATCACCCGAAAAGATGTTGCAAAGAAGATCATTGATTATCTATATCATCGTATAACCCTTCAAGAACTTGTGGATTGGGCAGAATCCAGTATGATGGAGGCAAATTTTGAAAGTCATGATTTTGAAACTCTGCGCGATATTGTCAGCAGGCTTGGTCTTGGTGATGTTAAAGCATATGGGTTGACATGGGATGAATGTGAAGACTTCTTATCACGTCTTGGATATCATGCCCGTTTAATAGTTACCGAGGGTTCTATGAAGGCTGCTGCGGAAAGTTAGATCCCAAAAATAATATAGCAGGTATTTTGGAAATCAAACCGCAGATAAACGCAGATGAACGCAGATTTGTTGTCAGGTATTAGGAATAAAATTGGATAAGTTAATTTTTTGTGAGTCCTTAGCTGGCTAAGGGAATAACCCGCACATGTCTTATAACGGGCGCGGCGGGCTGACAGTTCCTTCCTGGTATGCTGATCATTACCTGACAGAGAATATCTATGTGGTGAACCGGGATGGCGTGTACAGGTACCATAACCGGAACCCCGGATGATCTGACTACAAGAGACCACAGGCTGGAGCTGATAAAGAAAGGTGATGTGAGAGATGCCCTGCGTTCTGCGGTCAGCGAACTGCCGGATGCGCCGTTATATATCGTACTCTCTCTTGATGCTGATGATATGGATAAGTGGTATGCGCGGCTTGAGGCCGGGTTTGTGGCGGGGAATATACTGCTGCAGGGGTCGGCGATAGGTGTGGGGGGCTGGTTCACGACGGGATTGGGAGATGATGAGCAGGTAAGGATAGATAAAGCGATCGGGCTTGAAAGGGATGATTTGCCTATAGCAATTGTGTCAATAGGGTATGACAAATAAAATTGATGAAGTTAAACGCAAAGAGAACGAAAAGAAATTTGAGTAATATTTTTATACGATCAGGTACATTTTGTACTCAATGTTAGAAAAGCTGTTCACTTCTAAAACACGAGTAAAACTCCTGACTATGTTCTTGCTTAATCCTGAGACTGATATGTATGTTTAGAGAGATCGTTCGAAGGACTAATGAGAACAATAATTCAGTCAGGAGAGAGCTGAGGAATCTGGAAGATATAGGCTTGCTTTCAAGCATTAAAAAAGGGAATTTAAAATATTATACCGTAAATAAGAAAATGCCTATTTTCACAGAACTAACAAATATTATCTTGAAAACAGAAGGAGTGGGGAAAATATTGATTGAGAGCCTGAGGACAATCGACGAGATCAGAGCGGCTTTCATTTACGGCTCATTCGCAGGAGGAAGTGCTGGCGGTAAAAGCGATATAGATCTCTTTATAATCGGTCATGTGAATGAAGATGAACTGATACGTAATATAGAAAAACTAGAAGTGCAGATATCCCGAGAAATCAACTATGTCCTATTTACTAATGAAGAAGTCAAAGACAGGATCAAGAACAGAGACCCATTCATCAGGAACGTACTTAAAGAGAAAAAAGTGGTTATTATAGGTGATTTGAGTGGATATTAAGGAACTTGAAAACACATTTGCAAAATTATTCTTGAAAGAAGATGATGTTATACTTTTTGACAGGATGCGAAGGAAAAGGCATATAGCTGTCTATGATACGGTTGGTGTAATATCAAGGACTGAAGCTGAAAATGCGCTAACAAGAGCAGAAAAATTCAACCTGGAAATAGAGATGCTGATCAATGAAGAAAAGTGATGTGAGAGATGCCCTGCGCTCTTCGGTCAGCGAACTGCCGGATGCGCCGTTATATATCGTACTCTCTCTTGATACTGATGATATGGATAGTGGTATGCGCGGCTTGAGGGCGGGTTTGTGGCGGGGAATATACTGATGCAGGGGTCGGCGATAGGGGTGGGGTGCTGGTTCACGACGGGATTGAATGATAATGAAAGAGGGGAAATACGTGATGCGACGGGATCAAAGCCAAATGACATGCCTGCAGCAATTGTGTCAATAGGGTATGACAAATAAGATCATGATCGAGAAATCAATCAAATTTCCGAATGAACTATATAGGAAAAATCGCCATCGAAGAACTTATTTAAATGTAAATGAATTAAGATAAATATGCAATTTGAAAGAAAGAATGTACCACCAAATTTTATTATGGCTCTGATCAAAAAAAAGAGGAATTATGAGGCGAAATTGAAAAAATGGCTTGATAATCCTGTTGATACTGAAAGGACAAATGCGTTTGAAGATCATGATCTGGTTATATGAACGTGTTCATCGACATCGCAAGAAGAATCAGCGATTTCAGGGCGCTTGCAGCTCTCACGAAAAGTCTAATAACTCAGCAGGCTATAATGGATGGGTGACTCAAAATGTCAGTCACGGTAAAACTACCTGCTGAATTTAAGGAAATATATCAAAATCTTTTTAAACAGAGCCCTGAAGAGAGCACTATAAAGCTTGTTATTAACGACTTGCGCAAGCGGCTTGCCGAGTATAAGTTGATGGATAAGATGTTTCGAGAGAAGTATAATATGGAGTTTGAAGAATTCAGGCGCAAGCGGGTTGTTGAAGAGTCTGTTTATTCCTTTGATGTTGAAGAGGAGTACTGCGACTGGGAGCTTGCGATTGATGGATTTAAGACTATTACTGCTGAACTGAAGAAACTTGCAAAGTACTCATGAATCTTGAGGAATGATGAAAAAAAATATCAATCAAATTTATAAATACCAGATATGCAAAAAGAATATAAGGAATTAATAGAAGAATATTGTTCGGCAATAAAAAATTATTTCACTAATAGATTGATCTCTATATGCCTATTTGGGTCAGTGGCACGAGAAGAAGCAAAACCTGATAGTGATATAGATATTTTGATCGTTGCCGAAGCTCTTCCAAAAGATATAGGGATGAGAATAAAGGAAACAAATGAAATTCATGAATTTCTGAAGAAAAGTGAAGCTTATATAATACTGCAAAAATCGCATAGAAGCGGATTAGTGTCTGATATTTTCTTCACGCCAGCAGAAATAAAAAAACATCCCCCTATCTTACTGGATATAATAGATGATGGAATTATAGTTTATGATAAAGGTTCTTTTCTTTCTAATGAATTGAAGATATTGAAAAACAGACTTGAATCACAGATGGCTAGAAAGATAATAACTGCAAAAGGGCATTTCTGGATATTGAAGCCTGATGTGGCAGCAGGTGAGGTTGTGGAGCTATGAGAACAAATGAGATGGTCAAGGATTATTTTTTCAGGGCAAAGTGGTGCCTGAAGGAAGCTGAAATGGCATTATCTGAAAAAAATTATTCTATGTGTGTCAGACGTTCGCAGGAGTCGCTAGAGATGGCTATTAAAGCGCTCTTGAGATCATTGGCTATCGAATATCCAAAAGGACATGATGTGGGAGATTCATTAATATACATAGAAAAAAAATTACCTGATTATTTGAGATCTGAAGTGCCTTTTTTAAGAAGTCTTTTAACCGAGTTATCAAGAGTACGTGGTCCTGCCTTTTATGGATATGAGAGAGAAGGGATTCCAGCGAGTGAAGCTTTCAGTAAAGAATATGCGGACGATAAATTTCAAAATGTGAGTAAAATAGTGTCTTTATGTGAAAAATACCTGAAAACCATGATCTAAATCTATACTTAAGGTCCAATATCACTTCAGATGCTGTCAGAAAATCCTGAGGAGCAAATATAATATAATTACATTAAAAATATAAAATCCTCGGCGCAATCTGTCCCCATGTAACCTCCCTACTCACGATAAACAACGAACTGAAACGAACCACGACGAACTCACGTCGATAGAGTTCGTTTCAAGTTCGTACCGGTTCGGTGTTAATCGTTTCCCCCCACCAATTTTGACAATGATGACGGAAAATACCAGTACGATCCTGCCGCACATTCGCTTTCGAACAGAACCTCAGGCAGCAGCGGCAAAGCGGCTTTTATTCTGGACTACGATCGAGAGCGCGACTTCGATGCCGGGGTCTCTTGCATGTTCGCGCTGCTGGGTTCATTTTCGATGTGGAACGGGACAGGATCGCAGCTGGCGAGCTGCCCGAAACAGGAGTCTCTCTATTTCGGCATGATGGATGTCCAGGGAGTAACGGATGAACTCGCGGTAAGATCATGCTGATCATTACCTGACAGAGAATATCTATGTTGTGAAATGGGACGGCGTGTACAGGTACCATAACCGTAACCCACCGGATGATCTGACTACAAGAGACCACAGGCTGGAGTTGATAAAGAAAGGTGATGTGAGAGATGCCCTGCGTTCTTCGGTCAGAGAACTGCCGGATGCGCCGTTATATATTATCCTCTCTCTTGATCCTGATGATATGGATAAGTGGTTTGCGCGGCTTGAAGCCGGGTTTGTGGCGGGGAATATACTGATGCAGGGGTCGGCGATAGGGGTGGGGTGCTGGTTCACGACGGGATTGGGAGATGATGAGCAGGTAAGGATAGATAAAGCGATCGGGCTTGAAATTGATGATTTGCCTATAGCAATTGTGTCAATAGGGTATGACAAATTTTAAATATTTCAATAACAATTTAAATGGAATATTTTTGGTAGAGGAAGTTTCACTATCAAGAGCTGCTGAGATAGCAGGCAAGGATATAGAAAGCTTTAAAGAAACATTGAAGATGAGGGGTTTAAAAGTCAGCACTTATATCGGCTCAAAAGAAGATATTGAGAAAGAAAAGACTTATTTTTAGTGTGCGAACGTATATATGCAAATGAAGATGATTCAATTAATGCAAACTTTCACCGGTGAAACAATGGAAGAAGAAATCACAGCTTTTGTGGATAATAACGTACTGAGCGGAATAGACATATTATCCAGGGAATTTCATAGAAACCGAACTGAAATCGTTAATGAGCTAATCAGAGAAGGGCTCAAATTGCAATTGAAAAAGAGAGCAATTGAATATTATAAAAACCGAAAAGTAACTCTGCAAAAAGCTGCTGAGATGATGGGCGTATCAATATGGGAAATGCTTGATATCTTGAAGAAAGAAGATTTACATCTTGATTACGGATTGGATGAACTGCAAGAGGATCTTGAACCTATTACAGAAAAATGAAAATAATAACAGATTCATCCCCTCTTATCTTTTTATCAAAGATCGGAAAATTATATCTTCTGAAGGAGTTATTCGATGAAATTCTTATACCGTCCAGTGTATTTAATGAAACCGTAACCATAGGAAAAGAAAAAATGCTGGAAGATGCATTTGTGATAGAGAATTTCATTAATGAGAACAAAATCCCAGTTAAAAATGTTGATATCGGATGGCTTAAAGACGTACCCCTTGGTGCAGGAGAAAAAGCAGTCATCTCTCTTGCCAGAAAAGAGGGCATTGAAAATGTACTGATAGATGAAAGCAAAGCGAGAACTATTGCTAAACTGTTCAAACTAAAGCCTCGAGGAACTTTATGGGTTCTGGCTCTTGCAAATTCCAGAGACATGATCAGCCGTAAAGAACTCAAAGAATCTGTTCTCAGGATCATAGAAAAAGGGTATCGAATAAAAGAGGATATTCTTGCAAGATTTTTAATGGACATTGAAAGACGCTAAGAGATGCCCTGCGTTCTGCGGTCAGCGAACTGCCGGATGCGCCGTGTTATATAGTACTCTCTCTTGATGCCGATGATATAGATAAGTGGTATGCGCGGCTTGAGGCTGGGTTTGTGGCGGGGAATATACTGATGCAGGGGTCGGCGATTGGAGTGGGGTGCTGGTTCACGACGGGATTGGGAGATTATGAGCAGGTAAGGATAGATAAAGCGATCGGGCTTGAAAGGGATGATTTGCCTATAGCAATTGTTTCAATAGGGCATGACAAATTTTGAATATTTCAATAACAATTTAAATGGAATATTTTTGGTGGAATGGAAAGTTACTTAATACATGACTTTCGGGTATTCCAATTTTATTACCGATTTAAATTAGAGCAATAATTTACAGTTTAAATAATTTATAGTTTAAATTCTATCACATGTTTATCACAATCATAAACATTCATCGTATTTAATATGCTAAGACCATTATTAAGTTTATCCATCAACTTTGGCTCTTTTGGATTCATTTCCAATTCAATCATCTTTTTTTCATTTGAAATAGAAGCACTGCCATCA
>Ga0180732_1001437_pt1 | contig 14769 bp, 5 predicted proteins | sample KR11_01MetaG_FD_148674 | JGI IMG/M metagenome (GOLD analysis project Ga0180732, IMG submission 148674) | Groundwater microbial communities from the Olkiluoto Island deep subsurface site, Finland - KR11_0.1 MetaG | ecosystem: Environmental > Aquatic > Deep subsurface > Groundwater | place...
CTCAAGCATTTTTTCTTGGCTCTCATTCAAAAATGGATGCTTATCGGCGGCCGGCTCATTGTTTGGCGCGCCGGAATTAATTTGAGATGCCGGAGCGTATCCTTTGATATTGTTTGCAAGATAATTATTAATTATACCTCCGATGATTTTATCCCTGGAATTTAAAGGATTGAAAACAAGAATTATTATCAATGACAAAATTGACAACAAAATTAAAATTAATAAAATTTGAATTATTTTTTTCATAAGTTAGTTTATTTAAGCGATTTTATAAGCAGTTTCTAAATTTTTTATAATTTAATTATAGCATTTTTTATGGTTAATATCAATTTTAGCGCAGTTTATTTAATAAATTTTTTAAATTGTAATATAATTAGAATATTATGATAAAATTTTTAAAAACAGGAGTAAGCTTTGGATTAACATCGGCTACTATCACCACATTAGGATTGATGATAGGCCTGTATTCCAGCACCAATTCAAAAACAGTGGTATTGGGCGGGATATTGATCATCGCTATCGCTGATGCTTTTTCTGACGCCCTAGGCATTCATTTGGTTGAAGAATCAAAGAATCACCGCACGGAAAAAGAAGTATGGTTTTCAACTTTGTTTACGTTTTTGTCAAAATTTATTTTTACTTTAACTTACGCGGTTCCTTTTCTGTTTTGCGATATAAAGACTGCCATTCTTGCGGATGTGCTGTGGGGGTATTTTTTATTGAGCGGTTTAAGTTTTTTTATAGCCAAAAGCAGGAAAGAGAATCCCGCCAGAATAATTTCCGAGCATTTGTTTATTGCCACTTTGGTAATAATATTGACTTATTATACAGGCATTTGGATTGCTGATATTTTAAAATAAAAATTAATTTTAAAATTGATTATGGCATTTGTTTTTTTGTTCATAGCTTTGGCTGTATTATTTTTTTCGCATTGGGCGGTTTATTGTTTTTTTATCCGCGTTTTTCGCGTTCAAGATAAAAAAGAAAAAACAATATGGCGCGTAATTTTATTAATATTATCCTTAAGCTTTATTGCTTCTTCCTTGATTGCGCATTGGCAGGAGAATATATTGACTAAGTTTTTTTATATTATTTCCTGGCTATGGCCCGGCTTGCTGGTTAATTTATTATTAGCTATTGGAATTTATTGGGTTGCAGTATTAATATTCCGCGCGTTAAAAATAAAATTAAACGCGATTTTTATCGGCAGAATAGCCATAATTATGGCTATTTTTTATACATGCTTTGGGATTTTTAATGTGTTTTTTCCCAGAGTAAAAAGTATTACTGTTAAGATTGATAATTTGCCAACAGAGTGGCAAGGGAAGACCATTATTCAGCTTTCCGATCTTCACTTGGGGCGAGTTTTAGGGAAAGGCTTTTTGGAAAGAATCGTAAATAAGGTAAATAATCTTAATCCTGAAGCAGTCGCGATAACAGGGGACTTGTTTGACGGCATGGATGGAGAACTCTCCTTGTTTGTTGAGCCGCTGAACAATATTAAATCCGCGCAGGGCGCGTATTATGTAACGGGCAATCATGAAACTTATTTAGGCGTTAGCGAAGTATTAAGCGTTTTAGAGCAAACCGAAATCAATGTTTTAGACGACAAAATCGCTGAAATAAACGGTTTGCAGATTATCGGCGTCAGCTATCCGGATTTTGACGGCGACAAGGATATCAAGAAGATTATTCAGAGTGATGAGAATTTCAATCTAAACAAACCAAGTATATTGCTTTATCATTCGCCCACTAATATTTTTTCCACTTGGAGTAATGGTGATGACAGCCATGGGGATATTTATTGGCCGTCTGATGTAAATTTTACAATTGCTAAAGAGCTGGGTATTGATTTGCAGCTGTCAGGCCATACCCATCACGGGCAAATTTTTCCTTTTGGCTTTATTACCAAGCTTATTTACGGCAATTATGATTACGGCCTTCATGGAAAAGACGGCTTTGCCATTTATATTACCAGCGGTACCGGTATTTGGGGTCCGATTATGCGCACAGGCAGCCGGTCGGAGATTGTGGTTATAACTTTACAGTAAACCCTGCGCAAAAAGTGTCGCCACGCCTCTCGCAAGGAGTGGGGTAAATTTTAATTTTTAACTTTGCGATAGTATTTACGTGGCAGCTATAATTGCGCGTAAAAAAACACCCGATTCATATTGAGCCGGGTGTTTTTGTTTTTGTAGGAACAGGGCATGCCCTGTTCCTACATTGCAAATTTGTTTATCGTGTCGCTCCTGAATAGGCGATTGCCCTTACGACATCCCACGCAGTGGCTTTTTCCGGGTTATATCCGTAAATGTCCTTAAAAATTCTAATTGCCGCTTTTTCACTGTCTAAATTCCTATTCGCCGGCCTTAATCCGTAAGCCATTACTGTAATTGCCGCGTCATCATTTGAATTAGACCTGTCCGAAGTTCTTAGGTAGATTTTCTTAAAATTTATATTCGCTCTGTCTTCAGCAGCGGCGCTTGTCTGGCTTGGCCAGCGGCCATTCGCTATTTTAATCACATCATTCCAATCTTCAGTAGAGGTTGGCATTTTGCCCATAGCGGCATAAAAGCTGTTAACTACGCCTGCTCGTTCTCCAGCTCCTATGATTTGTGTAGCTTTAGTCCCATAAGTTACGAAGCTGGTAATAGTATTGCGGACTTGAGCGGTGATTCCGGATCCGGCTGCAATTTTTTCCACAACAGTTTGGCTATAATTAAGTTCAGCGGCCGCGTCCCTTCCCACGCCCATTTTAGCAATAATTTGGTTTACATCGCCGGAAGCAACTGTTTTAGCGTCAGCCAGCATTTGCGCTAATGTTGTATTGCCTGCTGAATCAGTTTCCGGCACGCCTGCGGTTGAAGCGGTTTCTTGAGCGGTGGTCGTTTCTTGTCCTGGCGTTTCAACTGCTGTATCTTCAGTTTGCGTAATGCCGCATTCTCTTGTTCTTTCGCTCTCCTGCGACGATGTTAACGCGCAGCCGATTGGCGAGCGGGACAGGACATTGCGGTATTGCAAATTATTAACGCATGTGTCTTGCCAATCGCCGTATTCCACGCCGGAGCAGTAGGTGGTGGAAACAATTCCGCCGCCTCCGCTGCTAACAGCCGCGCAAGTCGCGCTTGCTCCTGATCCGGATACGCTATATCCTGAATTGCATGTTGCGGCTCCGCAGGTTGGATAAGAGTTGTAAGTGGCGGCATTGCTTAAAGTCGCGCAAAGTGTTGTGCAGTCAGTGGTTGATAGCGGAGTAATCGTGTATGTTCCAGCGGTAGTTGATAGTGTAACATAAGTTGTGCCAGGCGTAGTGTTCTCAGTACAAGTATTAACGGATCCGCGGGTTGTTTTAATGGATTTTACATTGCTGTTAGACGAACCGATTTTAAAAGCAGATCCAGGATTAACCACAGTAAACACCCCGCTGCTAAATGTCCAGCTTTCAGAAGTAGATTCGTCAAAAATAAACATGTCAACAGTAGCAGGAGTTCCAAAAGTTACTCCCGTAACTGTAATATCAGCATCAGCAATAAAGTCATTAGTTGCGGCAACAAGCTGTTTAGCAACAGTTAATGAAACAACAAGCAATAGAACAAATACAATTATTGTAAATTTTTTCATAGGTTTATCCTGCGCTTTTTTTTGTGTTTTATTACTTGAAAAGCGTGGAGTTAATAATTATTTTTGTCTATTATCTTATTGCCATCCATTCCCACGTAGAAGCATCAGGATCTACAGTACCGGAGCCAGCGCCTTGAGCGTATCCCGTATTATAAGCTGAAACTTGAATAGTGTTAGCGGCTGTTGATGATGCGCTTCTAAAAATCATGCTAGTGCTTGTTGATATGGGGTTAACGAACACTCTATGGCTGGTAGTTACGCCAGTTGCTGTGCAATCAGCTACACCTGTTGAGCTAGCGATTGTACTAGGCAAGTCAACAACACAAGTGCCAAATAAAAAATTAGCTATAGTTGTTCCATTGCCGAATGACGCACTGTCCAATGTCGCTAAGCCGGTTGAAGAAGCAGTGGCAAAATAAGATGCGCCACTTATAGTTAATACAGAGGTTGAAGCATGATCTAAAGTAGTCAGCCCGACAACAGTTAAAGCGCCGTCAAATTGGATTGCTCCGTCAACTTCTAAAGCGCCTGCGAGGAATGTATCCCTGTATCCTGAGACTGTGCTAGGTGTAGATGACCCAACCGCCAATAAAACAGTTAAATCGCTTGATGTTCCGATTCCGATTTTATTTGCTGAATCATCAACAAACAAAAGATTAGTGTCAATAATTAGATCATCAGATAAAGTAGCTGCTCCGGTTACTGCTAATGTGCTAGTAGCTGTTAATGCTCCTCCAACTGAAGTGGCTCCATATATAGTTAATGTTCCATTGCTGGTAATATTGGTTCCAATAGTGGTTGCCGCCACAATGCCAGCAACAGCAAAAGTTGCCACCAAAGAAGCCATTACTATTTGCAGAACTAATTTTGATTTCTCAAATTTGTCCATAATTTTTTTAGTTATCCACACTATTAATATTTCTTAGTCGACTCTAAGAATAAGTTTATTCCGCTATTTGCATTATTTGTAAAATGCGAAATTTATCAAAAGTGTGAGATTTCAAATTAATGAAATATTCGCGAAATTAGCAATTAGGCCTAACAGATTGCTAATTTTGCGTAATTAATTAAGAAGAAAAAAATGATTTTTTCTTTGTTTTTAAAACAAAGCTCAACCTTTAAAAATCTTTATTTATTTTTTTTAACTCCTCCTTAAATATTATTATAGCATATTTTTTATATTTGCTGGAATATTTTGCAGGAACGAGACATTGCTTCGTTCCTGCATTTATTTTTTTATCGTGTAGCGCCTGAATATGCGATAGCGCGAACAATGTCCCAAGCGGTTGCCGAAGACGGATTATAGCCGTAGATATGCCTGAAAGTTTTTATGGCGGTTTTTTCAGAATCAAGATTTCTGTCAGCAGGCCTGAGGCCGTAGGCGATTACCGTAACCGCGGCGTCATCATGCGGGTTAGACCGGTCTGCTTTTCTTAGATATATTTTTTCAAAAGCTGCTTCCGCGTTGGCTTCGCTTAAATCATTTGTTTCGCTTGGCCAGCGGCCGTTAGCGATTTTTATAACATCATTCCATTCAGATTCAGCGGTTGGCAGTTTGCCGAACGCGGATTTGTAAGAATTAACAACGCCGGCGCGCTCGCCTTCGCCCAATATTATGGTAGTATCCGTGCCGTAAGCGATAAAATTAGTTAAAGCGTATTCATTTTCCTTGCTGAATTTCTTCGCGTTTTTGATAAGATTCTTAACATATTTTCGCGCGCTGATTTGTTCTTTGGCCAGATTGCGCTTAAATCCGAATTTGGCTAAAAGAGAGTTAACATTTGCTTTAAATACTTCCGTGGCTTCAGAGGCGATAGTAACTATTTTTTGCGCGAATTCTTGAGCCGCATCTTTGGCGGTGCTTACAACTTCAGATACTGTTTCAATTGTTTCAGCTATTATTTCTTCAACAGCTGTTTCCGCTTCCGCGCCGCATGCTCTTGTTCTTTCGCTTTCCTGCGATGATGTCAATGTACAGCCGATTGGGGAGCGGGACAGGACATTGCGGTATTGCAAGTTATTAACGCACGCGTCTTGCCATTCATCGTATTCCGCGCCGGAGCAGTAGGTAGTTGAAACAGTTCCGCCTCCGCCGCCGGAAGACGCGCAGCTGTTGCCGTTTTGCGTATAGCCGGAGTCGCAAGTGATGGCGCAAGCTGATGTTATTGTTCCATTGCTTACGGATGAATTAGAGCATACTTGCAAGGCGGTTGAGTTGGCTAAAGCGGTTTCATTGCCTCCGTCGTCAGCCGCTGTTGCTTTGTAGTAGTAGCTTGTGAATGCTGATGCCGTAGTGTCGGTATAACTTGCGGCGGCAATGTCAGAAGTGTTTAGCTGTGTATAAGCCGCGCCGTCGGTTGAGCGGTAGATTTCATAGCCAAGCAGATCTGTAATAGCCGAAGCGTCAGTGTTGGTGGTTACCGCTGTCCAGCTTAATCCGACTGATGTCCCGGAGCCGCTGGATTGAGCCAATCCTGTTGGAGATGACGGCAATAATCCGTCTTTTGGCTTGGTGGCGCCGAAGACAGTCAAGTGATTTGACTTGGCGGTAAAGACTAATTTGTAGTCATGGTAGCCGGTTGAATAATAATTGGCGTGATTTTCATCTAATGTGTCAATAAATGCTTGATATCCGGTTTGGCTGGTGGTTGCGTTATCGGATTTTAATGTCCATTCAGTATCATCGGACAATAATTTATAATAAGCTTTTCTGGTGGTGGACAAGCTTACCCAGTTGTCAGATGAATTATCCCAGTAGCTTAATGACAAATTTTTAAGCTTTGAATAGTCAACAACATTCATATTGGCAATATCAGCTTTGTAGTAGGCGATTTCTATGTCAATATAGTCGTCCAAAGTGGTGATGGCATTGCCGGCATTGTCAGTGGCGGTAATAATTTTGCCTAATCCGCCAAGAGGATCAGCGCTGGTTGTCCTGGTTACGGCTGAAGTGTCCTGGATTGACATATTGCCCGAGCTTGAATCAGAGCCAAGCGCGTTTGGCGGTACGGTAATTTTTACGCCTGTTCCGCCTGATCCGCTGTCATCAACAGTTCCGCCGGACGACGGGGTAATAGGCCTTGATTTTGTGTTCATTGTCCAGTTGCTGTCAGCTGACAGAGCGATGTTCTTATTGCTTTCCGAGGTTAATCCGGATACTGTTATGGCTGTTTTTGTATTGCTAATTCTGTAAGCGTTTTGGCTGTATCCGTCAGCGCCGGCATAGACTTGCCAACTTCCAGCTGTTACTCCAAGCTCGTAAGCGCCGGTTGCGTCGGCGGGAGCTTGAGTCATTTGGCCGGTTGAAGTTTCTTGAGCCCAGACCCAGGCGTTTGGCAGGCCTTCACCCGCGGTATACGCGCTGTTGCTGTTGGAGTCAGTATAGACATAGCCGGAAATAGTTAAAGTATTGGCCGCCAATATAATCGTATTGCTTGTACTGCTGGCTGTGCCGGAAACAGAAGTCGGAGCAGGGGACATGTAGCCGGGCTTGTCAGCTCCTAATTCATAATTTCCGCTTGAAAGCGCCGGGACTGTCAAGCTGAAGTTGCCGCCGCTGTCGCTTTGGGTTCCGCTGTGGAAGTGAGAGCTTGGATTGCCAAGCCACACCCATGCATCGGAAGTTGAGCTTGTCCCGTCTGTTACAGTTCCGGAAACAGTGATTGTGCCGGTGTCGGCGTCTGGAAGGGTAAAGTAGACAGCTCTGTCAGCCGCCGCCACTTTAATGCAGTCATGCCCGTCGCTGTTTGCCCTGCTGGCTTCAGTAGGCATATAAAATCCATAGCCGGGAATATCCAAATCAAAGAAATAATATTTGCCAGCTTTCAGCTTAATAGTTGTTGTGGCGCCAAGCCCGGAAATATAAGTAGAAAAGTTATATCCGGTCGGGCGGGGATAGCCGCTTGAAAAATCCATTTCATCAACATGCAGGAACCCTGTTTGGCTGGCTTGGCCGTTGTTAAATTGAATGGAAATAGTTTGCAGGTCAGCGGTTTCTATTGTAATATTAGCTGTGGTAGTGGCCGCGGCAACAGTTATGTTGGCAGGGGAGTTAGTTATTTGATCATAAAACAATTCTACTTCACCGTAATTCGGTGTCCATGTATCAATGCGGTATGTTCCTGCCGGAAGCGAGATAGTGTATTGGCCGCTGGAGTCGGTTGAAGCGCCATAATCTCTTCCTTGATAATTTCCGTTAACATCGTAGAGGGACGCTCTAAGAGGCATGAACTGCTGGACAGAACCGTCAATGGTGATCGTTCCTGACACATTATAGAAGCTCACGCCGGCAGCCGGCCTAAGGTTAATGTTTGACTGCGAGGCCGCGGCGATTGTTATATCAGGGCTGTATTGCAGCCAGCCGACTCCGGGCGCGTCCGCTTCAACGCGCCAAGTGCCGGTATCAACATATAAAATATAATTTCCGGAAGAGTCAGCCATAGTGTCGGCATGCCCCCAGCTGGTCGGCTGGTACGCCCAAACCGGAGCGTAAGCAACCGCTTGTCCGCTGGCGTTTAAAACCTTTCCCGAGATAGTGTATAAAGGCCGTTTTAATTTAAACCGCAACGGATTGGTTCCTGAATTGTCGCTATTAACATCTGTAATTAAAGTGCCATTAAGCAAAATATCAGCCGTGTCATTTCCATCCGCGTCTCCGCCTGTTACAGCTGAATCATCCCTGGCTTCCACTGATTTTTCTTTAGAATTAGGCAGACCCGGTTTAAACGCGCCAATTGTCCAGACTCCGTTTAAGCCGACTTTTAAGGTAAATTTACCGCTAGTGTCAGTGGTTGTATGTCCTCCGCCCATGCCGCCGTACGGCTGATAAGCGTAGACTTCCGCGTTGCCGATTCCATTTCCGCTGTCGTCAAGAACATATCCCTTAATATTTTTTAAGCTTTGGGTTGAGATGCTGAATAAGATTTTGCCGTCATTATTTCCATTGGAAGTTTCGCGGACAGATGTAATGACAGTAGTTGCGTCCGGCAGCTGAGTCCAGTTTGCTTCAGGCGTTACGCTTATTATTTTATTAGTATAGTCTATGGCAGTAATAGTTGTGGTAGCGCTATTAGTGACAGTGCCTGCGTTAGCCATAGATACGGCATCGCCAACTTGAAAATTATTTAGATTAGCGACAGTAAGAGCGACCGGATTTTGATCTCCAATTCCGGCTGCGCCGCCGGCTGCTGTTACTGCTTCAATTCCAACCACAATGTTTATCATCTGCGGGCTCATCCAGTCAGGCATTGGCGGAGGACCGGCCATTGGACCCATAGGCATGGCAGGGCCGATTCCAATCATCCAGCCGCCCTCGGTTAAATACATGGCGGCATTCGGATTTGTGCTTCCAACGCTTGTTAATGTCTTTACTCTAAAACCGGTAGGGGAGTTGGCGAAAATATCAACATTATCAGCTATTCCTCCTGTTGAATAATTTCCCACTAAATAAACATTGACAGTACCGACAGATCCGGACCCTTCTTTTTCAAGCGTAATTGTTTTAGTGGTGCTGGCGCTTAGCCAAACTTGTTCAGGCATTGGCTTGCCCATATAGTTAGTTTCGCCAATAGTAATATACGGATTAGTGAAAATCATAAATTCAGCGTTCGGCAGATTGGTGAAAGTGGATGTCGCGATGCTGTTCACAAAAGCTGTTGTAACAGCTTCCATCGGGCCGGTCATCGGCGAGCCAAGGAATACTGTGGTGGTGCTTGCTATCGTGCCGGCATCGGGCGCCGTGACCACGACTGTAAGCGTGTTTGTTCCGGCTTCTGTGAGAAAGAAAGGCATGGTTGTTATGCTTTCAAGCAAGGCGCCGTCAGAGCTTTTAGTCTTGACATCAACAGTATAGCCGGAAGTTCCAAAATCTTTTGGAATAGATGAATTAATAATGCCTTTTAAGTCAATATGTAAAAAGTCAATAAAACCGTCAGGGCCGGCAGAAGTATTCAGCTGGCTGGTTGTAGTCGCTATGTCAAGCTGTATGGTGATTGTATTGGTTGTTGTTGAAGCAACTCCGCCTACTCCGTAAGATGAATCAAATGTAACAACGCCGCCGTTCCATTCATTCATGTCATTATTCATTGGAGAATAAGGGTCTTTTGCCACGCTTGAAACATTAAAGCCGGTTGGGAAAGTTAATACTATTTTCATGCCGTCTTGAAGAGCTTTAGTAACCGGAATGTCTATCATATACATTGAGCTTTGGCCGGCCATAGCATTCATCGGAAAAGCGCCGGCGCCGAACATTCCCATGGTATCCATATTTATTATCGTTCCCATATTGTCCATCGGTCCCAGAATGCCGTAAGTTATGGCGCTATTCTGCATAGGAGAGCGGGAGGCGTTCGCATGCCCTCCGTCAGCTCTGTCTCCGCTGTTGGTAATCGCGTTGCTTGATCTGTCTTTAACATTATCAATAAATACTTGGAAATACCTTACAGCATTGGCATTATTTATTATGTCAGTGCATTGCGCGTAATCAAGGCCGGAGCACATATCAAATCCGCTTAATTCAACAGTTTGGGCTTCTGCGTTGTAAGAAATAGTTATATTGCTTAATCCGGATACTTGATTTCCACCAGCCGTGTTGTACGGCGACACTAACGCGGGGGAGCATGACCAGCTTCCGGGCGCGGAGCAGCCGGCATCAGAGCCGAGGGTATTAATATAATAGTTTGCCGGATTCAGCACGGAATAAGCCCAATTATCCGTATCAGTCTGCGGAGCCGCGTTCATCGGCTCGGAGAAAGTGATAGCTATTTGGTAGTCGTCTCCGTTCGCGTATAAAACTTCAGGATTAAGCGTATCTGAGCTTCCTGTTTTAAAGTTGATAATATTGTTGCCGCTTGAGATGTTTAATCTGTTTCCGGACAAATCAGTTATGCTGGTTGACGCTGTTAAGGTATAAACACTATTCGCGGTAAGCGCGCTTGAAGGCGAAAATTTAGCGCTGTTAGACATTGGATCATAATTTGCCGAGCCGGCTATGCTTACAGTGCCTTTTTTTAAAGTGATGCTTTGAGAAGTAATAGTGCTTGGATTCATTGCTTCTGAAAATCCGATTTCCATTGAAGGAACCGCCACATCAACAACGGACGAATTGGTAATGCCGTCGTTGTTGGCAGGATAAGATCCTGATATGGTTGGGGCTGTTTCGTCATTTACGGCTGATGTTTGGAAGCTTGTTGTGTAATGCGTTGTATTTGCCAAACAAGCGTCAGGGCTTACAATGCCGCAGGCGCTTGGGTCGCCCATCCATACTCCAAGCTGGCTTTTGGCAGATCCCATAACCCGTATTTCGTAAGTAGTATTGGCGGCGAGCGCGTCGATGTGCGAGATGGTGGCGACTTGCTTGGTAGCGCTGTCCAAACTTATTGTTGTTCCTGAAACTGGGGGATATAGAGTAACCGCGCTGGAAATTGATGTCGGATCCATTGGTTCGCTGAATTTAACAGTAAGTATGGCTCCAAGAGGAATATTGTAAGAACCCGGAGTAGGATTTGTTCCTATGACATACGGAGGCATATACATTCCGCCGTCGGCAAAGTCAGTATATCCGCCGTCCCACATCGTTGTGCCGTCAGCCATGGTACTGAAAGAGAATTCATAATTTCCGCTTGTTCTATTTGATTCAATCGGGTTGCCGTTTATGTCATTAACATTAGGAGTAAGAACAACCATGTAAAAAGTATTATAGCTTAAATTAGTGCTTGAATAAAATCGCGCTTCGCTGGTGCCATAAGATTCATTATAAACATATTTAACAGAGCCGGGGATTTTGGTGTTGCCGTCAGAGGTAACATAAATATTTGATCCGGCATTGGAAGCGTCCGTGTCATTAATGGTGCTGGAATCCATTTGATTGAAAAAGCTGATGATAATCGGCATTTCCGCCATTGGCATTGGCACGGTTGAGCAGTCGCCGGAGCAGGCAATGTTAATCGGCGACATCATCATTCCATCCATTGGCGCTGTCCACGCGATTCCGTTTCCTCCTGCTGTTGATACGCTCATATCGCCGGTGAATAAACGGATTTCTATTCCACTGCTGTCTCTGGCAACACTTCTCATTTCGCTCATGTAGCCGCTTTTCAAAACCTTTATTTCCGCCCAAGGATGCCTGATGGCATTATCGGCAAAAGTAAACGCGCCATTGGCCGTGGTTGTCGCGGTTGCGGCTGCCACGCCTTCAATCATAACAAAAGCGTCCTGTAAGGGAGTTCCGGATTCATTCAGCACGGTTCCCGATATGTCGGCAACAGTTCCGTCATCATCCCAGTCAGCAGTCGCGATAAAATCAATTCCGCTATTGTTATTTACGCTGTCAACATATACGCTATTTCTCGCTTCGGTTTCGTTGGTTGTCGGATACATACCCAAGAATGTGCTGTTGCCTGCTTGGTCGTAAGCCGCCAAATAATAATATATAGTTGTGTCAGCGTCCCAGCCGCTTGCCGGCCAGGAAACAGTACATTCGCGCAAGCAGACATTTCCAATCATGGCAGGCAGAACACAGGCGGTGGTCGTGGCGTTTGCCCACGCGTCATTTCCTATTTTCCAAATTATAGATGAGGTTGCTATAGCGCATTGGTCGCGATCGTCTCCCATGCGAGCGTAAAGAGTTATATCGCTTTCGGCGCGGGCTTCCCAAATATTCATGTGGTCAATCATCGGGTCAACAGTATCAGCTCCAGCTTCGCCCGCGCCTTCGCCGGTTAGAGTTGCGACAGGAGAGCTTACAGCTGAAGAGCGATTGCCGGAAAAATCAATTGCCACTACATGGGCTTGATACGATCCTGTGCCAAGAGCGTTTCCGGCGCTATCATATAACATGCCGGATCCTCCTGTAAAAGCATAGCTTGTAGAAGCAGTGCCGCTTTCATAATAATATTGGCCGTAAAGATTAGCAAGAGAAGTATGCTGGTTTGTGTCAAGGGATGTTCCATTTGGCAGTATGTAAAGCGCGTAACGGTCAAATGACGAATCATTAGCGCTTGCCGGCGACCAAGAAACTCTAATGTCTAGGCCGTTTAAGCCGTAATTGGAAACATCGGAATCAGTTAAAACCACATTAGTTACGGCTGTCGGAGCTGTTGAATCTCCGCCCGTGTTAGGGTAGCCGGCTGACGGAGAAGACATAGGCATCCAGTCAATGCTGTCGTCATAATCGTCGCCGGCTGTTCCTTGCCGAGCGATTGACGCGTTATAATTGCTGCCGGGTATGAAATCGCCGGAGGCCCATTTGCCCGCGGCGACAGCGTTTGCTTGATTGTATTTGCCGGAGCCGCCGTATTGGATATAATCAACAATAGCTCCGCTGTCATTCCATAAAGTAATGTCGCCGCCAAGAGTTGACATATTAAGTTTTGACTCGGCATAAAGAGTTGCCAATCCGTCAGATGAATCAGTGTCATCAGTTCCTCCGGATTCATTCCATTCAATAAGCGCAAAGCCGCCGGAAGAAAGAGTTAGAGCTGGGATAGTATAAATATGCGCGGTGCTGGTCGCGGTGGTAGTGGCGATTTCCACTACATAATCAGTCAAGACAATATCCTTTGTAGTAGATGCGTTGTAAATTTCAATCCAGCCGTCTCCGGAAGCAGTGTTGTACAGAACTTCATTAAGCACTATTCCTCTTTCCGTGGTCAACATCATATCGCTTTCAGGATCAGAAGAAGCGTTTTGCGGATCAGATGGGTCTCGGAGTATAAAATCAGCGCTGTTATTATTAGTGTCAGAAGCATTGCCTCTCGCGCTATCAACTCCGCCAATCATTGTGCTTGGACTAGAGCTCGGGTACGCTTTTCTTTCAATTGAGCCGCCGGCTGACGGAGCAGGCGCGGGGGACGCGCCTTCTGCCAAAAATGGAGAGGCAAGCGCGCCATAGCCGACCATATCAATTATTCCATATTCAGGATGTATTAAGCCGACAAAACCGCCTGTTTCATCTAAAGAAAATTCCGTGTAAGTTTCGTCCGCCCCGCCTCCGTCATATACGCCGCCGCTTTTGCCTATTAAATAATAGCTGTAAGCAGGTATATTAATATCAAGCGTTGAAGTCGCGCTCCATGCGCTTAAGCTTGATGTTGTGGATGCTATGTATCCAAGCACAATTCCGCTTGTATTTACTGTTTGGTCCGTCCTATTATAAATTTCTATGCATTCATCATTAACTCCCGCGCCGGAAGTTTGTATTTCTGAAATAACAAGAGGCGCGCTGTCGCCGCCGCCGCCTCCTTCTGTGCCAAGAGTAACAGGCATAAACATCCAGCCGCATGTTTCAGAAGGAAAGTCGGAAATAGACGGATTTGTTGCGGTAGTGCTTATATCAATGCCGTTTTGCGTAATAATAGGCATAAATTTATGCAAGGTGGAAGCGTCAAGATTTGCCGCGGCGCTTGCCGCCACAAATACTGTTAAGCGGCTGGCAAATAAAGCCGGAATTGTTAAATTCAAATTAGAAAAAGTAGTCTGCCATAAAGTATTGTTGAGACTATCTGGAGGCGGGCAGGGATTATTAAGAATTGCCCACGCGCTTGGAGTGGCGGAAATTAAAGTATCCGCTGAACTGTCAAAATTTCCATCGCCGTTATCCAGCCAAAGAGAAATCCCGGAAGTTGAAGCATTTGACAAGCTGCCAAGATCAACCTCGGCATCAAAAGGACTGACATCGCAGATAGCGCCGCTGCAATTCATTGCTTGATCAAGCTGGACAGTTACGCTGTCAAGCGTATTGGTTCCTGTTTCCGTTTCATAAATGGCGATTTTTAAAAACGCTTCCGGCGTGTTTAAACTGTCCAAATAAACATCAGGCGTAGAACCGCCGTCGTCAATGGACATTAATTCAATTCCTCCGGCCGCTTTGGTGTTTTTAATAAAGTGCGTCAACGGCAAGCTGACGCTCCAGCAGACCATTGAAAAGATAACCAAAAAGACTAACAACTCTTTGGTTAGATGTTTGAGTTTTCTAAACATAGATTTTATTCCCTCCTTGCCGCGCATAACGCGCAACGAGATGGCGAGTTATAATTTTTTATTATAATAAAAATAAATAGCGATAGAAGCAATTAGTAAAATTATAAAAACAATATAAAGAATAATATCAGTAGTGGTTAACGGCATAAAATTATTTTTGTTTTTTACTAT
>Ga0180732_1001438_pt1 | contig 14756 bp, 26 predicted proteins | sample KR11_01MetaG_FD_148674 | JGI IMG/M metagenome (GOLD analysis project Ga0180732, IMG submission 148674) | Groundwater microbial communities from the Olkiluoto Island deep subsurface site, Finland - KR11_0.1 MetaG | ecosystem: Environmental > Aquatic > Deep subsurface > Groundwater | place...
TTCCAGGACAAGATATGTCACCCATTGGATTAATTATTTTTTTGAATGTGTCAATTTTCTCTGGAATATTACTGTCGTACATCGATAGGAGTTCGTCTGTGGTGAATTTTCTGGTTACAACACATTCATTTTGACCTATTAGAGAGTTGGGGCAGCCGTGAGAGAATGATGCAAACAATCTTGGCTTGAAGGATTGTATTGTCTTTGTTACATTATCATATGTTACATTATCTTTCTCTATTGTTTTTACATCGTAACCAAAGTCTGTTGCCATTTGTGCAGCCTTTAATGCCCACTGGTATGTATGTTGAGTAGGATCTCCAGGTTTCATTGGCATCATGATAAGTATTTTTGCAGATTCCATTGATGTTTACCTTTTCTGTGTAATCAATATTTCTCTAGTTCTGCTTCTACTGATCTTAGTTTTCTTCCAATCTCGCTATTTGGATTATCTATTTCGTCTTCTAACTGTTGGATTGTAAATTCTGTGAATCCTGCCATGATCTTTGTGTTGTCTTGGGTGTCTAATGAAAGTTTTTCAAATTTTGAGTTTTTGATTGGTTGTGTTATTTTGTTACAGTTACATGACATGTTGGTTACTCCTTAAAATTATATTTATCAAATTTTTTCTTGTATGTTAATTAGATGTAATCTTATGTTTCTGACACTGTCTCTGAAATCTAATTGTTGTGAACGTGTGGTGAAATAATCCATTGAATGACTTTTTATTAATATATCCTCAAACACTTCAAATGCCGATATGGCATTTTCTAAAATGTCGGAATCTTCTTTTGTTAATTTCATGTTATTAATTATTTTTTAACTCTTTTTGGAGTCATTATTTTCTGGATTCTTGTTCCAACTTTGCATCTTTTTTTTATTGGCATCCATTGACCTTTTTCACATCCAATAGTTGCTTTTTTACCTTTCTTTCCATAAGGAATTACTCTGAATGAACGAGGATCGAAGTTTGCTTTGTCTTCGACGACTTTATGTGTGTATTTTGCTTTTTTAGAATATGGCGGCATATTTAGTTTAACTCCTGTTGTTTATAATGTTAGATTAAAATAAATATAAGTGTGACTCAGCGAGAAGAGCAAAACTGATGTCACACTCAAAGAAGGCTTGTATTAGCCAGGTTTCTTTTTTCATTTGAAAACTTTAATTTATTCTTAATTTATTCTTAATTTATTTTTAGTTTGTTCCTATTATATAAGCATCAACACTTCCAGATGTGGGAATCACGGTTGCAGTGACTGTTATAAAGTAATATGGTAACCATCCATCATTTTCAGGTACGATGGTTCTTGCTTCATTTCCTGATGCTGCAACATCGAATGCAGTACCTACTGTTTTTGCACCAGTGACTGAGTTTGTTCTGTTACTCTTTACTTGTACAGATATTTGTTGATCAAGATTATTTTTAACGAATATTGATAAAATTGTATATCCAGATGCATTAAATATAGAAGAGCTGTGTGGATTGATGTCTGTGATTGTATATGTTGTAAATACTTGTTCTTCTTTTTGAGATTCTCTTGTTGTAGTTTTCCACATCTCAAATTCTGTTACTCTATAACTAACACCAGTGTTTGGTGTTTTTATCTTTAAGTCGTGTGCATTTATATAGTTTTTAATTTCATTTTCATACATTATAAATTCATTTGAATAGTGAATTCCATCATTTGAATATTTAACATATATTGCACCAGGTCCATCATTTATCACAAATATATTCTCAGCATTTTGACTTAGGAAATCATATACATCTTCACTTATATAGTCTGTACTGGTTGATGTTCTTACTTCATCATAATATCTTTGTCTGAGGGATGGTTCTGTATCTGAACCAATTAAGTTTATAATTTCATTTTGTGATTGGGAAATTCTACTTAATATATCTCTTGAATCTTCTCCTATTTCTATTAATTTAAGTAATGAATTTTCTATTGTCAAATCTAATATTCCAACACCTCTTACATTTACACATGTTTTATCGTCACTCATTATTTCACCTATTCAATTATTAATCCACATATTTCATAAGGAATTTCACTATCTAAGATCATATTATGTATTAATGTACGTTCTTCACGTGGTTGTAATGTAATATTTTCTTGTTTTAATATTTCATTATTTACAGATATTCCAACTATGTTTGATTTGTTAAAATAACCAATATTCTTAAAAGTCGAACGTATTGTTATTTCTTTCTCTATAACACATTCGTTTACTAAACAATCACCAGTTACATTGGTATTAGTTGATATTATTAATCCTTCTGATTGTGGTTGTGGTTCTATTTGTGATTCTGGCTCTACTTCTGGTTGGAATTCAGCTTTAGCTGACATGGTATATAGTATTACAATACCCATGCCAACTGTAGCAACACCTAATATACACTTAGAATCCATATTTAATGTTTCCTTGAGTCGTTATGTAGTTCCACTAAATCTTAGAATGTATATTGGAACAGTGACTGTGTTTGCTAATGTTCCTGAAGCTGTAGCAACAATTTGAATTTTATCGCCTTGAGCCACAACTAAGTTTGCACCTGTACCATGTACAGTCAAAGCACGTTTAGTGTTGATTGCTAATGCTGTTCCACCTGTTGCTTTGGTAGTATTAGCATCAACAACTGCTAACATAGCTGTCGTACCTGCTCCATCTTGTCCTAAGTTGACAACAGTCCATGTGATATAATTAGTGTCACTCGTTGCTAAAGCAACTAAAGGATTGATTTCAATCGAAGACAATGAACCTGCTTCAGGAGCGATTATATACTCACTAATTGCTCCTGTGGTGGCAATCGTTGTTCCTTCTTTGACAATAGATTTTGAACCGGATGGTGCAGATTGTTTTGTTCTGGTAACAGCAGCATCTACAAGACCTGCTGTTGGTAGTCCAGTTATGTTGGTGGCTACACCAGAAGTAGGAGTGCCAAGTAGTGGAGTGACTAAAGTTGGAGATGTTGCAAGTACTACACTGCCTGTTCCAGTTACAGCAATTTCTTCTGCTACTCCTGCTCCGGCAGTTGCTCTCCCAAGAATTTTAGCTGTGGCTGCCATTGTTACACCACCAGTTGGTAGTCCAGTACAACTCGTCAAAGTTCCTGATGTAGGAGTGCCAAGTAGTGGAGTGACTAAAGTTGGAGATGTTGCAAATACTAAAGCACCACTTCCTGTTTCATCCGTGACTGCTGTTATGAGATTTGCACTGCTTGATGTTGCTAAGAATGCAGCAATACCTGCAGCTGGAACTCCAAGAGCAGTGTTGTATATTGTTACAGCTGTGGCTGAATCAAATCTGACACGCCAAGTTGCTGATTCTTTATGGATTATTGCTCCACCTGAGAGTGTTACTCCTCCACCAGCAGTAAGTGTTACATCAAAAGCTGCTGTGTTTACTATTGTAAAATCGAACCAAGTTCCTACTTGATATCCAGACATTCCTGCAACTAAATTGACTGCTGTGTCAGTTGTAAGTGCTCTTGCAACAGTTGGTGTGATAGTGAATAATCCACTGTCAATCATCTGAGTTGCAGAAAGTACTGCAGCCGCATCTGCAAGTGCTACTACAGTCTTTATTTTCATTTTTGGCTGAGTCACTGAAGCATCTGCTATATCTGAAGTTATAACAATTCCTGCAGGAATTTCACTACTATCCATTGTGTATTTTTTTAGCATGTTAATCACCTATTTATTATAATTGTTGTTATTATAATTGTTGTTATTATAATTATCTATTCAAAGTGATAATTTGCTACAATTACACATGTTGCTTGTGTTGCACTTCCGAGCATTTTAGCTATTCCAAGTATATTTATATTTTCGAGGGAGTTTCTATCCACACTTATTGATTGACCTGCTGCAACACTTATCTGTAACCGAGCTATAGTTTGTAGTGATGGAGATGTTTGTCCTACACTGGCATCAGGAGTGAATACATCTTGAAGTATTAAAGTTAGTGCAACTGCACTTTGATTGTCAACATTTAAGCCTGTTATGACACCTTTTTGATGTTCTGGTGTAGTGAATAATGTTGTTGCAGTTGTTATAACTGAAGTTGTTCTTGCTGTTGCCATGATTAGAACCCCGTTAATTCAGTGTAGTATCTTATAAGAAGGGCTTTGTCCTCTTGTTCTGTAGTTGGAGTTACAATTTCTCTTAGTTCACATTTATTTATGTAGAACTTAACTGAGCATTTTTCAAAGTCTACTCCGCCTGTAACATAATGGCGCAAAATGTATGCTGCCATATTTTTAATTGCATAAATATGAAGCAGTGGAAACTCTGGTGAACTTTCAGTTGATGTTTTTGCACCAAGATATAGATTCGATGTACTCGTTACATCAGGGTACATAGATGAATATCCTAATGAGTAGATGTATCTACCTGATGGGATATAGATATGCATTAAATAGTCTCCTTTCTTGAAACCTAATGCTATCTGATATAATACTTGTTCATTTTCAGGATATAGTTTTAATCCAGCTGTAGAATTACTTAAATCTACATCTTTATAATCTGCACCTGGAAGTATGTATGAATTTTCATATGGAACAATTATAGGTTCTTGATGAACTACAAAAGTCTTTCCTCTTGCCCATTTATGGGTGTCTGGAAATTCCTTACTAAATCTGACCCAGCTTCCTTTTTGTAAAAAGAAGTCTTGTGGTTTTACAGATGTACTTGCCTTTGCGAACAAAGGTGTTAATTGAGTTATCATTTTCTCTCGTCTCTCCTTGTTGATTTATTTGTCTGTTATTTTATTTGTTGATTTATTGATTATTAAAAAAAATATCTGAAGGTTATTGTGTTGAAATTTATAACCTTCAAAGTTTGTTTGTTTAGATACAGTCTGCTACAACTACAAATGTTTCACCTGAAACATCGGCTGTATCTGCTGCACCCCACGTGTTTGTTGCACTTATTTGCGCCTTTTTTACTGTTACTGTCACAGTAACTCCTGAGATTGTAACTACAGCACCAAATACATAGTCAGAAATTCCAGGATTGTCGAACATTACATGTGCATACATTACTTTTTCATAGTCACCAAAAACGGTGTCGAACGCACCAGTTGCTAATGTTGGAGATGTTGTTGATATTATTGCTAATGTCATTTTATTACCTCATTATTTATTTAATTGTTTTATTAAATCATGTTATCATATTACATTACTTATTATTGTAAATGTAAAAAAGAATGTAAACGTGATGTCACGTTTACAAGTCTAATACATCAGCTTTGGCTATTATTATCGACATCAGTTCGAACTTTGAATAACCAGCGATGTTTGGATCAACATCTGCTTTTTGTTTCTTCAATGGTCCGACTAGAATTGGTTTATGAAATCTCACAAATGGAGCAGTTCCATTTACACCACGGATATTGAACTGGGTTGATTGTGCAGGAGATGGAATACCAGATAATGTAAACAATATTCTGTTGACCTTTGGAATTGCTACAGTATCTATTGCACCAATGTGTACTACTGCTGCATATTGACTCATCGTTTGCTCAGGTATCAAGTCATCACTTGTACCAGCAACAAATATAGTTCCATTCAACCACGTGAAAACAGCGTTACCTGTTCCACCATACAATCCTGTGCTTGTGGTTGTCGTTGCCATTTTTGTGCTGCCGACAAACTGAGGAATCAATGCTGCAGCATCCATTTCAGTACCAGATGCTAATATTCCCTTGAAAGGTGATTTTGTTTCTTCTTTTACCATTCTCATTGCAGTCAAGACTACAGGGAATGTTTCTGCATAAGCTACTGCAACAGCTTCATTCATGTATGAATTTGCTATTGCGTCAACCTTCTGCAATAAACTTTCGACTTCCTGTGCATCTACTTCTGCAACTTTAACAACCACACGATCTTGCCCTGGTGTTATGAGGGCGTTGTCAACTGCTGCTGTTCCTGCATCGTAATGCTGGATCAGGTGTTGATTTGCTTTATATACGAGTCCCATTATTATTACCTCTTTATATTTTATTTATTTATTTGTTCTTAGTCTGTTCTATTTTTATAGTGATCCAAGAGTTCCGACTGGAGGAACTACTCTTTGTCTCTGCATGTTATTTGCAGGTCGTACAGACTGTGCACTCTGCATTGGTGTCACAGTTACATTAGGAGAAGCACTTGCTATCCTCTGTAATGCGCCATTCAATTGCTGCCGCAGTGAACTATTTTCCTGCAGAACCTTCTGCATGTTCTGTTGCATCTGTGGTGTCATGTTGTTTGTGGATGAGCCAGTGAGGACATCATATCCAAACAAAGTGAACAGTGATTTTGGAGCACCTTCATTTCCAGCTCTTACTATTGTGTCTAACACAATTGAGCTGAGTGCGCCTTTTCCCATGTCTACTTCATATCCACCAAGGAATTTCCTGCCTTCTTTTCTTAACAGATAATATAATGCAAGTTTTGGAGCATTATTTCCTGCATAAGCAAGTAACTTATCTGTCATTGAAGAAGTAGGTACTACTCCTGTCTTTACCATATTTTCAACTTGTTTACCCAAAAATCCTGAGCCGAGTAACCCTGCAACAACTGCACCACCTTCAGTGGCAGTAGTCTTTGCAACTTCACCGACAGTCATTTTGGAAAGCCTTCCGAATTCCATTGTCATATTTATCCTCCGATTAACATCTTACCGTTCTGACACATGTATGTGTCCTTTTTGATCTATTTGTTCCTTTCTTACATCTTTTCATATTTTGTTACCTTCTTATTTTGTATATTTATTCATATTTTATTTGAATATTTTTTATCAAATATTTCATTTGTTACCTAATAATATTGGTAATTATCTAATTCCTGCTTTCCTATAGCAGTCTTGTCTATATTCTCTTGGTCGTAGTCCACATACTTTTTTTGCACATGCTTTACGAGCTTTCTTTTTTAGACCTTTACATGATGCAGGGACTTGTGTTACAGGTTTGCGTCTAACTACTTTTTTAGTAGATTTGACACGTGTAACTTTTGTTGCTCGTGGCATACGTTTACATGCTGCTGGTGTTACCAACTTAGCTTTTCCGATATGACATTTTGCCTTAACTTCAACAAAGTGACCTTTTTTGTGTACTGAAGATGTACACGCCTTTGATTTCTTGTGCTTTACCATAAGGTTACTTCCTTATTTTCTCGATTTCTTTCCTAATTTCTTTCTTTTTCTACATTTGCCTTTTCTCATGACACATGGAGATTTTCTTTTAGTTCTTGCCATAGTTTTTTACCTCACTAATTGTTTATTGTCAATTTGTTTATTGTCTTATTTATCTTTGTTCAATCTTTATTTCTTTTTCTTTAAACAAGATTTTCTGCGAACACCTTTTACTTTCTGTACTCGTCCTTTATGTTTGCGATATACAGTTACTTTATGACAATCACCTTTAGTTTTTCGTGATTTCGATTTTCTTCCTTTCGGTCTTCCTACTTTTCTTACCATTAGTCGTTTACCTCGCTATTTATATTATTCTTTAATTTGTTTATTTGTATATTTAACAAGCTTTGTGTTTATTTAACACAAACTTTGTGTTTGTATCCTTCGATCTTTTGGATTCTTCCTTTCCGTCTGACATATACAGTTAGTTTTTTTGTACAACCGTATATAGGTTTATATCGAGCTTTGCTCTTTGAACCTTTTGGTCTTCCAACTTTTCTAGTTCTTGACATATTTATTATCACCTATCTCATTTTCCTGATCTTGGCTTTGACGCATTTTCGGAATGCAGTTTTCTTCTTACCTTTACAAGCTTTTGCAGCTTTTCCAAGTAAAGAACCTCTGCCACGGTGATCGCCTTTGCCTTTTTTGTGTTTGCCAACTTTACTTTCTCCATCTGGGAGTGTACAACATTTCATAGTCTTTCACGTTCCTTTATTTTAGTTTATCTATTATCTCGGCATCTCTTATAAAACAACAAAAAATTGAATGTTTAAATGTAATTATTTACACGGATGTATCTTATTTTTTAAGACTTTTACTTTTTTACCAATTGTTCTAAGTCTTCTATTTTCTTCATTTGTGATACCAACTTTTCTAAATTTTATGTTTAATTTATCTCCTTCTTTTCGAAGTTTCAATAATTCTTTACAGGTTTTAATGTCACTTTTTGTAGTTGTCATGTTATTACATCCTTTATTTTGGTTTATCTATTTCATGCATCTCTTATAAACAACAAAAATTGAATGCTTGATTAAATGTTTGGATTAACATTTTTTTTTGTTATCTTTTGAAGATATTATATCTACTTGATATATTCTTCCTACCCCTCGATTTCTCGCATATTTTCTGGCAGTACTTACTTTTTTTGCTTCAACGATGATATTTTTAATTTTTCCACATACTCTAAATTTTGTCATTGTATCATACCTTTATATTTGAATTTATTAACATTTCTTTCTTAATTTAAATGAGCCTTGACCTTTATATTCCTTCTTAAAGCATTTTAACATGTCTTCAGCCACATTTTTGTATTCACTTTCTTCAATCACTTCAGAGTTTTGAAGAATTTGGTATCTTGGTTTGCATTTGATTAGTGGCATATTTATGTTAGTCCATTATGCTTTAAGATTCCTTATATGATAACTTTCCCACTCTTTTTTTGGGTGCAGAACCATATAGAGTTCTTTTTCTTTACAAACCATCTTGCCACCACGTTTTAATTTATCTCCAAAGTTGCAACCAGCGAAAACTAAATGATCGTTGACTTCGTATGATTTTAGGTCTGCACCTTTTGGATTATTCCACAAAACTACTATATATTCTTTACCATCTTTTTCTGTGTAATCAAGTTTAGGAATCTCAAACTTTCCACTATCTAATTCATCGTCAGGCATCGACCAATAGACTGTCTCATCTCCATCTTCGTCTGTAATTGTTAAAACTATTGGGAAAAGACATGGACATGTAATATTAATCAATCCTATAGTATTTGTATTTAATTACCGATTATTTGATATAATTTCGGATTGGGCTTAAATAGAGTATTATTAACACTTACTATGTCAAAAGGTATATATAAACCCGTCATACTGAAAAACGTACTTATCAATCCACTACACAGCACACAATATATTAATATTTACAAAGTTATACATGATCATAAGCTATATATACTATGTCTGCGTATAAGTAAATGTAGTTAAAAAATAGTTTAAGTTAATATAAAAAATAAAAAATAAAATAGGTGAATAAACTGTGATAAAAATAGAAATAAGAAAGATGACTCCTGTTCTAAGAGGAAGTCAGATGGTCTTTAATAAGGACATTTTAATTGAATGTGGATTTGATCCAAGTGGAAAGTATGTTATTGTGTATGAAGAAGGAAAGATAACTATCGCAAAAGAACTTAAATCGGCAGAAGTAAAATAATTAATTTTAATAATTTAATCTTATGAGGTGTCTAACATGGAATTAACAGAAGAAGAAAGAAATTATCTAAGAATAAATTACTCATATTACATTGATCATAAAGAAGAAGCAGAGAATTATTTTAAAGAATCATGGAAAACTATAAGTGATTATGCTGCAAAAATATGGTATTGGAAATGTGATAAAATATATTGGACAAAAGAAGAATTAGAAGACTTAAAAGATAATTATTTCTATTATCTTGATAATAAAGATGAAGCTGAAGTAAAATTTAAGACAATATGGGAATGTGTGAATAATAAAGCTTCAAAATTAGGATTTACATATAATACAAAAGGATGGTCAAAAGAAGAAATAGATGATTTAAGAGAGAATTATTTTTATTATGTTGGTCACATAGAAGAAGCAAAAAATCATTTTAGAAGGAGATGGAGTGTTATCAACAAAAAAGCTCTAAAAATGGAGTTATTATATGATACTTGGACACACGAACAATTGGTATCATTGAAGGAAAATTATTTTTATTATATTGAACATAAGAATGAATCTGAGATTTATTTTAGAAAGAGTTGGAACATTATTAACAAGAAAGCACTATCAATGGGAATAACTTCAGTATGTCATTGGACAAATGAAGAAATAGAAAATTTAAAGAGAACATATTTCTATTATCTTGAACACAAAGAAGAAGCAGAAGTTTATTTCCAAAGAAATTGGGTTGCGATTCATTCAAAAGTCATACAACTAAAAATAACATCAATGAAGATAAATAAAAAGTGTCCAATGTTTCTTGGATGTCATGTTGCTGAAAGAGTCTTAAGTCATGTCTTCAAAGATGTTAAAAAAATGTTAATTCATAATAAAGGATTCGATTTTATATGTAACAGAGGATTTAAAGTAGATTCTAAAGCTTCCTGTTTGAATAAAAATAATGCTTATACATTCATTATAAATAACAATAAAATAGCAGATTATTTTTTGTGTATTGGATTTGACAATAGAAAAGATTTAAATCCACAGCATATATGGTTAATAAGAGGAGATGAATTGTTGAGTGATAATAAAAAATTTAATGATCATAGAAGTTTAGTAATATCGAATGGTGTTAAAGGGTTATCTAAGTTTTCAAAATATGAACTCACAGATAAACTAAAAGAAACAATAGCATGTTGTGATACTTTGAAAGGAACTGATGATTCAAATAAAATAGATACAGAATCTGAAATAGAGAAATAAATAATCATTTTTTATTGTGAACATATTTCATTTATATATTCCAAAACCACCATTTTAAATCCTACTTTTAGTGTGATATTTTTATTTTTGCATGCTTTAGATAAATTCTCCCAACTATTTTTTCCTACATTCAATTGAATGTATCTTTCTTTTCCAATGATATTTGTTATTTTATTGTTATTCAATATACCATATACTTTAAATTTTTCTATCCACTTGTTGATAATTAAACTTATAAATTTTTTTTCGTCTATCAAATTAGATGAAATCATCAATAAAGTGTTTAGTGGATATTTTATTTCTTCATCAACATTGATTCTTACTGTTATTAAAGGATTATCGTCTTCACAAAATACCATTCCTTTGTTATAATATCGATTTAATGGAATGTTATTAGAGGATTTTTTGTCATTTTCTATTTTTAATATTTCACTTATACTTTCATAGTTATGGTCGAAATATAAAGCAATGAGATTTTGTAACATTTCTGTTAGATCAATCTTGACATCTTCATTTTTTGCAAAATACATTTGTTAATCCTTTTAATTATAAATTTCACAATATTTACATTATATTATAATCATTATTTAACAATTTCTATCTAAATGAGAACCAACAAATCCATTTATTCCTGTTATCAAAATGTTATGCATACATAATCAACCTCATTATGTAAAATGTGCCCGCAGGGACTCGAATCCTGAGCCTTCGCATTGCAAATGCGACGCTCTACCATTGGAGCTACGGGTACTTATATTTGTTCAGGAATCTTTAATTTCTGTACAGGCATTTCTATTTTTCTTCGAGTTTTATTTACGTTAAGTCCTTTACACTGATCACAATTACATACTTCCTTTTGTGCAAGATTCATGTGTTGATGAATTTTTATTCTTTTATGTAAATTACTCATAATTATCTCCTACTATTTAATTGATTCTGAATATCATCTAACAATTTCTTTATATTAACAGAACTCATATCGTTTATATAATCTCTTGAACCATTTCTGATTCCTGGAAGCTGGCTTAATATTAATCCTTTAGTGAAACCTGTTATTTTGGTGTCGTTTCTGATGTTTCCATCTATAAATACGAATAATATGTCAACTATATTTTTTGCAATTGTTGCATCATTAGATGAAACATTAGATGCAATGTTAGATGAAACATTAAATGACTTTGGATTAAGGTTTATATTTTGTAACATAAACTTCCTATATTTATATATTTAATAAACATTCGATTATTTAGGTTCATCTCTGCTTATAGTCACTTTTCCATATGAATCACCATGAAAACTATCTGCTCTTCCTTCAAGTGATAACAGTATCTTACTAAACAATTTCTCTGTACTAACTACAATTTCACTTTGTGGAAAGCAATCATTTTCTGTTAAAATATATCCACCTTTCATTTTCTCAATTTGCAGTATTGAAGTCATTATAATCACCTGTATTTTCCATTTTAAATCACATATTATTTTTTCATCTTCGAAAAATCAAATTTGATCATAGGTTTCCCATTAGAAAATGGTATTGCTTTATCATTTTTACAGAAAGGACATGCTTCTATTACTTTATCATCTGAAGGTTTCTTTATTGGAAAACCACATTCGCTGCAACTATGGTCTGCACTTTTTGGAATAACAAAGAGTTCTTCTCCACATTTTCCGTCAGCACATTTCATAGTTAATCCAGAACTTTCCATTTTATGGATGTGTCCTTTTCCACATGTTGGACAAAAAACATCGTCATGAACATGTTCTGGTTCTTTTTTGTCATCTTTTTTATCTTCAGCTTTTTTCTCAACATCAGACTCTGGTTTAACAATTTCTTGTTCTCTCCTGATAATCTTTTCAGGAATCTTCTCCTTCATTTTCCTGATAATGTCCTCAATTTTTTCATCTTTCGGCTTCGTAGTTAGTTTAGTTGATATTTCATCCAATTTTTTATTTATATCTTCTGTTCTAACTTTAAGTAATTCGTCAACTACTTTTTCTGTAGTTCTTGTTATGGGTTTCATGTTATTTTATCCTCCGATATTTTATTATTTAGTTGTTATTTTAATAGTCTAACATTGTGTGTTGATTTTTATCTATATTCATTTCTTTTATTTGTGTATTGAATGTATTTAGTTCACATTGTGATAAATTAGTGTGTTTAAGTTCTTTTAGTTTGTTAGATATAAGGTTTCTGAGTTTGCATTCTTCTGTAGATATAGCTCTGCCACCTGTATGATTTGATGTTAGTTCTAAGAACTTTAGTCCAAGTTCAATCTGAGATTTCTTGATAGTTGAGTATGGATAAATTCGAATTAAGAATTTTTTTATATTTAGTCTATCTGTAATATCCCAATTCCAACTATCTTTCCAATGTTCTTTTCCTTTTGGTTTTTTATGATGACGAATTTTTCCACCATATTCTTGTTTCAGTTTAGTCAGAATTGGAAGATCTGTGTTAGTTAAGGTTGTAAATAAAAATATTATATGAGGATTTGTTCCTTTGTTTTCACCTGTTGTAATACATCCTTCTCCGTCGAAAAATGCACATGCCTCAACATCTGTTATCCTTCTAACATCTTCTATTATTTTCTCAGGTTCTATTTCTTTTTTAATTAGATTAATGGGTTTCACATCAGAATCGAACCATTTTGATAAAGATGGTTGTTCTTTATCTATATTCATCTCTTTGATTTGTTTATTAAACGAATCTAATTCACATACTGATAATTCAACGTGTTTCAGTTCTTTTAGTTTATCTGAGATAAGTTGTCTGAGGGTATATTCTTCTATAGAAATCCCTCCACGACGATATTTTATATTTGTTGTTATCTCTAAGAACTTTAAACCAAGTTCAATCTGAGATTTCTTAACAGTTGAATATGGTAATATTCGTTGTAGAAATTGTTTTAGTATTATTTTATCATTAATATGCCAATTCCATGTTTTTTTATAATATTCTTTAGGTTTTTTCCTGACATAAATTTCTCCACCAAAGTGTTCTTTTAGTTTAGTTAGAATTGAAAAATCTGTATTAACTACATCTATTCTTAATCGTATTGAAGGTGGATTGGTGCTTTTATTTATAGTTGTTCCAATATATCCCTCACCATCAAAAAACAATGCAGCATATGCATCTATATTTTCTTTGGTGTTTGTTGTATCTACAATCTCAGGTTGTATTTCTTCTGGGAATTCGTCTATTTCAGTGTTCGATTCTGGAATTTCTATTTTATCAAATAGTTCCATTATAGTTGGCTGTCTGTCCATATTTCTCATTGCTCCATTTATTTAATGGTCATTCATTGCTCTATGGTAATGTTAGCTCCAACCTTTGTACATAGATTGGAGCAGGAGCAATGATACCATCTTATACTATTGTATAAGTTTAATTTATTGTGTTTTATCTTCTATTATTAAATTATTATTGATGTCATAATGTTCAGTTATATGTGATGGTATATCTTTTTTAATCAGAACAGATTTTCTAATTATTCTTTTTTTAACCACATTTTCTTCAGGTTGCAATATTTCTTCAGTCTGTGGCAATTCCTCAATAGATTTAGATTCATCCTTTTCTGATTCATCCTTTTCTGATTCGTCTAATTTAACTGATTCATCTAATTCATCTAATTCAACAACATTTTCTTTTTTTTTATCTTCTTCCTTTTCAATAAGTTTATCAATAGGTTTCTCGATTTTCCTTTCAGTTATATTCTTCTCAATTTTAGGCTGTTCTTTCTCATCAGACATTTTAAAAGTAGATTTTCCCTCAGAATCTACTACCTCTTCTAAGACACTTTCTTCTTCTTTTTCAAGTTTGCTACCCCTCAGAGGTGCAGGTTTGTCATTGAAAAATGAATTTACATCGCCCTTGATTTGGTCTAAGTCAACTTTTATTGGAGTCTGGAACAATGTAACACTTTTTTGTTGTATTTCTTCGGTAGATGTTTCTCTGTCATCATCAATATCTTTATCCCTGATACCACCTATTTTATTTTGTAAAGCATTTATTGTCTGTTTCATCCCAGTCATTTCTTGGATAATTATTCCAAGTGCCTGAGATATTTCACTATTTCCGACATCAGCAGAACCAGATGAGGGTTTTCTTTCACTTAATATATCATCTTGATGTAT
>Ga0180732_1001439_pt1 | contig 14748 bp, 20 predicted proteins | sample KR11_01MetaG_FD_148674 | JGI IMG/M metagenome (GOLD analysis project Ga0180732, IMG submission 148674) | Groundwater microbial communities from the Olkiluoto Island deep subsurface site, Finland - KR11_0.1 MetaG | ecosystem: Environmental > Aquatic > Deep subsurface > Groundwater | place...
CAATATCCCCGGTGCATGTTGCCTGATGGCTGCCTCAAGGATAGGCCCGGTCATGCGCAATCTTAGACCTACAATGTAACCTAACTGTAACTCGGTAAGCTCACCCTGACCGAACCACGCATCCACCTTATCCAGTTCAGTAAACACCCAGGCCGGCAAGGCATCCTGAGGTATAGCGCCGCGGATGATGCCACTGCCGAATGTCCAATCACGGCTAGTTAATAAGGCAAAGTCTTTCGCCGCCACTGATGTTTGGGCATAGTTATCTGAGATGTGTGTGATGCTGCCGGCACAGCCGATGCAAAATCCCAGACAAATAATGGGTACTATTTGTTTAAGGTGCATTTTTGACTCCTTTAAATTCCTTATTGAACTCCACCATATAGGCAATTTCCTTTGCCCTATTTCCGACATCTTTGGCGTATTTAGAGTCCAGTATTTGGATAGCCGCTCGTTTCCAGTTCCCAATTTCAGTAGCAGCCAACATTTTTTTGAATTGTTTCATCCTGGTTATGCCTATATTCAGCATCATGTCCACAAAGGCACAGTACCGGGGCGTGTATATTTTCGCAAACGTAGCGATATAAGGCATTAAGGTTTTGACATCCGCCTGTGCCTGTTTAATGTCGTTGTGTAGCATCAATATGGCTTCGTCTTCTGAAATACCTCTGTCGGTTAGATTGCGGCCATAACCCACGGTCCATTTATCCGCGGTGCATTGGTAGAGAATATGGCGGCCCGCTTTATTCTTTTTGCTGCCCTCGTGTCTTTTAATGAGATTAGTAAGATCGTCATTTGTCATAATTTGCAGTCTCCCTCGCAGTCTTCGTCTTCCGGAAAATCGAATTTATACGGAATCAGCGCCACGTCCTGGCAATGGTGTGCGCCAGCAATTTTGAATCCGCATACTTTATGGTGTAGCTTACAGGGCAGAACATGGTAGCCGTCTTCACGCTCAACCTCTTTATCGTGGTGCCGGCAAAACGGCTCAGACATATTCCTTCCCAGTTCTAGGGTCGATGGGGCCGGTATTACCATGAAGACAGAAGCAGTGCGGGTAACTACACTTTCCTTCAAACTTCTCCTTACAGCGGTCGTGCTGCAACGCCAAGTACTTCGTAGTCCGTATGTGTTTATACCGTGAACTGTTTAGAAAGAGTTGCATGTTTTGATCTGGATTCATGGTGTCTCCTTATGTACGGGCTTCATTGTCAATCTGGCAAGGGTCTTTTTTATTAGCGATAATGAGAAAATATTACCACAGACACATCTGGATCTCCTATCCCAAATAAACCCGTTATTTTTTTGGCAATAGCCTTGCGTTTCTTCGGCGTCAATTTGGGATATATAAAACCTTCTAATCCTCTCCAATTTTCTGACTTAGATAATACTTCTCCAATGGCCACATATTCACCGTCCATTCCGTCAAACATTATACACAAACCATTATAATGATGGATGCCTTTAAATGCACTATCCGTATATGGCTCAAACTTTTCGTAGTCATTTTTGAGGGATTCATAGGGTAGTACCGTCCCCAACATTACATAAGTATTGCACTGTACACTCATGGTATCTCCTTTTGCAGTTCAGCTAAGAATGGCTTAGCCGCGTTTCTTCCATTATCTTATGAAAAACCTTTTCAATATCACTATAGGTAAAACAGTTTTTAACAATTTCTGCATTGTCATGTCTTAGTCGCCGTATTTCATCTATAAGTTCCTTCACCATCCAATTGTCCAGAGGAGCAATGAGGTAAGGATCATCACCGAGAACTATTGCATCTATATCAATCATGGTGTCTCCTTATAATCCTGGCACAGGTGAAAATCAAAGTCAAAAGGCTTTTTTTATTCGTATGTATTTTGGAGCTTTGAAATATTTACATCCGTGTCCTCGGTCTTCATCTGTTCGTCTATCTTGCTTATTGCATAAACCAGAATTATTCCAGTTACCTTGTTTTATTTTTAAAAAATAACGACATCCGCCACAATCATACAACGTATATCCTTCTTTAGGCAATATATGCGCTTGCAATTTGTACTTGTTTATATTTATCGCCCATTGGAAATTGCTGGTTTGTTTTTAAACAAATAATCTTAACCGCTTCTTTAAATTTAACAGTACAGTCTAAGGGTAATAACCCATTAGTACGCAATATTCTCACGACCTGATTTTTAAGCCTTGGGATAGAAAATTTTTTATTTGTTCTAATTCTACTACGATACCCATTATTTTTAACCTTTATAGTCTTCTTTGCAACTTGGTTGTTATGAAAGATATTATGACATATTTCGCAAAGAGTAGTTAAGTCTTCTAACGGTTCTTCACCTAAAATTTTTGGGTATCGTCTATGGTGAACATGCAACTTTTTAGATGAATTACATAATCTACACCTGCCACCATCCCTATCTATTGCCTCTTGCCGTTTTTGTTTCCAAACTGGTGTACGAAGATATTTATAATAGGCCTCTTGTCTTCGTGTAACCCCCATATCTTCATTTTTTAAAATTGGCCTATGTCCATCTATGGGAATTACTTTGACCATTTCACCCTTAGCATTATAAACAGTTACATCACTACAACCAATTCCATAAGTTTCTTCATCTTTGAGTTTCATAACTTCTTTTTTAAAACCTTCTTTAATATCTCTCCCTTAGATTCTAAAAGAGCTTCGGATTAAGAGCAATAAATATGCCAAATAAAAAAAGTGTATCTCTCCCTTGAGTTCCTTATGCCATCTCCGCTAGTTGCCGAACGTCGCTCCGGTTATAGGCGTTACTCCCACGACGTGAGTCCCGTCATTTCTCTCAGTATTATAGACGGTACTCGTGCGTCTTTTAATGCCTAATCTCTGTTGCACGCAACTTGACTGAAGCATTAGAAAACAAAAAGCCCCTGACATTTCTGCCAAGGGCTTTTCTGAGGGGACGCTGCGGGTGAGAAGTCCGCAGTTAAGGCACAAATTTGGGTGTTCTGTGTGAGGGTCTCAATCCTCATTGCCACGTCTCCTTTCGTTTCTTCTACCAAACTCAAAACTCAATGTCAAGCAAAAAAAAATAGCCCTCCGAAAAGGGCTACCAATGCCGATGCATCCACCTCCGCATTAGCGGATTGTCTTCCTTATATCATACTGAGGAAGGTTGTCAAGCAAATAATTCTAGTTCCATTTTGGTCCCAGTTTTGTCATGCTTAACCGCTTATTATTATTATAGATATGCAAAACCACGTGCTATTTTTGTCATAGTTTTGGTCCGGGATTTTTATATCTTATTTCAAATTCTCCGTTCCGGTCAATCACGAAAAATCTTTCGTTTTCGCCAAGGCGCCATGAGTCACGTACAGTTATCTCGCCGTCTGCTGGCCCGAGCTCCACATCCTCATGCCGCAACCCATATTTCTCAATGGTCTTATTTTGTTCAAGCGTGGGGAAGACTTTAATCACAGACTTTTGCGGCCCATCATAACAAGGAACCCCCCTACAATCGAGAATAGAATCTCTTTGGCATATAACTGCGCCGAAGGGGTAAAGATGACACATAGGCCAATTACGAACATATACCGGGCCGCTTGGGACTTATCGTCCGACAGGTCGGCAATGGCCTTTGCGATGCTGTCTTTAATGGTCATATCCTACCTCCAAATCTTCTTCTGTGAAATTAGGCCCCGGATCGAAGGCCCCAACAAAGCAGTCCCAAAAGGCTCGTTCCTGCTCGTCCAATAAAGACAAGTCCATTCCAAGGTTATCCGGGTCTATGATGATTTCGACTTTATTTTCTATCACAGATACATTCCTGGTTGTCTCCTATTTCTACTTTCTCATGGGTATCAAAAACGTTTTCGCAATCCCAACATTCGTGCCCCCAGTCCTTCAGGTCTTTAGGGTCATAATGGGGATTCGCCTCTTCGTATGCCTTTCTATCACCGTTGAAGGCGTGAATCCAGTTCCAGCAGATGTTGGTGCTTTTGCAGTTTGGGCAGTATGTATCATTCATCTCGGCAGTACAACCTCACCGGTGTCCTGGGTATGTTTATGAAGGTTAACTCGTTTCCATATATCCTGCTGTTCCTCATGGCAGTCTATTCGACATTTATTAATATCATTAACGCTGGCCTTATCTTTCATGTCTTTTTTGATTTCGCTGATTTGCAAGGCTAACCAACCCAGGAGAACCACATTTAACGTACTTGCCACACCAATCCAAGTTTCCATTTTAACCCCTTTTCAGGATCAGATTTTCACAATATGAGATTTACCGTTCGTCCATGTTCCACAGTTAAAATATTCAATATCATCTATTTTTGCATAATCTTCCACGTGGCTATGCCCGAACACTATCCGTTTAACGCCCTCTTTTTTAGCATAACGAATGGCTTCGTCTCTGTAGTGTTCAGGGAATCCAAAGCGGCCCATCTTTTTCAGCTTCATAACGAACTGTTCAGCCCAGACATCAATGTCCTTATCGATATATTTCTCTAACCAGCCCGCCATCTTTGTAATGCTCTGGCCTAACCATTTGTATTTAGAGTTGGCTACATCAAGTTGGTGTCCGTGGATGAAGATGGTATCTTCCAAAACTAGTTTATCTACTACGGGTACGCCTAAAAGCATCTTAATTTGGAACGTAGGAAGAATGCTCAGTTTAAGTATGGCTTGATCATGATTCCCGGTCACATAATATAGAGTCTTCTTAAACAACAATTTAATCAAGTCCGGATATGCGGCTATGATATTATTTAAATGGCATTGCCAAAGCTCGAACACGTCGCCTACCAGAATCAAACTTTTATCTGGAATAGATTGCAAAAATTCAGTTAACTTCTGCTCGTTCCCATAGAAGTCGTCTCTCGGACCTTTATCGCCAAGGTGAAGATCAGATAGGCTATAAATGGTGGACATTAGATCTTTCCCATCAGGAACATGAGTTTTTTCTTATTACCAATCCATAGTTCTCCAACCCAGGTATTAGGCAATCCACGGCTTTTAACCTGCCGAATGTAATCAACCATATCGCCGCTTTTATATTTAATAACACAAGAACCCAATATATCGTCTAGCCCAATAGTAAAATCCCCCGTAGGCAGCCGTAACCGCTTACTAAGCCAGTTCCAAGGACATAGTGGCCGTCTATACCAAGGCAAGAAGTTTTGCCCTTCACCGTGGCCTATCTTCTTCGTCAAGACATGGCAGTCATTAATCAGGATGCGGTAAGAACCATCCGGGGGACATACCGGGATCCCTTCTCGATATAGGGTTTCAAGTGGATTTTCTTTTTGCATCAGTATTCTCCTCAGCCTTTGTCGGGAAGATGGTTTCATTATTTCTTTACTACAGTTAAGCTAATTTTGTCTAGCTTTTCTTGCAACTTTTGTACTACTGTAACTTCAACTTGTTTATTTTTCCATTCTTGATATTTAGTCTCAATTGCAGCCTTAGCTTTATCTAAATTGGCATCGTCAAGGTTTTCTGTTTTATAACTAAACCGAACCAATATCTTGTCTGGCTGAATATCATCAATCAATTCGGCCTGTATTACCCAAGAGCCATCAGGATTACATGTTGGCGCTGTGGCCATAAGTTTAAGCATTATTTTTCCCATCCTGCTGCTTGACTGGTGTTTCGCTGAAAGTTTTATAAGTTGGCATTTTATCGTCCTTATTTCTTCTTTAGCTTTCTACACAAAATATAATCCGGTTTTGGTATTTGCTTCTTAATTGGCTTTACTTCCATACCAGATGGCATAAAACGATAATCAGTCGGTACTTTTTTACCATTCTTATCTTTAACAAATTTAGGCAATCCAACTGTGACTTCTTTTGTGGGCCACGCCGCATTAGATGCCTCATCGATTTCGTACTCTTCAGCAATCACCTGAAGCAAGTCCTTATCCGGCAATGTCTCATCTTCTACATCACATTTAGCCAGCATCTCTTCCATTTCAGCATTGGTGGGATTAAGGACAACTATCTCATGCTTTGTTGAATTGTACCCACCAAAGGGATGAGGCACTAATAATGGTTTCCCTCCATTGCCAAAACAGGGATGGTCAGGAGCTTGCCACATGCTGATGGTTTGTTTGGTTATTTTGTCTCTTAAGAAAAATATCCAATGCACTTCACCAGAGGCTGTTATATACCGTTGGCTGGCGTATGTATATTTTAACCCTGTGTTTTGGGAAAGAGTTATCAATGTCGCCGCAGAAGTGTTTGTGAATGCAGTCCCTCCCAAACTAGAACCCCCAACACCACCTGTAACCCATACCCTTGGATAAAAACCATATTCACCCCCAGGCAATGTTAATAAGCTAGTCCCCCCCTCATATTGGGAGACACTACCTGTACTTGTTTTAAGTTTGGCTTGTCCTACTGTAGTATCTGACGGTGTGATTGTTCCGCTAATCTTTGTAACCGCCACATCATTGACCTTGGCATCAGTGATATACAATGCGGCCATCTTGCCCCGACCACCAGCATCGGCGGTAAGTTCGCCAGGAGCCAAGACATTGAGTGGAAGGCGGTTATTGCCAAAGTCCCATATATTCTGCCATGCAGTGTTGGCCTCATTGCGAAGTTTTAGAAGATTTGCGGTTGTATCTGCCCAAATCATGTTTGCTGTGAGGTTGCTGGGCTCTGTTGCACCAGATTCAAACTTACGCAATTGATTAAAATTTTCATTAATTGCAACTAAATCGGCGAGCCCTTCGTGGCTGCCCAGCGGAACATTCGGATTGAATGCCATAAAACCTCCTAGACTTGATAAATTCTGGTGTTCACATCCTCTAGCGTAATATAGTTTGTGTCATTTACATTTTCTATTTCAAATCCTAAATTGAAATATCGCAAGGTACTCTCGGTCTGGTAAAGATGGAATTGTTTTACCCTATTATATGAAATATTATCCTCTGAATGATTAAACGTAATGGATAACGTGCCACAATTGGCAGCACCAAATAAATGTATCCATGACTTCCCTGCCGATAATTTATCCGTCCACAACTGGCCAGATGCAAACACGGAATCCCATGTTGTGCCAGATCCATAATAATGTGGCACAAGTTCTGATAGCCATATCCGCCTTTGCACTAATGCCGTCAAATCGGTAGTGGGCGAAACATAATAACCTTTTTGTGACCAAACCACCACATCATCAATGTAAATCGATTTAGACGCGGCATTCCCATTACGAAATGCCACGGTATAATTTCCAGACGATTCTGTGGTAAATGGTTGCTCAACCTGCTTCCATTCCGCACTGGCGCTTGGTACATTAAACCAATAAGGCACCGCAGACCATGAACCATTGGATTGTAAATATTCAGCGTCTATATCACTGTAGATGCTATAGGCAAGGGCAGATGTTACAGAGTCGGAAAGGGTTGGCTTATTTGCATAATGTCCGCCTTTTGCGCTCCGCATTAATAGTTCATTATTTTTTAGTAATGCCGGCATATTGGCTTTATTGCCATGCGCAGATCGTTTCACATCCAATACACCATTCCAAAGATAGGGTCGAGAAGCTATATTGCTGTGCTTCGTTCGTTTTAATGTTAATGTCGGGGCGGTTTCCCGATGATAAAATGTTAATTTGGATAGCGCCGTCGCACGCAAAGGCATGGTTTGTTTTATACTCACCGGAGAATTATTACTATCCACATCTAATCGACAACTATATGTTCCGGCATGGATTGTCACCGCTTCCCGATTTACAGTAGAAGTTCCCGATAATGTCTCCGTCCAACTGTTTAAATCCGTAGCCGAGGCCCAGGATTCCATATTGCCATTTGTAAGCGAGTTTGTCTTTACCCGTAATATACGGCCATACGTGCCATCATCTTCGTATGTAGTATTGTAATGCGTGCCGCTATCATATATTTCATTATAGGGACTACCGACACTTTGCGAATAACTTATCGGGGCATAAGTCGTAACGATGTAAAGGCTGGCATTGGTGGAATATAGATTGGCTGTGTTTACAGCCTTAAGCAAAAATGTATGGATGGCTGGTCGTATTTTAGTAAAGGAAACACTAACCGCACGGGTACTAGACAAAATAAGCGAACTGCCCCAAGCTGAACCCAATCGTAATTCATAAAAGCGCAAGTCCGTATCGGAAATACCATCCCAGGTGAAGGTCACATCTTCCCGGCCACATATTGCCTGAAAATTGGAAATATCTGAAGGATTGGTTGCCACGCCGGTTACTGCTACATCTGAAGCGGGTACATCAGCCAATTGTTGTGCTATATCATAGGTGGACACCGTTAGAAATTTAAGTTTAAATGTTTGCCCTTCTCGCAATGTCTCAACCATAAATCCGGTATCGTTTTTACCTAAAAATTTATAGATTATCCCGCCATCCCACGAGATATAGACATGGCATGTTTTGAAAAAAGGATAATCTGTCGGAGGGTCGAAGCTGATTTTAATACGACTATAGGTGTTATCCCCTTGCGTATATGTTTCCTCTTCCCATGATATATTGATTACGCTGGGAGGTACGGATTTGGGATTGGGTAATGATGTCGTATATTGCGTGTGCGTAGCGGTGTTAACAGAATCATCATAAAGGCTGGATGTTTCCTTCATCAAGGTAATCCCAACCTGATAATTAGCCATGGGAACCGTTTCAACAACACGAGCAACCTGACTTGTCCATGACCACGGGGACGTAGTTATCGTAATCATATCCCCAGGTTCTAAAGCTAAAAGCCGCGGCCTTCCCACAAAGGAATAAACACCGTCTAATCTGGCTCGGTCGATTTTATAAGCTGCTATTTTCTGCGCTTGAGAATAAGACGTTGTGCCGTTGAGATATAGTTCTGATTCACGTGTTTCACCGTCAGTTGTAATGGATGCAGGATCGTCAACAATCAAATCTTCTATGGTATAATTATTGGCGGCATTACTATATTTGATACGGCAGGTATTAATTACGTTTTGTACTGATAGCCGCGCCGCCTTATGACTACCCTCTACAATATCATCATCGGTAACAGTCATTACGGATGCATCATATTTAAGCACCATCAATTTCCATGTACCTCCAGACCAGATCAAAGCACCCCGGAAATTGTCTAAGCATTTAATCAATAAATCAAGCGCGGCTTCACGCTCCCGAATACACCCATTAAAGGTATATCCATTGGTCTCCAGCCATGTGGCAACTGTTTGGAAAGACGCTGAATCTAAATCAGTCGTTTCCCAACCCAAACCATAAAATCCATTCGTCATTAAATCCCAAATAACTAATGCAGGATTGTTGGACCATACCGTAGTAGCAGTGCGTGGATCGTATAATTTACGGCCCTTCATCACGGTTGTAATATCCGGGAAAGAAGAGAATTTGTCTCTATTGAAAGTGAATCTCAGATAAAGATAAGTTGTGTTGCGTAGGGAATCAGTCCAATCGGAATCGTAACCGTTTAGTGTAGTATCGTAAGTTTGATCAGTGGCTCCATTGTGGAAAGTATAGGTGGCATCACTGCCATAGGTGGAAATGAGATCATCACCTAAATAAACCTCACTATTATAAATAGAATCACATTCGCCCTCGCTGAGTACGCCCACAATATGCAATTTATCATTATTGGTGCCGGTCGTATTGATATAGACACGATTGATACCGGTGCGCATAGTGCCATATACAATAGGAATGGCTGCCTGGGAGGTTTGAACATTAACAAGCTGGCCACGGGATTCTTGCTCAAAAGAAGGTAATGATGGGCTTTTTTTACCACCCAAAGTGCTCATTATCCCACTAATCATCATGGATAGACCGCCAAGTACAAGACCGATACTGACAGTCGGGGCAGCAAAACCCGCAACAATCATTATAGCGCCAATAACTATGGGAGGCATCGTCTTACCTCAATCAGATGTGGTTGCAACAATCTAAATGGACACACGCCAACCTTACCTATATCTCCATTGACTATGGCACAATGTTCACTTCCTAAATATACCGAAGAAAACCATTGTCCATTTGGTAGATGGCATAATAGTATGTCTCCACCTTGCCTGAACTCCACTGTTATTTCTTGACCTAACGTCTTTACCCATTCGGAAATCAACTCCAAATTATAATCTATCCAGTAATTGGTAATGTCAATATCGCCCCAATATGGCTTAATATCCGCACCTAAATGACAAAGCAATGCATAAGTTAAACTCACACAGTCATATCCTTCTTCACGGCTGAGGCCGCCAAGTTTATACGGCGCATCTATAAATTCAGCATTCCATATCTCAGCCAATCTATGTTCTGTGGATAATTTACCTTGTTTTAAAATCATCTTTGCGGTGCCTTAGAACCCCACCATATATCCGGATTAGACATAAGCCATGGCATAAACCTGAAGCCACGGAAATTGTTTTTATTGCTTAATGCCACACAACGATCATAAGAGCGGTCACACCATGCGCCGGCACTGGTACAATAACTATCTCCAAATTGCCGGACCTGACAACTCGGACTGGCTTGCCGGCGTGGAAGCTTCTTACGCCATAAAGTCATAATGCTTAAGATAGGCATCTCCGCCCACTGCTTATCATAATTAAAAGAATCCACAATGCCGATAAAGACAGCCTCTTGCGCAAGAAATTTTCCTTGTGCATCTAATGCCGCCTCACGGATTATCATTTTTTTGCCACGGACTTCCTCGGCTTCTAAAATGCTGGTCATGGATTCATCAACATTATCTAATCTTACATTGGCTGTATTGACTGCGATATTAAGGGTATAATGGGCGGGTGTGACTTCCATTGAGCGGGCTTGATAAACATTGCCACCATAGACAAGGTTATGATGGGCACTGGTATAGTAATATGTGGAGGTTAATTGCCAATCAATCATCCAACATAGATGCTGCTGATAGGCGGTGATTTGTGCGTCAAATGTAGCATCTAATGTTCTCAATCCCTTACCTCGATGAGACTGATCTGTTCGGTAAGAGACACAAGACTAGTTATTTGTTGCCAAGAAAGTTTATCTGGAAAGCGTACCTGTGGAGTCCATTTGCCGGTGAATGATACGGTGACGACAGAGCCATTGGCAGGAGCCGAAGCAAAGGTCATTTGATCTAAACCGTCGGATCCTGTACCATCACCAAAACTTGTACCTGTCACGACATCATTAACATAGGCCGTAATATTAGATGAGGCGTCGATGGAAGGGATGGTGAATGTTTTAGTTGTGGAATCCCCAAGACCTGCATATTCTTTGGCATAAGCACGGGATTGGTCGTATTTGAACCGGAAGGTATATCTGGCACCCTTGCAGGTATTGTTATAGAAATCACGGATAAGTTTTAAATCTGCATAAATATGGCCGGGTAAGTTTACAGAAATGGTGCGTTTTGGGAATGCCCAGACTTGTGTGCGGTTTTCCTTACCGCTTTGCATATCTGAAATAATTGTATTCCAATTTTCTTCAACTTTTGGATAACTATGTGTATGGCTGAGTGTAGGGAATAAAGCCACGATTGCCTCCAAATAAAAAAGGCAGCCTATGGCCGCCCTTAAATGAAACGTATTTTTTAAATAGTCACGACAACGCTTCCATTATGGCCGAACGTACAAGCCCACCTTGTTTAAGATTATTAATGACAAGACTGGTAACTGCATTAGGATTACGTCTAAGTGCGTCTTCCATACTTTGTGAATCAGTAGCAACCACATGGTTATAGACAACTATGGTTGTGCCACCATTACCTGCTGGAGAAATGTTCTCCGGGCCTGCCTCAGCCACTTGTCCCCACGGCATCCCGGTGCGTTGTGAAACCAACCATGATGGCTCACTTATTGTACCACCAGAAGCAAAACTTAATCCAGACCAACCAGTAGTAGCACCTAAATCTAAATATGAAGTTCCACCCCCGCCGCCTCCGAATCCAAACATACTACCTATTGCAGAAATACCAGAAGATACTAGACCACTAACGCCACCACCACTGGTTCCTACACCACCCTTTAATTCCTTTTTTATCCATTCGAATAAATCTTCACTTAGTGAATTAGCGGCAATTTGCGCCATGGATTTCCAGAATGCCGTCCAATAATCTTTAAAGGATTCCAATTCACCCGTGAAGGCTTTGGTGAGAAAATCAGCAAAACTGGCTTTCATACGATCAAGACTAGCATTGATAATGGTTTCTTTTTTATCCTCGCCTTCTTTCCATATCCTTGTGGCATCATCAACCTGCCGCATTTGCTCTTCATGGTAGGCAATGCCGCGCATTTCATCTGTTGCGGCTTCGGAGGCAGCCAATTGTGCCTGATATTCATTATAGCTGATAGCGGCGTCGTTAAGGCGATCTCTTTGCTTTTGTAACCATTCATCCGCCGCTTTCATATCCTTTTGATATTCGCCCGCTGTAGCCTCAAAGATAGCGTCGTTATAATCTTTATAGGCCTTCTCACTATCTTTCCATAGTCCATCTTTCCGTTCTGCTGCCTTCACATCCTCGGACAACATTTGCTCATATAATTTTGCAGCGGCTTTTAATTCTGCCTCAGATAGATCTTTTTTCTCGGAGAGTTTTTTTGCTGCCAGCGCCGCCGCTATTTGTTTTTTCTCTTCTGCATCTGCTACAGCCTTAGCGGCAGATTTTCCAGCATCAGTGAGAGATGCTTCAAGGTTAATCTGTTTCATAGCGAGAGATTCAAGCGCTTTTTCTGTTGCCTTGTATCTCTCCTCATATTCAATGTTGGCCTTAGCGGCTTCCTCAAATCTTTTTTTACTGCTTTCGATTCCTAATGCTGCACCTGGCCCTGTTAAAAGCATTTGTGCGGATGTTAATGTTCCACCAATCTTATCGAGGAACATAGCCAACCGCATAATTTCTGCTTCAATACCAATTATTGTTATTCTGAAACTTACACCCCATTCCGCTATGGCCCGTTTGCTTTCTCCACTTAATTCACCATTTAACCCTGTAACTGCTCCAGTTATGGTTTCAATGATCTCGGCCAGAGCCGGAGTGAATGCGGTGCCAATTAAAACCTTGAGATTGTCAAAATGCCGTTCTAAGGACATCACTTGTTTACCTGCTGTTCCCATCGCGGCTTCATATACCCCTAATCTGGACGCTCCATCTGTAAATACCGCATTCGCCCGTGCTTGTGTTTTTTCAACCTCGTTTAATGTCCCCTTATGTTTATCTAATGTTTTTTCTAACACCCTATAACTTTGTTCAAAACTAACATTGATACCAAGAGTTTTTAAAATTTCAACTTCACCAGATTTTACTGCACGAATAATACTCATCATCGCGTCGGTTGTATTTGTCAATCCAACCACAGCAGCATCACGTGCTACACTGGCATATTTTTCTGCCTCTGATAATTTAAGCCCTGCCGTTACAAGTTGGATTGTGGCATTTCGGGATTCACTCATGGAGATGCCAAGTTTCTGCATTTTGATTGCCGCATCTTCCATCTGATCCCCGGTATATCCGGCAATATTCCCGACTACCTTCATCGACACGCCAAGCATTTCATATTTAGCTGCATCCATGACAATGTCAGAAAAAGCACTTCTTAATTTACCAAGTGTGGCAGTTATAACATTGGCGGCAATATCACCAACAGCAAAGGCACTAGCCAGCCGTTTAAATGATCCACCCAATTTATCAGATGAATTTTCAAGATTTTTAACTTCCCTCTGCGCACGATCCATGCCTCGGTTAAAATCCTGAGCTTCTACGCCTAAACGAACAAATAAATTACCTATGCCGGGCATCTATCGTCTCCCCTTGGCTCTGGTTCGCACTCTGGATTCCATCTCTTGCTTCTTTCTGCTTCGTTCCTGGTCGTCATGCTTTGCCTTAAAATATGCCATCCACTCCGTAATGTGTTTGCTGTCCATATCAGCCAGCATCGTGTCTACATTCGGACATCCCAGTATCTCTGCTAAGGCGTAGTAGAATCTTCGCTCTGGGTGTCCGAATCGGAGTTTTTTTCGGCTTCTCCTATGGCCTCCTTGCCAATGCCGCTAATCTCAAACGCTATAGCTCCGATACGTTCGAGCACGGCACCTTTTTTATTCCCAAGCCATTCAATATCTTCATCGGCAAAGATTCGTTCTCCGGTTTCTGGATCGTAAGTACAACAAACAATAACATCCAGATAAATACGATCAGTGCGCACCTTCCCTTTTTCGTCGGTATTGCGGGTAAAAATCTGTGCCCTTTGCGTACCGCTCATACTGCGTACTTCAAGCGTAGTATCCCATTCAGGTACTATTACAGTACGCTTTTCAATGTCATTAACCGCCTTAATCTTGTCTCTTAAATTCATATCTTCTCCTTTTTTTTGTTTAGCATTTATGATGTTATCGCCCTAGACATTGTGCTGTTTCCTTCCAATGTCACGCTGAACGTCCCAACCTCGCCTACACCACCGGCAATGGGTGTATATGACCCTAACAGGCAATGGCCGCGATATGTGGGATTAGTGGCCGATGCCGATGCTGTGGTTGGCCGGACAGTCAAAAATCCCCCGGTTGAACTCACCATGTTGAAAAATGTTTTATCGATTGTGGAAGAGCCGTAATTCTGGTTAAGATCAATAGTCGCCGTCCAATCGTATAACCCCCCCAGCCGGGACTTAGACTTATCTCCCATGGCCGTTACTTCCAGAAGATCGCGACTATATGTGAGCGTAATAGCCGTAACATTCCCGGAAATATTTGTGAGGGTAGCCGTTGACCCTGTTGCGCCGATGCGCACAAACGCACTTTTTAAAACCATT
>Ga0180732_1001440_pt1 | contig 14743 bp, 13 predicted proteins | sample KR11_01MetaG_FD_148674 | JGI IMG/M metagenome (GOLD analysis project Ga0180732, IMG submission 148674) | Groundwater microbial communities from the Olkiluoto Island deep subsurface site, Finland - KR11_0.1 MetaG | ecosystem: Environmental > Aquatic > Deep subsurface > Groundwater | place...
CACCTTCGTCTTTACTTAATACATAAATCTCAGCTGAGAATTTAGTATGTGGAGTAATAGATTTTGGTTTACATAAAACTTGACCACGCTCAACAGCATCTTTAGTGATACCACGAACTAGAATACCACAGTTATCACCTGCAACACCCTCAGTCATTTCTTTACGGAACATTTCGATACCTGTTACAGTAGTTGATTGAGTGTCTCTGATACCGATAATTTCGATAACGTCACCAATTTTTACTGTACCACGTTCAATACGTCCAGTTACAACTGTTCCACGACCTGAGATTGAGAAAACGTCCTCAACTGGCATTAGGAAAGGTTTATCAGTTTCACGCTCTGGTTGAGGGATATATCTATCAACTTCAGCCATTAATTTTTGAATTTTTGCTGACCACTCGCCAAGAGTACCAGTTTTTGCTTCTTCAAGAGCTTTCAATGCTGAACCAGCTACGATTGGAGTATCGTCACCTGGGAAATCATACATATCCAATAGTTCACGAATTTCCATTTCTACTAGTTCTAGTAGTTCTTCATCGTCAACCATATCTTCTTTGTTCATGAAAACAACGATGTATGGTACACCAACTTGTTTTGAAAGAAGAATGTGCTCACGTGTTTGTGGCATCGGACCATCAGCTGCAGAAACAACTAATATAGCACCGTCCATTTGAGCAGCACCAGTAATCATGTTTTTAACGTAGTCCGCGTGACCTGGACAGTCAACGTGTGCATAGTGACGATTATTAGTCTCATACTCAACATGTGAAGTAGCGATAGTGATACCACGTTCTCTTTCTTCTGGAGCATTATCGATTGCATCGTAATCCATCATTTTTGCACCATTAGTTACTGCTAGTACAGCTGTAATTGCTGCCGTTAATGTAGTTTTACCATGGTCAACGTGACCTATTGTACCGATGTTACAGTGAGGCTTATTACGCTCAAACTTTTCTTTTGCCATTGTGTCCTCCGACTTAATTTGTGAATAGAAATGGAATTATACCCAAAAATTATTCAATTATTGCTTAATCAAAACATAACATTTATTTTTTGCTGTTTCTGGAGCTCACGAGCGGATTTGAACCGCCGACCTCTTCCTTACCAAGGAAGTGCTCTACCCCTGAGCCACGAGAGCATAAATATAGATGTATTTATAAGCAATAATTGCATAATTTTTTTACAATGATATTAGTTAAATGATTAGATTTCTATATAAATATTTCTATTGCATATAGTAGTATGAAGTAAAGATGAATTTGTACTTCAGCTTCCAGATTTTCAATGGAGCGGGTGAAGGGACTCGAACCCTCGACCCTCAGCTTGGAAGGCTGACGCTCTAGCCAACTGAGCTACGCCCGCATGTGCCATTGAAATGGTGGTGAGAAGAGGAGTCGAACCTCTGAACCCGTAGGGAGCGGATTTACAGTCCGCCGTCGTTGGCCACTTGACTATCTCACCATGAGATATATAATCTAATAATCTGGTCTAACACTGTTTCTAATATTCGAAATTCAATGGTGCCGACACGAGGATTCGAACCCCGGGCCTGCTGATTACAAATCAGCTGCTCTAGCCAACTGAGCTATGTCGGCATCGAATTTGAGCCAGAATTATAGTGCAAAACATTTTCATTGTCAAGACTTTTATCTAAAAGTTTATAATTTCTTCATCTTTTAGAATATTCATCTCATACAGGGCCCTATTCTTGGCGATTTCTTCTTTTATTTTTTCTAAAAAAATCGGTTTCATATGGTTAATGTAAAACCTTATATCATCTCTTTTTAGATTTTTCAACTCTTCAAACAAAATTTTTGGTGTCATATGCTTGCTCTCTTTCGCCAGTCTTTGCATATTAGACGTAAAAGAGCATTCAAGTATGGCAGTTGTAATAGTATGATTATTTTCTATTTCAGAAATTACATCCGCTAAAGAGTAAGTGTCTGCTGAGATTATTACACTACTTTGATTTTTTCTATATACATAACCGCAACTAGGAACCGTGTGGTCTGTTTGTATTGCTTTTATAAATTCATTTTCTCCAAGGGCGTACTCCACACCTAATTCTATTTCAGTATACGTTACACTCATTCCAGAAGAGTCGTGTAACTTTATCTTTGCAAAATCAGGCCAGATAATATCATTCAAGAAATGTTTTTTAATTGCTGCTATGGTTTGAGGAAGTGCCATAATATTCAGTGGCTTTACTCTACTGCCATAGTAGTTATCCAAAATATAGGCTATATCTGTTATGTGGTCAAGGTGCGAATGCGTAAGCCAAATGTTTTCAATAGAAGTAGATGAAGCTTCCAAAGTATTGAGCAAATTCCCCGCATCAATAACGTTTTTTGCATTCAAATAAAAAGAAGTTGTTCCAAATCCCTTAGCATTACTTCCGTAAGCGCCCAATATCTTTATTTTATTTTCCATTTGCTCTACACTTATTACTTTAAACTCAAGTCCTTATTGACTAAGCTAAAGTATAATTTTCATTGATTATATCATTAAAAAATAAAAGGTTTATCTATGCTAAAAATTCTATTTTCCCCATCAGAGGGAAAAATAAGTGGCGGAAACGCAGAGAGAAAAGAGCTTCTTGGTTCAAACTCCGCAAGAGAAGAGATTTTAGACACATATAATGCCATCGTAAAGAATGAAAATGAAAAAGAGATTGTGGAGCTATTTGGACTAAAAAAATTTGATGATTGCAAACCATATCTGCAAGATTTATCTTCTGCACCGCTTATGTGTGCCATAGAGCGTTACAGCGGCGTAGCATACGACTATCTGGATTATCCTTCGCTTGAAAAAAATGCACAAGAGTATCTCAAGAAAAATACAATTATTTTCTCAAATTTATATGGAGCGATTTTAGGCTCAGATACCATTGCTAACTACAAAGTCAAGCAGGGAAACTCAATAGGTACCATTGAACCAGATAAATTTTACAGAGACAGATTTTCATATCAGCTAGATTTGTATCTTGCCAAGGATGAGATTTTAGACCTGCGTGCTGGTTACTACGACAAATTTTACAAAGTAAACAAAAACTATACGACACTTAAATTTTTAAAAGACGGTAAAAGTGTCAGTCACTGGGCCAAAGCTTACAGAGGTAAAGTTTTGCGAGAACTCGCCCTTCACAGTATTAATTCTATAAAAGAGTTTATGTCACTTGAAATAGAGGGATTAAGCGTCGCAGAGATTAAAGTAATCAAGAATAAAACTGAAATCGTATATAATATCTCAAACTAAGAGAGACTTTCAAAGATTACAAGTCTTAGAAAAAGGGACATTATAGTGCAAGATTCACAAGAGTATTTAGATAAAAAAGCGTATTTTGAAAAAATAATTACACTGTATGGCAGAAATGTAGTCATTGAAATTTTACAAGACTCAACCGTAGAAATTCATAAACTTCATATGGCAAACTCGAACAAACAAGATGGAGCAATTTCTGAAATACTTGCACTTGCTAAAAAACGCGGCATTGAGATTAGCTACCATGATAAAACAGCGCTCAGCCGTATCAGTAAAAATGCCAAACAAGACCAAGGTGTAGCCATAGATATACTCGCAAAACTTTATACAAATGCAAAAGAGATTAAAAATCTTGACTCTTTTAAACTCATCGCCCTTGATGGCATACAAAATCCTCAAAACCTTGGGATGATTGTCCGCTCATGCGCAGCAGGAGACATTGACGGTATTATTTTGCCGAAAAAAAGCTCTGCTAAAATCTCTCCTCTTGTCATCAAAGCAAGTGCGGGAACACTTTTTAAGCTTCCAATTTACTACTGTAATGGATTAGAAGATGTTTTGTCAGATTTGCAAGATACAAAAATTTATGCGCTCTCTTCTCATGCCAAAAATAGTATTTATGACTTAAACGCAGCGAAAAAGTCTATCTTTGTTTTGGGAAATGAAAGCGAAGGTGTAAGCCCGGAAGTTGAAAAACTTTGTAACGACAAAATCAGTATTCCTATGAAACGCGGTGTCGAATCTTTAAATGTAGCTGTGACAGCCTCACTTATTGCGTTTATGCGGTAAAAAGTGCTGCATACTTTACCCAGCCGCTTTTGGCGGGTAAAATGTTTACTCAGCTAATTTCTCAGGTGTCAACCCTACTTCTTCCAAATAATGACGCAAACCAACAACCTCATCCTTCGACAAATTCCCTGAATGGTGCATCCCCAGAACATACTCTTTTGAGCCACAAAATATCTTTAACTTATTTGTTTTCGTCTGCTCTACTTCACAGCCAAAATGTTCCAACGCAGCAACCAATTTCCTAGAATCCAAATCAGAGGCGACAGGATGTTCAAACACTTTTTCTATTTTTTTAATATGCTTATGAGCCATATAATTCCTTTGTACTTTTCACAATTATACTCCTGGACTTCTTTAAAAAAAGCTTTAAATTCACGCTTCTTTCATTTCAATAAATAAAAAGTGGGAGTTCTCTAAAGCTTCTATCGTAAGAGAACGCTCATCCATAATTTCTAAAGCATCTGAATCTTCTAAAGTTATCCCATTAACGAAAGAACTTCCCTCAATCTGTACAAAGTAAATTTGTCTGCCTTCTTCCAAATGATAATCTAAAGAATTCCCCTTTTCTAACTCGCTTACATATATGTTTACATCTTGATGAAGTTTTATTTTAGAAGTTGCGCTTTGCGAAGAAACAATAGGCAAAAATTTGTTTCTTCTATTTTCTAGAGTATATCTATGTGAACCATAGAGTTTAGGCAAGTCGTTTTTTGGAGGAATTATCCACATTTGAAGCAGTCGTATATCGTCATTTTTATTCAAGTTGTACTCACTATGAGCTATTCCACTTCCGGCACTCATGTACTGAACTTCACCGCGTTTGAGAGTTTCGGAATTGCCTAGAGAATCCTTGTGTGTTAATTCGCCGCGAATAATATAGGTTACTATTTCCATATTTTTATGAGGGTGCATATCAAAACCGCTCTGTGAGCTGATAATATCATCGTTTAAAACTCTTAACACTCCAAAGTTTCTGTTGTCATGATTAATATATTCGGCAAAAGAGAAGTGAAAACGACTCTTTAGCCAGCCTTTGCTTGAGACATACATACTATCTTTTGGTATTTTTTTGAACATTTTTATACCTCTAAGAAAACAAACTACTTACTTTGAATACCTTCTATATTGATTTCTAATTTCACATCTTCACTCACAGCCACACCGCCAGTCTCTAAGATTTGATTCCATTTGATGTTGTAATCAAGTCTGTTGATTTTGCCGCTAAGAGTGAGCCCTGCTCTAGTATTTCCCCATGGGTCTTGCATAACACCGCCAAACTCGTAATCTAGTACAACATCTTTGGTCACATCTTTAATAGTAAGTTTTCCGTAAGCCTTATCGCCTTTAACACTCTCAAGCACAAAAGTGATTTTTGGGTACTTTGCCGCATCAAACAAGTCTGCTGAGCGCAAATGATTGTCTCTTTTCTCAATGTTTGTGTTAATAGACGCAACATCTATCTCGGCATTCATCGCTGTAAGGAGATTTGTTTTGTCATCTAACTCAAAACTGCCCTTAAATTTATTAAACTCTCCATTTACCGTGCTTATCATCATATGTTTGACTTTAAAGCCAACATTCGTATGAGAAACATCTACATTAAATGCAGCTCCAAACAAAGAACCAGCACTCAAAAACACAACTATTAACAGGTAAGCAAAAGCTTTCATGATACATCCTTTAAAAGAAATTTTTATAAGGATGATTATACTCCTATGAGCTATTTAATCCATATGATAGTTTTTAATTAGTTGTTGCGTTTAAGTAGTTTCATATAACAATTTATTATATCTATGAGTTCATAATCTCATAAGGGCGTTTTATTTCGCGGATAACCTCACCAACGCTCATATGACGTGACTTTCTCAAAAACTCTTTTCCATCCAAAAATACCAAAACAGTGGGAATAGTAAAAACACTAAAGTGCGCGGAAGTTTCCTGTTCTATAGAAGTATCAATGCTTATAACTTCAAAATTTTTAAAATTTCCCTCTATTGCTTCAAGCAGTTTAGGCTTGAGTGCATGACACACATTACATGTCGGTGCAGAGAAATACAGCATTACCGCTAAGTTTTCATTAATTGTCTGGTTAATATTTTCTATTGTTTGCATCTATAAAGCCTTTATTTGTGAAGAGGAATTATAATATAATCCCTTATGAGTTCCATACTATTTTCCATATTAGGCGTATATATTTTTATCGTCATCGGTTTTATTGCTAAAATGAGCTTTAAAGAGCAGATGGATGATAAGACGATTACTCTTGTTAATGTCTATTTCTTACAAGTATTTCTAACTTTTTGGGGATTGCTCATTCGTCCCATAGACATTACCCTGCTTTATGCTCCCTCTGTTTACTTATTAATTGTGCTCATTGTTGTGCTTATGGCTGCGTTTGGTGCGAAGTTTTTGTTTGAAAATAAAAAAGAGTATTCCATTGCCACAGTCGCCGCCATCATAGGAAACACTGGAAATTTAGGCATTCCTATAAATATTGCCATCTTTGGCGAAGCTTCCATACCGTACACGACAGTCGTCAATCTTGTCAATGTTTTTGTGGTTTACACTATCGGCGTTTTTTACTACTCGCGTGGGAGTTTTGATACAAAAACATCTCTTCTTAACATCGTTAAAATACCTATTCTTTGGGCTGCAATAATCGCCATAGGTCTCAGTCTTTATGGATATGCACCCTCAGAGACAGTCTTAAGTACGCTCATGATGGGCGCCTATGCCTCTATGACGATGCAGCTCTTTTTATTTGGAATGTATTTATATGGTACGAAAATAAATGAGATTAGTAAAACCTTGGTTCTATGGGTTCTTGCGTTTAAATTTTTGCTGCTTCCGCTTGTTGCGTTTGCTGTCCTTTATTTTTTAAACTTGGAACCTATGATAAAAGGGATTATCTTCATAGAGATTATGATGCCTCTTGCTATTGCAAATGTAAACTTGGCATCGCTATATGATTGCAGTCCTAGGATTGTTACTGCTTTGGTTTTTGCTTCATCTATTCTATTTTTAGGAGTGATTTTTATTGCTGTCAAACTTCTTGCGTTTTTGTAATAAAGATTATTTCACCTCATACGTTTGCGGATATGCAAAAATTGGCAGATAATTCGGGTCATAGTTCTCTGCGTTTTCATCTATAAGAGTCGGTACTTTGCCCACTCCCCAAAGAATTGTCTCCTCTGTATGATAAGGTCTATCGGTAATCGTCTCGCCAAATTCGTATGCAGTGGAGTCTATGTGCGTAAAGCTCTCATTTGCATCTCTGTAGTATTTGTAAGTAAAAATAGTTTTGCCAAAATAATCTTTTCCTTTTGTAAAACGCTGCGTTTTAACTATTTTTCTATACCCCTGCGCAGCTTTTAGCGACTCATCAAGCGTCGGGTAAAGAAGCGGCGCTTGGATGTAGTCTTCTTGGGTGAGGTACTCTTTTTTGGCGGTAAATTCTCGAATGAGGGAGAGTCTTGTTTCTTGAATCTCTCTGAGTTGTGCGACATTTTCAAAGGCTAAAGCAGGAAAATCAGCACTATATCCGTTTAATTTCGTAATACTGTTTTTAAGATACGCTTCCATGGAGCTTGGCATATCTCCGTAGAGGGAAGCCCCGACAACATGGTTCAAAAATTTTCGATACTCTCCGATGTTGGCATCACGGTTTATAGGGTCGCCTCTGTGCGCATTTCCTGCAGTCTCATCGTTTTTTGCAGAAACATTTTTTTCATATCCCAGATAATCCATCTCTCTCCAGCCTAAATCGCCCGCAAATTTGCGTGAAAATGACCAAACCGTGTCGATAGTATTGCCCGTTCCTGAGGTGAATTGAGCTGGTTCGAAGCTGTATTTTGAACTATGGCACCCTACGCACTGCATGAGTTCCTGGGGTGTTTGTCCTCGAAGTGATCCGTTTGCATCTTCTATAAACGCACTCATCCACCATCCTGCACCATTGTCTATCCACGTCTCTTTTTCATTGTAATAAAGTGGTGCATTTTCCTCTTTTATAACAGCTTCGTTTGTGTAGTGCATAAACCATTTGAACATGTAGCGAATTTCTTTGACACGAGCAGAGCGTGTCCCGGGGAATTTTGAAGTTACTCCGTCTGCTTCTACGTCCACGTAATGAAGCGGATGTGCAAACTCTGTTTTAAGCGGAAAAAGACCTCTGTGGAGCGGTTCATCACTAGCTTTTCCTACATAATGTGTTACGTCATTTTGGATTCTGTCTTGGATAGCTTGTTCCAAAAGCTCTAGATTTTGCTTGTAGATATCAAGACTGAAAGTGCCGTTGCTCTCTTGCATAAACTTGGCATCAAGACGGATATAAATACCGCTCACACTTCCCGTATGCGGTGTAAAAATACCATAAGGCATAAAGTTTACGGCTCTCCATCCTGTATTATGACCTTTTTGGTCGCTAAAGATGGCTTCATCACCATTTGTTGTTCGTACAAATCCGTCATCCTGAGCAGGCAAAGCGCTAGGGTTGAGTGCGGGAAAGAGACGAAATGCATCATCTTTTATGCCGCTATTGCTTACTTTGGCATCGCCTCTTTTTTTGTTGTATGCCGCTTGCCAGTTGTCGGTTTGGATGTAGCTTTTCATGTCCCAAGCATCTGCATCGATGCCAAGTTTTGCAAAGGCTTCGTCTAACTTGTGCGGCGTTATAGTGTTTTCCCACGGGTTGATATTTGGAGAGACGCTAAATCTGTCTGCAGGTCCAAAGGCGTATTCGAGTTGAAGATTGCCTATGTACTCATCAAAACCTGCTTGTGCCAAAGTACTTCCCAGCTTTTGTTTGGCCGCTGCGTTTGAGTGGCAAAAAAGACAGGCATTTTGTGTACCAAAAGAAGTTTCAATATAGCACTGCGCAGGGATATTTGCATAAGGATTGCTAAAAAGAATGCGGCTGCGAAGTTCGCTTATCATGGGTGCCGGCGTAAACGTTGCGTTTTGTTCTTCATCAAGCGTTTGTGCTGTTGTATTATCGTCGGAGCCGCAACTTACAAAGGTTAATCCGCTTACAAAAAGTAAAATAAAAAGAGTGAAGGAGTATTTTTTCATGGAGTTTGCCTGATTTTAATTTTTGTAGATGGATTTTTTGGAGCAGGGCAAAGAGGCAAAAGCCTCCTTGAAATTATTTAAGACCCGGCATTCCGCCGATGTAACCGAAGTTTGCATCATATTTATCAATTTGTGCGCCAAGAACAGCTTTAAGGTCAGCCGGAGTTGTACCAGTAAAGTCCGCATGGTGCTGTGAGTTGCTCATGATGTATGAGTGACCATTCATGTTGTCAACTACTTGAAGACCTGTAGACTCTCCGCCGGCTACGACAGATGCGATTCTTGAGAGTTTTTTCGAATCAACATTGTATGCCCATACGAAGTTATTCGTGTGCGTTCCACTGTCTTCTCCAACAAATAAAGTTCTCATTTTTTCAGAGAAAGCGATGTTGTCCGTGTTAGCGATTTTGTTTGGATTACAAGTATTTCCAACTGCATCAGCAGCAATTTCTTCCCCTACTAAACCAACAGGAGCCATAATGCTCACACCAACATATTCAGAGTCGATAGCATTGCCGTCTGTATCATTTTGATCACTAGCAAGAGTAATCTCATACGTAGCACCACAGTTGTTTTTTACAACTCTGATATGGTCTGTTGCAAAACTGTCATCTTGGAGCATCCCCTTATCTTGGTAACTTATAGCCATATAAGCTTTTTTAGATGCTTCATCGATTGCGATACCTTCCATTTTGTTCCACTCAGTTGTAGCACCTAGCATAGAAGCATAACGGCGTGGTTCAAGAAATGCAGCAGCTTTTTCCATGCCTGCTTTTAATTTCAAATACTCTTTACCCGTGTGTCCTGCTTTGATGATTGTATAACCAGTCGTATCAGCACCTTCACTTACTTCAGTTGGTGTAAGATAGTCAAAAATATCAGCAAATGTAAGAGTGTCTGCAAGTGTTTTAACTTCTGCTTCGGTAGCATGACCTAGTTTTACCCAGCTCATAGTCCCCTCGGCCGTTGTGCTTCCATCAGCATTCGTTTGTGTAAACTTTTGCGCATACAGTGTACCTGCAGAGAGGTCATTTACTGCATCAGCTACAAACATAACTAAAAAGACGTTCGTGCCGTCATCACCGTAAAGTGCAGTTTTACCATCGCCAAATACCTTAGCCATCTCCCAAGTACCTTTACCCATTGCATAACGTTTATTAAGAACGTATGAGCCATCAGCTTTCACTTCAACTTCTTGGTTGTATCCATAGTGATACGGATTTGCAGTTTTGGTGTTTTCCCAGTAAAGTTCCGTCATGGCTGTAATACCTTTTGCAGCAGTTCCCGCGTTTTTAGTACCACTGGCGTCTGTGTAGTAAAGATCATAATCCTCTTCTCCGCCTAAGTGTGTGTTCCATGGAGTTTGTGAACCAAAACAGAAAATCCATCCGCCCTCAACGCTTGAGTGGTCAATTGCCTTTTGTTCAACTGCTTTGAGTTTACCGTCTGCAGCTTGTTCGATGTTTGTAAGAAGCATATTCATAGGCATTCTTGAAGGTGCTTTTGAACCATCGGCAAGAATCCAATCATACTCTAAGTGTGAAACCATAAAAAGTTTTCCATCCACATTTAAGAGTGAGTTTGCATCCGGAGTTTCAGCGATAACAGGCGCTCCGTCTTTGTCCATCAGAGGTTCCATTTTGTAGTTATAAAGTTGCCCTGCAGCATTTGGATTTGTTCCTACTTTATCTTTAACACCAAAGAGTGTTGTGTACTCAAGAGGATAATCCTTGTACTCTGTAGCACTTGTGTAAACACGCGCTTTAGCTGTAGAGAATGATCTGCTCATGTCAGCAATGTTTGATGGTGCTTCCATACCGATAAACTCTACTGCCGTTGCAGCCACTGCCTCTTGCACGGCAACAGCGTCCTCATCATTAGTGCCACAGCCAACAAAACCTAATCCAAGTACCGCAACAGCGGCAAGAGAGATCCATTTCTTTTTCATATATGTCGTCCTTTATTTTTTAATGGACGAAGTTTAGACTTGAAGTATTACGAAAATGAATCAATCCGATGACGAAGTAACATCAAATTGGCAACATAAGAGTGACGAAAATTCGATCCTATGCCTGTAGCAGTATTTCAATGTAAAAATTTATACATGAGTATCGAAGCGGCCACCCCGACATTCAGGCTTCTGATTCCTTCTGCCATTTCTATGAGTACACAAAGATCACATGCAGATATTATCTCTTCACTCAAACCTTTTCCCTCAATCCCCATCAGAAGCACCCACTTTTTCGGAACTTCAAATTTTGCCAATGAAATAGACTCAGGGATTACCTCTGCGGCGACAACTGTATAGCCTAAATTTTTTAGCTCTAAAATAGTGTCAAAAATATTTTCATAGCTGTTTATTTTTAATTTGCTTGCATGTCCCATAGAAACGCGAAGAGCACGTCTTGAGTAAGGATGGGGTGAGTGTTTTGAGATAAGATAGGAGTTTACACCAAGAGCCGCCGCACTTCTTGCAATGGAACCGATGTTTTCATTTGAAGTTATGGCATCGAGCATAATAATGGTATCGTCCATCTCACTCAAGGGTGTCAAAGCCGGTCTTATACCGTGCATCATACAGTTATGGTGCAGAGTATGTCCGACTATACTTTCAATAACTTTTTTCTCAGCCACATAAAGATTCGATATCTCTTTTTGTGCAATTAAATCTTCAAACTCTTCATAATACTCTTTTGTAGCAAGAATACTTTTAATTTCCAAAGATGTATTTAAAAGCTCATTCACCACTTTTGGAGAGTCTGCGACAAAACTGTTGTCACCCTCAAAAGCATTCTCTCTGAACTTATGATAAATCTCTAATTCAGGCAGATTTATATCGTCGATTTTTATAAGATTTGTCATGAAGTATTTTGTCTCTTTTTGCGTCATTATAGCATTTGCCGGCTTTTAAGTATCAGCAGCCTCTTCTTCAAGCTTGTCATAAGCAAGCTTGCGAATCCAATCGTTAAACTTTATCTCATTTTGAATGCAATACGCGCCAAAAGTTTGCAACTCTTCTAGGGTGAGCATGAGCTCTACTTCTACAAGTTTTACATCCTCACCTTTGAGTGCTTCTATCGTTTTATACTGCGTTTGCATTATGAGGAGCAGCTCAGTTTGAGATTTTTTGCTTTTGGCGGTGTTGGCTTGCAAAGATATTCAAGCTCTTCATGTTCGTCAAAAGGATTGTGTGCAACTTTGAGTAAATCTTCTATCATAAAAAAGCTCCCTTGTTTTGCTTCGTCTATAGCTTCTTGGAGAATGTGGTTTTTTAAAATATATTTCGGATTGATTGCCAACATTTGCGTCTGTCTCTCTTCTTGGGATAGAGTCTCTTTCTCAAGCCTTTTATCATATTCATCAAGCCACTCGCTCAGAGGAGTTTGTAATTCTACCAATGCAAGCAGCTCACTTTTGTCTCCTGAATATCGTGAGAGTGTTCTAAAAAATCTCGTGTAGTCAACCGGAAAACTTTGCAAAGAACCCAGCATATATTTAACCAGCTCCACATCTTTTTCATCTCTCTCATACAGTCCCATTTTTTTATACATAATGCCAAGGTACTCATTTTCATAAGTCAATCCAAAACACTCATCAAGAGTTTTTATTGCGTTTTCATAATTGACAATAGGCGAGAGTGCTTTTGCCAACTGAGCCAAATTCCAATGTGCAATGCCCGGCTGATTTTTAAAACTGTAGCGCCCTTCTACGTCTGTGTGGTTGCAAATATAGTTCGCGTCATAATCATCCAAAAATGCAAAAGGCCCATAGTCTATAGTTCGTCCGTCTATAGACATATTGTCCGTGTTCATAACCCCGTGATTAAAGCCGACACTTTGCCATCTTGCTACTGTTGTCGCTGTATTTTGCACTATCTCTTTATACATTTTAAGATAGAGATTTTCTACACCTTTAAGATGCGGGAATGATTCTTCTATCACGTAATCAGCCAGCATTTGCAAATGTCCCTGCTTACTTCCTCTTCCAAAATACTCAAAAGTACCAAAACGCACCCAGGTCGGGGATAAACGCAGCACTATTGCTCCCTTCTCCCACTGCTCACGGGCAACATCCGTATCGCTGCCGATGAGTGCTAAAGCACGTGACGTGGCAATGCCAAGACCGTGCATTGCTTCGGACATCAAGTACTCCCGAATGCTTGAACGAAGTACGGCGCGTCCGTCCCCCTGACGAGAATACAGCGTTTGTCCTGAACCTTTAAGTTGGAGGTTTTGTCCATTTACTTTACCAAGATTTATCGCCCTGCCATCGCCCAAACGCGGGACAAAATAACCAAACTGATGCCCTGCATAGCACATGGCGAAAGTTTCTGAACCTTCAAGTTTATGAGAACCGTTGACTATGTTGACAATATGCTCATCAAGTGAAACATCATCTGCAACACCTAAAAGCTTTGCTGCGTTTTGTGAAGTAGAGATAAGAAAAGCTTTTTTAAGCGGAGTCGGTTCAACCTTGTCATAAAAAATTGAATCAAGTTCTAAATAAGGTGTGGTGAGTTTTAAGTTTGAAAATTTCATGTCAGGTTTGTAACATGAGTGGGTTTAAAAAAAACCAGCCCTAAAAAAATGGACTGGATTTAAGAGTTTAGATTAAGAAATATTTAGTGTTTCTTTTCAAGTTTCCATTCATATCCGAAATGATCCGAAGAGTTTGGATTATTTTTATAATGAAGCACGGAAGGATCCGTGACATACAAAGAGCCAAGAGTGAAAATTAACAAATCTATTAAAATAACAATCAGAACAATTCTCATCCGATACACTCTCCCCAGAGTTTTACTTTATGAAACTATATTTTACTCACAATCGCATCGACGCTAAAGCCGAACTTTTCAAATAGCTGTTCTGCCGGAGCTGATGCACCGAAGCTGTCCATTGCAATAACTTCATCTGCAAGTCTATACCACTCAAGACCACGAGCAGCTTCAATAGCAACCTTTTTCGTATCTGCTTTAATAATACTGCTCATATAAGCTTTATCTTGTTCAATAAAAAGATCGTAACAAGGAACTGAAACAACGTTTACTTTTACCCCAGACTCATTCAATTTAGCTTTTACATTTAGTGCAAGTTCAACTTCACTTCCTGAAGCCATAAGTGTCAAAGTTGCGTTTTCGTCACTAGAAAGCAAATAACCGCCACGGCTAACTTCACCAGCCACAGCTTTTGGAAGCAGTGCAAGATTTTGACGGGAACATACAAACGCAGAAGGAGATTTTTTCATCTCTAACGCAGTTTTCCAAGCTTCAACATTTTCGGCACCATCAGCCGGACGCCATACATAAAAGTTTGGAAGTGCACGAAACTGTGAAAGATGCTCAATCGGCTGGTGTGTCGGGCCATCTTCACCTACGCCGATACTGTCATGCGTCCAGATAAAAAACTGCTGAATTCTAGTGAGTGCCGCTATACGAGCAGCAGGTTTCAGGTAATCTGAAAAAACAAAGAAGGTCGCTGAAAAAGGCATAAGCGGGCCATAAAGAGCCATTGCGTTTACAATAGAAGCCATAGCATGTTCACGGATACCAAAGTAGATGTTTCTCCCTTTTGGAAATACACCCATGTCATTGAGGTTTGTTTTATTTGACGGGCTTAAATCT
>Ga0180732_1001441_pt1 | contig 14736 bp, 19 predicted proteins | sample KR11_01MetaG_FD_148674 | JGI IMG/M metagenome (GOLD analysis project Ga0180732, IMG submission 148674) | Groundwater microbial communities from the Olkiluoto Island deep subsurface site, Finland - KR11_0.1 MetaG | ecosystem: Environmental > Aquatic > Deep subsurface > Groundwater | place...
TACATCCGAATCTAAAAGCAAAAATTAAAGAAAAATATATAGCGGGCTATGAAACCAAAATTGATGATAATGAGCAGGAAGTAATAACGCCTATTATTCTTGAGAGGGAAGTGGAAGGCAGGCGTATAAGTGAAACAATATCCGCTATGGCTGAGGTCATCAAGCATTTGATTATAAGGATTGAAGTATTAGAAAAATAAATAAAATGAAATTGAATGAAAAACAAAAAGAAATTTTAATAAAAAAAATCAAAGATGATGAATGCCAAATCTTTTATGACAATAAATGGGATTATCCCAATGACGATACTTGTGGATATAATAAATTTGTGCAAAGAGTTTTTGGCGGCTCTCAAAGGACAATCCCAATCCTTAATATGCTTTTTAGAATTGAAAGACATGGTGGTTATGTGATTAAAATAAATTCGGAGGAATTGAAATAATGGAAACTGAAAATAAAACTGTAAGAATTGAAGGAACAAAGGAAACGCCTGTTATTAAAATATTTGATATAGCCGACTGTAAAGTAAAAAAAGAGAACGGGTTAGTTATAATGCGGGGATATGCGAACACGAAAAATAAGGCTGATAGATACGGCGATATCCCCGCCGTTCTTGAAGGCGTGAGAAATTATGTCTATGAACTAAGCGAATTTCTCAAAAATCCTGTTATGCTTTTAGACCATGTGAATAAAGTTTCACATATCGCCGGGAGTTTTACCGAAATAATTGAAGATGAAATAGGCTTGCGGTTCACAGCGGTTTTTTCAAATTCAACCTTACCAGAAATAGAGCATGCGAGGACTGTATATTTGGAAGGGCACGGAAAAGCTCTTTCAATTGCTGGTAGATGGCATTTTGAGGATAAAGAAAATCCGCATAAATTAACCTATGCGGAGATTTTTCATATATCACCAGTCGGGGTCGGCGCAGACCCGAACGCTTTAGGATTTACCTCAATTGAAAAACCACCTAAAAAAGATATTGAAGAAAATGAACTTGAAGAAAAAGCGAAAGATTTGCTTTCAGATATGACGGAATTTTTGAAAGACAAAAAAATAAATAGTGAAATAGAAAAAACAATGCAAGAATTTAAAAAAATACTTGCAAAAAAATAAATGGAGGTAGCACAAATGACCGAAGTTATGATAGCAGAAATGAAACGGTTGATGGGCGAAGTTAAAGACTCAATTGGCAAAGCTCTTACCGTAGAAAAAGTAAATGAAATAGTTGCGGGCGCAATCAATGCCGCAAATATTCCAATCAAACAGGAAATTGAATCGGGTTTCAAATTCCCTGTTGGTTCTCCCGAAGGCGTTATGGAAAGATATAACGCTTTCAAACAAACAGAAGAAAGCAGGACCAAAGCGCCTATTTGGACTTCCGACTATGGTAAAAAGTTCAAAGACATGGGCGGATTTATATCGGCTGTTACGAATAAATCAGGTTTGCTGGAAGACGCCAAAACCGTAATGTCCGAAGGAACTGCCGCACAAGGCGGGTATCTTGTCCCGACGGAGTTTAACGCAGAAGTTATTAAACTTGGACAAAATGCGTCAATAGCGAGGTCGCTTGTCAATGTTTTGCCGATGTCCTCGTGGAAAAGAACTTTCCCGAAACAGCTAACCAATGTAACTGTTTACTGGGTTGATGAAGCCGCCGCCAAAACTGTAACTAAGCCTACTTTCGGACAGCTCACACAGACCTGTAAAGTTATGGCCGCTGTTATAATGATGACCGACGAGCTTTTAAGGGACTCCGCTATTAACTTGCAAACTTTTCTTGCGGGATTGATTGCTGAAGCGATGGTTCTCGAAGAGGACAGAATTGTGTTTATGGGAAACACTGGCGCAGGCGACCCGTTCATGGGCGTGCGATATGCAGTTGGTGTTGTAAATGTTCCTATGGCTGGTGCTTCTGTTGTTTACGATGACCTAATAGACCTTAGGGGCGGAATTGCGCAAGGCTATGATAAGAACGGTATCTTTGTAACGAATAGAGCGGGATTGAGGCTTATCAAGAAACTGAAAGACACGACAGGGACCTATATTTGGAATAGACCTGTTGACGGTGAGCCCGGCACTATTGACGGTAGACCGTATGCGATATCTGACCAAATAACCGCCATTACTGGAGCGCAACCTGTCCTTTACGGAGATTTCAAAAGATATATGTTGCTTTCTCCTCGTGAAGGGTTGGTAGTTAAAGTTTCACAGGATGCTTACGACGCCACAAGCGGCGAGAACGCTTTTATGAACGACCAAACATGGTTGAGATTCACGAAAGCCTTATCCATTGATGTAGCGGTGCCAGCGGCATTTGCGTATCAGGATATTAAATAATCGGAGGTTCTTTATAATGGATATTGTTGAAATAAAAATAGTGGAACTTTCAGGTTACAACAAAAATGCTGTAACCACGATGGACAAACTTCATGCGGAACGATTAGAAAAAGAGGGAAAGATTAAGATAATCAAAACTCTTACAAGCAATAAAATAGCTCCGCAAGGTTCTACTAAAATGGAATTAGAAAAAACGCCTTCGGTTGAAATTGAAAAAGAAGCTAAAGGCAAAAAATACGGAGGTAAAAAATAAATGAAAAAACTTTTATTTTCATTGGTGTTGTTAGCAGGATTGGCTAGTTCAGCTGATGCATTATCGGGGACGCATTATAATATTGATGTTACGTCCTATCCTGTAACCGAAACGGCGTATATGGCGACGCAGATAGTTGGAAATGTGAATATTGAGCAAATATATTTCTCAAATTCAAGCACTTCCACAGCTCAAACGGTAAGCGTTTACTCATTGTGTGACTCAACCACGACAGTGACGCTTCAAGTTAGGGCGTATCTGCCCGCTGGAACGGATAGCAATAGCGTTAAATTTGAATATCCTTTATTCAATACGCCTTTGCTTTTGCATGATGTGTGCTTTCGGAAATCAGACGCCGCAAGTAGCGTTCATGTAAATGTTTGGTATCGTTAAGAAGAAAAAACAAAATGAGGATAACTCTCCCATCTTAATCGGTGGGAGAGTTTTATAAAATTATGCCAATAGCCGCCGCTTCCAACGCACTAACCACCGTCGCAAATGTAAAATATGTTTGGGGTAGACCACAGGCAGATACAGGCGATGATGACCGTATTCAAACCTTAATAAATTTAATAAGCGACAGGATTGAGTATTGGTGCGGTCGTAAATTCACAAAACAGACATACACCGACGAACTTCACGACGGAAACGGCGATAATTATTTATTTTTAAAACAGTATCCTATCGTTTCAGTTACTGAAATAAAAAGAGATGATATTGCAGTTGATTCTGATTATTACAAAGTTTATGAGGATGAGGGGTTTGTTTTAAAAGAAACTTATTGGACAAAAGGATATCAGAATTTAAAAGTCACTTATGAGGCGGGCTTTGAAACGATACCCCCCGCCATTGCTGAAATTGCAATTGAATGGATTATCATGCTTTTAGAGGGTCGGATGAAAGACGCTAAAGTTGACGGTTCTGAAATGGGCAATCCCCCCGATAGCATCATGCTCGGTTTGGCGCCATTTAAGCGGAGAGATTTTTAATGATTTCAATGACATCAAAATTAAAAGATGAAGCGACGCCATATTTAAAAAAGATTACTCCCGCCTTAATGCAATATCTAGAAAAAGAAATGAAAAGACATGGCGCGGATATGGAGAGGGATATTAAGCAAAGTTTAAGTGTTGGTGGAAGAGTAGGCGGTAGCGTTGTTCATAGTGCGGCAGGACAACCGCCGTTTTTGCAAACTGGGAGACTAAGGGCGTCAATCGGCTCTAAAGTTGAAACAAAAAAAGATGAAGTTGTTTTAAATATCGGGGCGATAAGGGGCAGGAAAGAGGTTAATTATGCAAGAGATTTAGAATTTGGGCGCAGTAATATGGCACCAAGACCTTATTTAATACCTATTGTTAAAATCTATTATGATAAATTTAAAAGATTATTTAATAGCAGATGGAAATATAAATGATACGAGATTTAATTGCATTTTTAGAAACCGACGCTACACTGTATAGTTTGCTCAATGCGAATGCGGGCAATAGTAAAATGTTTGCGATGATTGGCGATAAACCGAGAGGCGAAACATCGCCATATATTTTATATAGTTCCACGACAGGCACAACTGCCCCAGTTTTAGAAGAAAGCATTATACAGTTATCAATTATTGCGGAAAAATACGATGATGCACAAGATATATCATATCGCTTAGATGAATTGCTTGATGTTTGGGAAGGTTTAAATAAAAAAGTCCCGTCAACAAATTTTTATATTTATTATGGCCGCAAGATTGGCGGCAATGATAGCTATGAACAAGATACAAAGCTTTATAATTCTGTAAGGCTTTTTAGTATAAAATATAAAAGAAAAAACGGAGGATAGTATATGGATACACAGAACTTAGTATTTGGTTTTAATCTCGGTGTAGCCGCACAGGTTAAAATCGGAAGTTATGCCGCTGGCGAAGGGGCTGGCGTTAATATTGGCCGAAGCGAGGGCGGTATTGAATTATCTTGGGAACGAGAAATGAAGAATGTTGAAAACGACCAAGATAGGGGCCCCGTGGCCGCAAAGGAAATAAGTAGAATCGGTAAATTGAAATTAAGTTTTGCAAATGCAACGCTCGCAAATCTTGCAATAGCTTTAAATCTTCCGACAACGGCGGTTGCAGGAGGCGTTTTAAGCTTGGGCGTGCCTTCCTCTGGTGAATTATATCGTGAGGTGTTTTTATATACGGACGGCCCCACGGGCGGAACAAGGAAATATTTCTTGCCGAAATGTGTTGTAACTGGGGCGGCGACGCATTCATATACGAAAACCGATGAAACCGTTATTGTTTTGGAGATGGATATTCTTTATGATTCAACGCAACCCGCTGACGAAGAATATGGAACAGTGACCGATACAGGGACTGATACAACTGCCCCGACGGTTGCATTAACCGCACCAGTAGACGGCGGAACAGTGACCAAAGACACCAAAGGCACGGTAGTTTGGACAATCACGGAAACCAATGCTATAGACCAAAGCACGATTGAATATGGGAACACATTCAATATTATAAATACAACGGTTGAAGCAAGTGGCGACCTTGTTGCTGGCTCAATTGTCTATGACTCAGCCGCCAAGACGGTTACTTTTACGCCAACTGCAAACTGGACAGCAAGCAACACCTTGCAAGCGATTGTAACCAAAGGGTTAAAAGACGAAAATGGAAACGCTTTGGCCGCGACCAAAGTTGAACAATTTAGCGTAACTGCTTAATTGTTTTTTTGATAGGGGGGGCGAGTTTAAATCTTGCCCCCCATAAGGGGAACAAATGGAAGAAGATATAAAAGTTTTTATGCCGACAAGCAAATTTGTAATGTTGGCTGGTAAAAAATATGAAGTTAAAAAATTAGGGATAAAACAGATTTTTAATTTCATGCTATTTATAGGTTCATTGCAAGAGGATTTGCGGAAAAATATTTCCGAAAATCTTGAGGGCGACAACAAAAAAGATTTTATCAATTTCATAAGTAAATTATCAGCTGAACAATTACCAAAATTATTTGGCATATTTCTTAATAGCGACGATATTGAAGAAATGAAAAAGATTGATGACGCTATTGAAGTAAGCGAATTACTATTGTCAATATTAGAAACTAACGACATTGAGAGACTGATTGCAAATTTTTCAAAGACGGCGGAAAAGATAATGCAAGCTTGGAAAAAGATAAGTTCCGTTTCCCAACCGTCATTGTCAAAATAGCACAGGAACTTAATTACACCATTGAAGAAATAATGGATAAACCATCGGACTGGATTTCTTTGGTTTATAAGGAAATAATTGATGACGAAACAAAGAAATATAAAATAATGGCAAGCTTCTTTGGCGTTGATATTTCAGGAAAAAATAAAAGCAGTAAACTAATGAATCGGCAACCGCTTTCAAAAGAATTAAAATCTATGGGCTTTGGTCATAAAAAAGGTAAATAAAAAATGGCGGGTGAATTTGCAAAATTCTTTATTGAGATAGGTTCAAAGTTTAATCCAAACGGATTAAAACAAGCCCAAACTTCCATTGATAAAACAAAAAAAAAAGCTGGTGATTTAGGCGGCGTGCTTAAAAAGCTTGGTGGCATACTAGCCGCTGGAGTCATCGCAAGGCAGATGATAGCATTTGCAAAAGACGCTTTTAACGCCTTTGCTCAACAAGAAAAAGCAGTAAACAATCTCAATTCCGCATTAAAGAATCTCGGTATTTATTCAACCTCATTATCAAAAGATTTACAAAGAGTCGCAAGCGATATTCAAAAGGTCACTACGGTCGGTGACGAAACATCGCTGGCGGTTATGCAATTAGGCTTGAGTATGGGCGTTTCCGCTGACCAAATTGAATTGGCGACTCAACAGGCGATTGGATTATCAAAAGCCTATGGCGTCGATTTAAACGCTTCTATGAAGATGGTGGCATTGGCACAGCAGGGCGAATATACAATGTTAAATAGGTATATCCCACAATTACGGTCATTAACGACAGATACTGAAAAAGCCGCTATGACAACAAAACTATTGGCCGCCGGCTTTAATTTGGCAAAAGATGAAACAGCTACTGTAGCTGGTAAAATGCAAATGCTAGGAAATCGTTATGGTGATATTCAAGAAAAAATAGTTGAAAGAGCTGTTCCTGCGATAGAATTAATTTTAAAATGGATAGAGTATGCTATTGAAAGAGTTGATAAATTAGTTTGGACATGGGATAAACTTTTTAAAACCGATGAAATAACACTTGCAAAAAAGAAAGTTGAAACTTTAAAAAATGAATTAGAAGCATTAATTATTACACAAGCAACATCACACCATTGGGCAGGCGAACAATCAGACGCATTTAAAGAAGATACTAAAGCTGTTGAACAGCTTAATATTGAAATAAAAAAGGCAGAAGCCAATCTTAAAAAACTTACAGCAATTCCGCCATCTAAACTTCCGCCAAAATTACCTCCTAGCAAATTAGGCGAATCCGAAGTATTAACAGCTGAACAAATAGCAAAAAAGAAATTGGCAGTTGACGCATGGTATCATAGTGCTAAAGGAACTGCCGAAGTTGAATTTTATCAATGGTTGCACAAGACAAAAATTGATTGGGCGGCTTTATCAGATGAGCAAAGAGCAGAAATAATGGGCAAAGTTGTAGCGGCACAAGAGCAAGCAAACAGTTCAATGGTCGGCGGCTTTGGTTTTGCTATTCAAAAATTGAAAGCGCAGGGTATGGGGTGGGCAATGGCGTGGGATGGGATGTTTAGCGGAGTAATGTCGGGAATGTCATCTGCAATTAAAACATTTATAACAAGTTCCGGAAATATGTTTGACAATTTTAAATCTTTGCTTGACGGAATATTTAAGAGTATATTGGACTCTTTTATCTCAATGGTTTCGCAAATGATTGCGAAGTGGATTTTATTAAATATTGTAACAGGTGGAGCAACTAGTTTATTACCTTCAATACCGGGATTCGCAAAAGGCGGTGCTGTAACTGAAACAGGCCCCGCTCTTCTTCATGCGGGCGAGGTTGTTATCCCCGCCGATATTGTCAATGCCGTAAATTCTGGTAAAAGAATATCGCCAGCGACTATAAACAAAAATTCAATAGGTGGCGCAACCACAATTTTAAACCAAACTATAAATATAGGCGGGACATCCGAAACAAATATTGATGTCATCGCAAGAAAATTGACCAAAGCGACAAGGGACGGAATGCCAGCGGCTTCAGATTTAGCAAAGACAAGCTATAAAATTGGAAAAAGCAAGGAAAATGAAGTGGTGCTATAATGAACGGGATTAAAATATTTGGCGAAAACTTTATAAATGGCGATAACGATTATGCTTTTTTAAGCGGTTCGGCATTGGTCGCCTACCTTTACGACCAAAAAAGATACACGGCTTGGGTTTCAAGCGGTTCGAATAACTTGACCGAAGAATATATTGAAATAACTTTCAAGAACTGGCAAGGCGAGGCGGTTCAAAGAACTTTTGACAGGATTATCATTTTAGGGCATAACCTAAAAGCCGCACAATGCCAATACTGGGACGGTTCGGCTTGGCAGGATATAACCGAAGGGGTGCTTGCAGATAATGCCGCCACGGACAACCTGCTTGAGATTTCAAGCCCTATAACTTCATATAAATTCAAAATTAAGATGACAACTACACAGATTGCTGATGCGGAAAAATACATAGGCGAAATAAAGGTTTGTGCGACAATTTTAGAGCCAACCCTTTGGCTTACAGATTTCAAAAGGAATGATGATGATAAATCAGGCAATTATCGCTTATCCAAAGGCTCTTTGGTCTCTTGGAAAGAATGGAATAAAGTTGAAGGCAGTTTGGATATTGAGAATGCGGTTTTAGCGGAAATAACCACGCTTGAAACTTACATCCGAAACAACCAATATTTAACCATAGTATTCTATGATGATTTTGACATGACGGAAACCTATGAGTTTATTGTTGTAAATCCGATAAATTATTCGCTTGATAAAAAAATGGAATATTATGAAACAAGTTTGGATTTAGCCGAAAGATAAAATGAAAACAATTTCAGATAATTTAAAAAACTCTTTGGCAAGGAAAACGCCTATATATAAAAAGACAGTTTATCTATATAAGCGTTTTTGGAATGGTGGGGCTTATGTTTATGATGCGCCTATTGATATCACTGACGAAGTAAAAGAATACGGCGACTTATTATGGAAACTTGATAACGAGGGGTTTAATGTTTGGAATTTAAGTAATACAACTTTAGTTTTAAGAAATGACCGCAACCAGTGGTTAGAAGGAAACACAAAAGGATTTTTCACCGCTAATTATTTAATCAATCAAAGCAAAATTAAGATTAAAGTCGGGGCGGAATTGGCTGACGGTTCAATTGAGGATTTATATGCTTTTAGCGGTTATATTTCTGATTCGCCAAATTATGACACTGAAAATAAAAAGGCGATTATAACTTTAATATCGGCGATGAGTGCTCTTAATAAAACTTCCGCACTTGATTTAACAAATACATATACAGAAGAAGTTATTGGGCGTTTTACAGGCATAACTTTTGAAACTAAAAACAAAGGCGTGGCGGAAATTGTTAAAGTGGAAAAGAAAGATTATTATAGTGGGAGTATCTATTATACTTTAATACCTGAAAGAGAATATTCTTTTTCTAACCTTAATAAAAAAGAATTGAGGGCGACTATAACTCTTGTTAGAGAATTACAAGGAACTGAATATGTTAGGGCTACTTATAAATGCTGGTATTATGACAAATTTATTGAAGAAATTATTGAAGAATTTATCACAAATATTGGTATTACGGATTATTCAATAAGTCAAATTCTTTTTAATTTAGCAGTTAAAATATATAACGACCAAAAAACAACCTATTTTTTGAAAACAGGTGAAAAATCTAATGTGGATATATATTCAACTGACGGACAAATAAGATTGGGGTTACCTGTATTTGATGATTTTAGTGATGGGGATATAACTACAAATCCGACTTGGACAGAGGTTGGAGCAAGTAGTTTTTTTGACAGCATCTATGATAGAAAATATAGATTTAGGGGGGACGCTACCGAAATATATACTTCGGATAATAATACTACTGGAACTTGGGAAATAGTTTATTCTGCCGATGGCGGCATATATTTCACTTATCAATTTATAGTAAAAGATAATTGGTATAATTCAGGGCAAGGATATAAATTAACAATAGACCAAAATTCAGATGAAATAACTTTATGGAAAGACGCTAGTTCTATAATTGGGCGTAAAACTTCTGCTGGAATAACAGGCTACGATATGCATTTAATAAGAATTACTAGGGACGCTTCTGGCAATTTTATAGTTTATTTAGACGATATTTCAATTATAACAGGGACAGAAAATACTTACAATACAAATTATTTTTATCGGTTAATTTGTAACGGTTCAACTATTGAAAATTTTTTTAATATAAATTATATGGGGTATTCCGATTCAGTTATACCAGCAGGACAATATGTCGCCACAGGTAATTTCATTTCCGAAGTTTTTGATTGCTCTGAAAATGTAACTTCTTATGACCAATTATTTTATGACAATTCAACGCCTGCAAATACAAGTATAACGGTTGAAACCTATTCTTCCGATACTTCTGATTTTAGCACGGGGAACGACGCGGCGGGGTGGGTTGCGGTAAGTGACTATTTAGTTCCACAAAGTGCCTTAAAAAGATATATAAAATTTAGGTTTACTTTAGCAACAACCGATAGTGCCGCTACGCCTTTAATTTCTAATATTGTATTTTATTATTCTTCAAAACAAGTCAAACTTGAAATAGCCTCTCTTTCAGGTTCTTATTTAGATATGATAAAAGAATTTGCAAAAATTTCAAATTATGAAATAGCTTTTGATACTAATGATAAATTTTATTTTAGGAGTAGAACATCAATAGCTGGTTCTGTTTTGGATATTAAAGGCGATGATAATTTAAAAGAATTAACAAATTATAGTCAAGGTATTGAAAGAGTTTATAATATAGTAACTGCTAGTATTGGAAATTATACAGAAACATCTTCGGCGGAAGATGATAGCGTGCCAAATTCAGTAACAAAATATGGAAAAAGGTGTTATGATATTTCATCTTCTTTAATGATTACAGATAATATGAATATATCTTTAGGGATTGCGCCTACAATTCTGGCATATACAAAAACACCTAGAAAAAGATGTGATATTGAAACGCAATTTTTACCGCAATTGGAATTAGGCGACAAAATAACTTTATTTTATGAAGAGCCTACTGCATTAAGGCTTTGGAAATGGGGAGATACTGATGTCGTTTATGGGCAAGCGGATATTGAATACTATAACAATGAAGTTTTACAAAACCGTTATAATTTTTGGGATATTGATATGAGAATTGAGGGGATAAGATTAAATTTAAACAATTACATAACCAATTTTGACTTGGTGCAAGTATTATGAAAATAAAATGCAAAAAATGTCATAATAAAATTCATAGAAAAGAGGTGATTTAAAATGGCATTACCAAACACAATATCAAACGGGCAGATACCCGATGCGACTAAATTGCAAGAAAATTTTGACTATTTATATGCTTTAATAATCGGCGGCGGCGTTATTAAAAAAGATACACTTGCAAATTTAAAAATATTTGCCGCATTAAATCCCACGATTGCTTTTATGTGTTTTGATACTGATGATAATACTTTGATGGCTTATACTGGCAATATCGGGATAGGCGATGGCGGTTTTGTAATTTCAGGCGGAGCTATTTGAGGACATTGGTAATAAAATGAAAATTAAAGTTAAATGTAAAAAATGCGGACAGGTTGGCGGAAAATTAAACGCACACCATATTAAAAAGTTTTCAATAATACTTAATGACATTAAACAGAAATATCCCCTGCTATCAGTTACTGATATTTCAGAAAACAATAAGGATTTATGGAACATTAAAAACGGCATAACGCTTTGTTATAATTGCCACAAATTAGAACATAAAATAAAGGGAGTCTTATGAAAATAATAATAAAATCTTTTATCATTTTAATGCTTTGCAATTCTTTGGGATTTTCGGCGCAAGGTTATTACGCTTTATCAAAATCTACAACCACAGGTAAGGCAACGATGCATATTGCGGGCGATATTAATGTGGCAGTTTCTTCGGCGACCATTGAAACGGCGATTGTGACTTTGGACGGCGACGGCATTAGAGTAGGTTCAGGCGCAACGGTTTCCACAATCACGGCGGACGGATTTTATGGTAATGTTACAGGTGCCGCTTCATTGAATGTGCTAAAAACTGGTGATACTATGACTGGAAATCTGGTGATACCGGGCGGTAGTGTATTGAGTGTCGAGGGTGGTGGATATTCAGGCCGCGTATATTCAAATAGATTTAGCTTGTTGTCGGGTGCTGATTATGCTTTTTCGGTTTGGCAAAACGCAAATTCTTGGCTTGATAATGACCATAATTTTGGAATTGGTAATCAAACACCCGCATATAAACTTGATGTGACGGGCGGTATTCGGGCTACTAGTTCTATGACAGCTTCTGCTTATTACGGCGACGGCTCAAATCTTACAGGCATCCCTGTTGATGTTCAGTCATCTTTATCCACAAAAGTAGACCTAACCGAAACAAGCTCAGTCACTATTTCAAATGCTTTGGGGGTTACTGGCGACATAAATACTGCCGAGAATTATCAAATAGATGGAGCAGATTTTGTTGTTAAATTGGCAGGAGCAGAAAGTATGGCGATTGGTGTAAATGCAGGATTAAGCGAAACTGGCGGATATAATACTTTTATTGGACAAAGTGCGGGTTCATATAATGCTGGCGGTCAATTTAATTCGTATGTCGGAAGAAATGCAGGAATATATAATATTACAGGTTCACAAAACACTGTATTGGGGGAAAGTGCTGGGGCAGGAGTATCGGGAAATTCATATTCAAATAATTCTTTATTTGGGTATAGGGCGGGATTACTCCTAACCACAGGGGGGAATAATGTCTTACTCGGCTATAACGCGGGAAATTCATTAACAAACGGGGCAGGAAATATAATAATTGGTTATGACCAAGATACTCCGACGGCCACAACTTCAAATCATTTGAACATCGGCGGGCTTATAGTTGGAACGATTGGTAGTTCAAGCGTGACCGTTCAAGGCGGGCTTCACACAAATACACTACACGCCACAGGCGCTGTTACACTGGATGACGATAGTTTCTCCGTTGGTGGTTCTACTTTAAATATAAATAATGGCAGGGTTGGAATTGGACAATCAGTTGTAGATGAGAATAAACTTGAGGTTTCGGGAGATATAAGATTAGGTGGTTCTATACAAACAGGTAGTTTGATTTTTGGCGACTGGGGAACAGGTGCAGATTTAAGGCATAACGGTGTTTGGCGAGGTTCAGCTAATTCACTATCGGCAGGAAATCACTTAAATATTCAGGGGTATAATGGCGTTCATATTATGGAAGGCACAGGCGGTTTTGGTTTAGCAACTGAAAGATTGACTATTGGTGACACAGGCAATGTAGGAATATCTACAGGTACACCACAATACGGGCTTGATGTAAACGGCACGCTACACGCAACAGGCGCAACGACGCTTGACACTACATTGTCAGTTTTGGGAATAATCAACACAAATAATCAATGGATTTCAGGCGACGGCGGGGCAGAGGGTATTTATATTGCGGATGACGGCAAGGTCGGTATATCCTCATCTACTCCCACGCAAGAGTTAAGCGTTACTGGTGATGTCAATATCTCGGGCGGCTACTATGCCAATGGCGTTGCGGTGGCGGGGCTTGGCGACGCTGTCTTGGCGGCTGACCAAACATTCACTGGCGAGAATACTTTTAGTGATACTATTGATATTTCAACAACGGCAAATTTTAGTAATGCTACTTCAACAACTACATTTAGTGGGTGGATTGATATAGGATATGAAGTTGTTACCAATCTATGTACTGCAACAGCGTGCAGAGTTTCGTGTCCTACTGGAAAAAGATTATTATCTTGTCAAACGATAAGTTCGGTGGCTGGTATATTACAAATTGGAAACGATGCGGGAGTAACCGCAGAGGATTGTCTTGTGACATTAGGTGCTTCACAAACATTCACGGTTCAAGCGATTTGCGCGAGGGTTAAGTAATGGAAATACTTCTATTCATATTATTTATACTTGCCGAACCTATAAAAAGGATACTATCGTTTTTTCTTTATCCTCTGATATATCCATTCAGGGATAAATTGAGGCACGATACCTTACATTTGTGCCTCTGGAATGATTATCTTTATTTACCTAAATTCAAATGGCTATGGTTTTTCTTGGATGATTCTATCAAAATGGAAAGCGGACACGAATATTCTACAGAGCCCAATCGCATAAATTCTTACTGGTTCAAGTCGGAGTTTGGCAAAAGCTATCATTGGTCGGCGATACGAAATTCATGTGTGAATTGGAATAATTACATGGCATATAAAATAGGATTCTATATTAAAACACTTAAACGATGGGGGAGTATAAATAATTTTATTGAATTACGACAATACGATAATGGGAAAAGACTTTATTGCGAATTTTTTATAGGCTCAAAATTCTTTCAATTTGGTACATTGCGAGGAAACAGAGATACTGGAGGGGCTTCTCGCTTTGAAATAGACCTATTCAAAACGAGGACAAAGAAATAATGGACACCAACGAAAAGATAGATTATATTTATGAAGCTACAATCAAGATGAAAGAACGGCTTGAAAATGTATGTGATACAGTGGATAAACACAATAACGAAATTTATGGCAATAGCAAGAACGGGTTAAAAACTTCAATGACACTTGTTGAGGATAATCTTGACGGACTTGGCAAGGCATATCGGAGTCTTAAATTATCAATGAAAGAAGCCATTGAAAAATTAAATAAATTATCAAGAGAGATTTCTTTTAATTTAGGTAAAATGGCAGGTATGTCATTTGTTATATCCATAGTTATAGCTTTAATAAGTATTGGAGTTTTTCAGGTGATTAAATGAAAGTAGAACTTGAACTTTACCGAGCATGGAAAACATTATGATAAGAAAGTCTATTATCAATGCTTGTAATCTAGTAATTAACTATCCTCTCTTGAAAGCAAGAGGCAATAAGACATAT
>Ga0180732_1001442_pt1 | contig 14716 bp, 18 predicted proteins | sample KR11_01MetaG_FD_148674 | JGI IMG/M metagenome (GOLD analysis project Ga0180732, IMG submission 148674) | Groundwater microbial communities from the Olkiluoto Island deep subsurface site, Finland - KR11_0.1 MetaG | ecosystem: Environmental > Aquatic > Deep subsurface > Groundwater | place...
ATAGACCCCTATTTTTTAGTGACTACAAAAACAATACTGTTCATACCCTTTAAGATAGGCAACCCCGGCAATAGTAACCCCGTAAAATATAATTGGCTTTTCTATTAAAAGCGGAGTTATAGTATTATTAACCACAGTAGTCCCGGTAGCTAAAATCACATCTGCCCAGGATAATATTTCTTTGGTATGGGCAGCATCCTCTATTAATACCCCGCACTTTTTTTGCCCCACGTTATCTGGATCTAAATCTACTACTCTAATTTCAAATTGAGCTGCTAAGGCCTCCACCATAGCTGGTTGCATCCCGATAAAAGCGATGCGGGGATTGCCAAATCGCTCTTTGATATAATCTACCAGGTGAGCAGCACATTCTCCCGGTTCTTTATCTTTACAGTGAACTGTCTTAGAAATATAATTTAGGTATCGCAACACAGCATTTAAAGTAGCAATAAAAACTGCCCTCTTAAAATTATTATCCAGGGACATAGCTAAGGTTTCCTGTAAACTGCCACTATAATTTCCCGGCATATCAGTAAAGGCCTGGCCTAAACTCCCTTTAAAATCTGCTTGAAGCATTACTTCTTTCCCTTTTAATAGAGGAAAATCATCCCGCTCTGGTTTTCCGATAACTTCTTGGTGGGTTAATGTCCGGGCACTTACCACTTCTACCTTTGAAGACATTAGATCCTTCTCTTTAATTAGATTAAAAAATCTCTCTTTTATATCATTATAAAAATCCATCTTCTTCTCTCTCCTTTTTATTTCACCGACAGAAAAAACATTGGGGATAACGACAAACTTCGCAGTTTAAACAAAATCCTCCTTCTCCCATCTTTATAAAATCCTCTTTATTTAAAACTTCTCCTACAAAAATTCGTGGCAGCACCACATCTAAAACAGTAGTCCTGTAATACATAGCACAACCGGGAACTCCTAACAAAACAGTGTTCCCCAGATAAGCCATCATAAACATGTTCCCCGGTTGTACCGGTGCACCATAAGTTACTACTTTAGCCCCACTCCTTCTTATTGCCCCGGGAGTAAGGTCATCAGGGTCTACGGACATCCCTCCAGTCAGTATTATTAAATCAGCCCCTTGCTGCTTATAATGTAAAATTTCCTTTTTAATCTCCTCTATATCATCGGGGCAAAAAGTTTGGCCAAGATATTGGGCTTGAAAAAATTCTAATTTTTTTCTCATTACCGGCCCAAATTTATCCTGAATCCTTTTTTTATATATTTCATTACCAGTAGTTATCAGGGCAGCTTTTAATTTTTTATATTTTTTAATTTCAAAAACCTTTTCTTTTTTCTGACATAAATCTTCCATCTGAATTAAATTTTCCTCTTTGGTAGTCAGGGGAATAATTCTTACCCCCGCTAACCTTTGCCCTTTTTCTACAATAAAATTCTGAGGGAGAGAAGCTATGGAAATATCTTTAATAGAGTTTATCCGGTATAAAAGTTCAGAATTAGTTTTTAATAATCCTCTCTCTGCTGATTTTAAAGTAGATTTCCCTTCTTTGGGTTCATCATACCCTATATTTCCTCCCGCTACTGCCCGGGCTATGCGGAGAGCCGCTTCGTCTTCGTGAACCTCTCCGGCTTTCGGTTCCCATATATATATCTGTTCTTTCCCTAACTCCAATAATTTTTCTACATCTTCTTTCTGGATAATATGACCTTTCTTAAAAGCCGTACCTTTAAATTTTCCGGGAATAATCCGGGTAATATCGTGACACAATATCATCCCCACTGCTTTTTCAACTGGTATCTTTTTCATAATATTTGAAATAACACCCCCACCTTAATCCTCCCCCCTCAAAGGGGGAGGAAATTTACAAATCCGACAGGCGAGACGCCTGTCCTACGAAATTATGGAAAACAAATAAAAAATTATTCTTCCTGGAATATTTTCTTATAAAGTGAATTCAAATTTTGGTCAGCTCCCTCCCGAAATAGTTTAAACTTTGTCATCAATTCCCTTGCTTCCTCGGTAATCTCTGACCCTCCTCCTCTTTCTCCCCCGACTTTTCTTTTTAAAAGATTAAATCCTAATCTTTTTTCTAAATCTTTTATTAGATTCCATGCTTGGGAATAAGACATATTTATTTCCTCTGCCGCCTGTCTTAACGAACCGGTCTTCTCTACCCGATGAAGAATATCCAAGGGGCCATCGCCAAAGGCTTTTTCTCCATCCTTTTCTATCCAAAGCTTATATCTTAATTTCAATATCATCACTTCCTGTAATTTAACCTTAATATTATCATAACTGGATTTCTTTTCCTCACATTGCAGACACAAGGTCTGCCCCTACATATTACTCATTACATATTACATATTACTGATTTTTATCCGCAATACGCCCCTACCCCCATGAAATATATTTAGATAAATAATTAACTATTATATTATGATAAGCAAAATGAAATAATTTTAAAAAATTTTATACAGTTAAATATTTTTTTTCGATTCGAATGGAATTATATTTTATAAATATTTTCATATTCAACTTTTCCGTCTTGTAGAATTTTTTCTATTTTTGGTTTATCTTCATTATTAAAACGTAAACAGATGCCACAATCAGAACTTAGATTGCGAGGGACAGGAATAAGCTTTACTATAAGTTCATCCTTTTTGGCTAAACTTTCCGCCCTTATCGCGGCACTGGTAGAATAAAATATTACCACACTATAATTGCCCTTCATTAATAAAAACTCCTTATAACTTATACACGCCGAGAAATGTTTCTTACAGCTAAAATTGTCTGATCTACTTCTTCAAAAGTATTAAACCAACTCATACTGAAACGGATAGTCCCTATAGGAAAAGTACCGATGGTTTTATGGGCAGCCGGGGCACAATGCAGGCCAACTCGAGACATAATATTATATTCCTCATCAAGCCTTAATCCTACCTCTGAAGGTAATTGGTCCTTAATATTAAAAGAAATTACCGCCACTCTATTTTTAACCTGGTCTTCTCCATAAACTATAACTCCGGGAATTTCGTTTAAACCTGCTATTAATTTCTGAGATAGATTAAGCTCATATTGATGAATTTTATTAATCCCTTCTTTAAGAATAAAACTTATGCCAGCATTTAGACCAGCTAAACCTACTGTATTTGGTGTTCCACTTTCATATAAATCCGGTAGAAAACCTGGTTGCTCTTCAAATTCTGAATGGCTTCCTGTACCACCTTCTTTTAAGGGGGTTAATTTTTTAGTATCGACTCTCTCCCCTAGTACTAACCCTCCTGTCCCGGGAGGTCCATAGAGGGCTTTATGACCGGTAAAGGCTAAAAGGTCTATATTATCCTTTCTGATATCTAAAGGGTAACAACCAGCTGTTTGAGCTGTATCTACCAAGAAAAGAATATCGTACTTTCTGGCAATCTCTCCAACAACAGTAATAGGTAATATGCTGCCTATTACATTGGAGCCGTGATTTAACACAATCAACTTGGTATTTTTTTTAATCGCTCTCTCTATATCAACAGGGTCAAGAATCCCTTGAGGAGAACAGGAAATAATCTTTATTTCCACCCCTTTTTTCTCCAATTCTCGAAGAGGCCGCATAACCGAATTATGTTCCATGCTGCTGGTAACTACCTGCTCTCCGGGTCGTAGCAACCCCTTTAAAGCAAGATTTAATGCCTCGGTTACATTTAAAGTAAATATAATTCTCAAGGGGTCGATAACATTAAGCAATTCCGCTAAACTTTCCCGAGTCTGATAAAGTAGGCGTCCGGCCTCAATAGAAAGCCGATGACCGGAACGACCGGGGCTGGCTCCCACCTTTTCTAAAAAATGTAACATTGCCCTGCCTACCTCTTTGGGTTTGGGATAAGAGGTAGCAGCATTATCCAGATAAATCATAATTTCTCCTTACAGGTTTTTTCTTTCTATTTAGAAATAGTAAGCAGATATTCTTCACCCTCTTCTTTCACTTCTATTTTCCATCCCATATTGGTCACCATTCGAACAATGTTATCTTTAGAAGTTCCCGTATCGATTAAAACTTCTAAAATTCCCTCTTCTATCTCCAGTAGTTTATTTCTAACGGTAACTACCGGAAGCGGACAGGAAAGTCCCCGGACATCAATCCTCTGATTCATCTTTTTACCTCCACCATCTTTTTTCCTAAATCTCTCATACTAAACCCAATTACAAGACAGATAATCAATCCTACGATAACTGAAGCAGGTCCCCAAAGACCCGGACCTTGAGGAGAGCTTGCCGTAGAAAAATTATGAGCAAATCCCGCCCCTACTATCATACCTAAAACAAAAATTGCTGCATCTGCGTCACCTTCACCAGAGAGGAATAATTGACGACCAGGACACCCCCCGGCCAGAGTAAAAGCAAGTCCTGCTAAAACCATACCCCCAAAATTCCAGAGCTGATAACTATGAGCAATGGGTTGTCCTTGAAAACCGGGGTGAAACTGTCTGAAAAATAGATTACTTACAAAAGCGGCCAGTAGCAAACTAATTACTCCAGTAAAAAGATAAGTATCTTTAATAAGGATTACATCTCTAATTGCTGCTACGGTACAAAATCTGGTCCTTTGGGCTAAAAATCCAATAGCCAAAGCAATTATTAGAGCAATAAATATAGGAGCATGCTGAGCTCCCGGCCCCTTGCTGCTAAAAAATATTGCCCCTGAAGGTAGTTGAGGCCGAAAAATAAGAAGTAGAAAAAGCCCCACCATTACAACCGGCATAACCCAACCGACTATTGGGTTAGTTCTCTGGTTACGGCCTAAATTATAACCTGATTTAATAAAAAAAATGCCTATCCAAATTCCTACCACTAACCCGGCTAAACCAAAAAGGGCATTCCAATCCCCACCAGCTAACCGAAGCAAAGTTCGCCAGGGACAACCTAAAAAGACTAAGGCTCCGATCATAGCAAAAAAACCTAAGACAAAACGGATAAGGGGATTTGAACCACTGCGAGCTTTAAATTCTTTAAATATTAAAGCCGCTATTAAAGAACCTAAAACAAAACCGATAATCTCGGGACGAATATATTGCACTACTTCTGCTCGATGTAAACCTAAAGCACCGGCAATATCACGCTCCATACAAGCCACACAGATTCCCATATTGGATGGATTCCCTAATTTTTGTAAAAACGCTGCAGAAACACCAATAAATATTCCGGTAAAGATAATATTCTTTCGGGAACTAAAAAATTCTTTCAACATATTTTAATCCTTTCTTTACTCTTTGATTTGATAACTTCTCCTATAATCTTACTCTCAGTAAAATCTTCCTGATATAAAAGATTTATTGCTTTTTCTACTTGTTGTGGGTCAATAGAAATAAGTAGCCCTCCCGAAGTCTGGGGATCATAAAGAACAATTTCCTTCTCAAAAGATAAATTAATATTTTTTTCTACTAAACAAGAGTAAATCTTTTGATTTCTCATCGCCCCTTTAGATACCATCCCCATATTAATATAATTATAAATTCCATCAATAACTGGAATATCTTTAATACTTACCTCTACTCCCAACTCCTTTCCGCTTAATAGTATCATTTCGCTAAGATGCCCAACTAAACCAAAGCCCGTAACATCGGTAAGACTATGAATATTCAATTCTAATAACTCCTGGGAAAGTTTGTTTAGTTTAGTCATCCAAAAAACTGCCTTATCTACTACTCTTTTCTCGGCAATTTCTCCCTTAATAGCGGTGGAAATTATGCCTACTCCCAGGGGCTTAGTTAGGATTAGGAAATCCCCTACTTCAGGTGTATTATTATAAATTACTTTCTTCGGGTCAACTAATCCTACCACTGCTAATCCATATTTTGGTTCTTTGTCATTTACTGAATGACCTCCTGCCAAGATTCCACCTGCTTCTGCAACTTTATCTGCCCCTCCTTTTAATATTTCATTAAGCAGATTATATTTTTTCTTTTCTTCGGGGAAACAGACAATATTCAATGCCATAAGAGGTCTTCCACCCATAGCAAATACATCACTCAAAGAATTGGTAGCAGCAATCTGTCCAAAGATATACGGATCATTAACTATGGGAGTAATTAGATCTAAGGTGAACACAATCCCAGTATTTTCATCTAACTTATAAACCGCCGCATCCTCATTATGTTCAAAGCCAGCCAGTAATCGTTTATCTTTGAATTGCTTAATTTTATTTAAAAATTCTTCAAGGTCTTTAGGATTTATCTTAGCTGCACACCCAGAAGCTCTGGTCATCTGCATTAATTTCTCTATCATCTATTTTCCCCCTCCAAAATTACTTTTTTTCTTCTTACCTTGATAATCTCTGCAATGATACTCACTGCAATCTCTTCCGGAGTTTGAGCTCCGATATCAATCCCGATGGGAGCATGAACTTTTTTAAGTTCTTGAGCTGATACTCCCTGTTCTTCCAAATACTGAAAGACAGTTGCATTCTTTTTACGACTACCAATCATCCCTAGGTAAGCTGCATCTGATTCTATAACTGATGCAAGCACCTCTTGATCCTGCAAGTGTCCTCTGGTCACGATAATAATATACGTAGAAGGTGTTATCTTAATATGCTGTAAAGCCTTATCTATCGATTCTATTATTATTTCATCTGACTCAGGAAATCTTTCTTTATTAGCGAACTCTTCTCGATCATCAATTACTGTCACCTTAAACCCTATCATCTTCATTAATTTAGAAACATAAACAGCAATATGGCCTGCCCCAAAAATTAACACCTCTTCTTTCGGTTGAATAACATCTATAAAAACTTTCATCTCTCCACCACAGATGGCCCCTTCATCCAAAGCAGCTTGTTCTTTGGTTAAATGATAAGTTATAAGCTTTCCCTTTCCTTCCTTTAGTGCCTGTTTTACTTCTTCGATTACTTTGGCTTCGGTTATTCCGCCTCCAATAGTGCCGGTTATCAAGCCATCCTTACCCACTACCATCTTTGCTCCCACCTCTCTTGGAGTTGAACCTTTGGTCTCAACAACAGTAACCCAAGCAATCACTTCACCTTTATCAACTCTTCTTAAAGCTTCTTTTAAAATTTCGGTCATCTCGCCACCCTCCCTTTTAATAAAAAATTTGACTCTTCCAAAAGTAAGGAAATATCCTTTAAATCTCTCTAAAAACTTGGATTACTTTCTTTCTTAATCCTACCAGAATTTCTTTACCCCTTTGTAAATTCAATTTTAGATATGTATATACAGGAACTATTATTTCAAAATCGTGTCCACTTTCATAAGTGGGTTGTGAATCGGATATCTTAAAATATAGAGTATACGTCGTACCATGAGATATCGAATCGACAATCCGACCCTTAAATAAGTTATCTCTCAGCTCCGCTCTAATTGGACGGCCTTCTCTAATAATTTTTATTTCCTGGGGACGGATACAAAAGATTATTTTATTACCTTCGACAAATCCTTCCTTAAACGAAGCAGTTATAGTATAATCCTTCCACCCTATTTTAATATTATCCTCACCATTCACTGAAATTACTTTACCATATAAAATATTACTAATACCCAAAAAAGAGGCTACTTCAAAACTATTACAATGATAAAATACATCTTCGCGGCTACCGCTCTGTTCTACATATCCATTAATTAATACAATTACCTTCTCTCCAAGCGTAAATGCTTCTTCAAGGTCATGCGTAATATGAACCGTTGTTTTATTTGTCCTCCGATGAAAGCGTAACATTTGAAGCCAAAGGTTCCTCTTTAAATTTGCATCCAATGAACAATAAGGTTCATCAAGAAGAAGAAAATAAGGATTAATAACAAACGCTCTCGCTAACGCTACTCGTTGCTTTTCACCTCCACTTAAGGTGGAAGGTAAACGATATAACAGGTGTTTTATATTAAGGGAATCTGCAACATCCTCCACATCTGTTTTTATTTCATCAGCCGTAAATTTTCTCAGTCTAAGGCCAAAACTAATGTTACGATAAACATTCATAAAAGGAAAAAGCGCATAATCCTGCGGTAAATATCCTATATTCCTTTCTTCAGGTGGTATATCTGTAACTTCACATCCATTCAAAAAGATTCTCCCCCTGTCTGGTTTCCTCAATCCTGCTATACATTCCATAAGAAGGGTTTTGCCTGCACCAGTCGGGCCTAAGAGGATACAATATTGACCATCATCTACACTAAAGTTTATATTTTTTAGTCTAAAATTTCCCAAATTTAAACATAAATTCTCTACTTTTATCATAGCAATGTTCTCCTTACAATGCAACGAAAAGCCAAAAGAACAACTACCCCTAATCCCAAGAGTATTAGTATAACAGCCAACGCTTGATAAACATCTGCCTTCGCAAAACTCAAAAATATAGCGATAGGAAGAGTCTCGGTTTTCATTGTACTCGCACCTGCTAACATAAGTGTTGCCCCAAACTCACTAATTGCTCTCGCCCAAGTCATAATAAATGCTGCAATGATACCACTCTTCGCCATCGGAAGGGTAATATTAAAGAATGCGATGATCTTAGTTGCGCCAAGAGTACGAGCTACATCCTCACATCTAATATTAATACCATCAAAAGTCGACTTTAAAAGCCGCACAGCAAGAGCAAAGACCACAGCAACCTGGGCAAATACAATGCCTCTCACCTCAAAGGTAAAGCGCATAATATTATCCTCAATAAATTTACCCAATGCAGTATTATTAAAAAAGATCAATAGTACTGCACCTGTGGCAACAGGTGATAGAATAACAGGTATATCAATCAGAGTATCAATTATATCTTTCCCCCAAAAATTTAATCTCGACAGAGCAAATGCCGTTGGAATAGCCATCATCATCGAAATACCTGTTGCCACTGTAGCAGTTATCAAACTTAATCTCATAGAAAATAAAACTTCATTCGAAAAAAATACATTAGACAATCTCTTCCAATGGATATAATCAATAACTGAAAACAACAATAGCCCTATAAATAGTATAACTACTACCAGGGTAGAAATAATTGCCATATTAAATAAAGTGTTACTATTTATCTTTTGCATATTTTTACTTTCCTACAGGAGATACATAATCAGCAGGTAACTTATATTCTCCACCAATAGAGGCCCCGGGAGCAAATTTTCGAGCCTCTTTCTCAGTTGAAAGATAACCCCATTTAGTAAAAATTTGTTGCCCTTCGAGGCACTTTAAAAACTCAATAAATTGTTTTGCTTCTTTAGGATGTTCACTAAAAGTAGAAATTGCTGCCGGAATATAGGCCAGTCGAGGCACTTGGTCAGGTTTTAAGAATATCACATCAGTGGTTTCGGAATTCCATTTTGCAAATACTTCCCATCCCATAATAGCATCGACAGCTTTCATAGGAATAAGGGCTGCAGTCATACTGCAACTCCCACCAAGAGTAACAATATTTTTACTTACCTTATTAAGAAGCCCCTCTCTTTCTAAAATTTCATAAGCATATAAGCCTACACATACAGATTCTGGGTTACCAATGGCAACACGGATACCCTCTTTCGATAGATCATAAAGCCCCTGGATATTTTTCGGATTTCCCTTCTGTACAAGTATCGCCGGAACCAGATATGCAATTATCTCTACATTCTGATGAACATCTACAACACCATCGTTCACTGCTTTAACCATGTAATCAGGAGACCCAGGGATATAGATATCACCTCTCTTGCTCATCTTCATCTGTGATAACATTTCGCCCGAACCAGAAAAATATAGAACTACTCTTATTCCACTTTTTTCTTCAAATAGCTTTGCACACTCTTCCATTGCCGGTTTTGAAGCAGAACCACAAAAAGCCAAAATCTCTACTTTCTTTTCCTCTGCATAACTAACTATCCCCCATACAAGCATTAACACTATTATTAATAGCAGTATCAAGCTAAATCGTTTCATTGTAACTTCTCCTTCCTTATTTCTCATTCTCATTAAACTATAACTTTACAAAGATAAAGATGAGTACCCTAATTGATACAGCAATCCTGCCTCCTTTTATATCGGATATTTGTTTATTGTTTATAAAGTATTTCTTCCTCAAAGAACTATATTATTAATCTCAATACTGTTATACTTATATCCATATAACGATAATATAAAAAAATATCCTACCCCCTTCCTAAAAGTAAAAAAGATAAGAGAGATTCTCCAAAATAGGCGTTATGCTTATATAAATATAACGGAGTGTAAAAAAAATACCCTTCTATTAGGATTCATAAAATGTTAAGACTTTAGAATGAACACTCTTTGTAAAAGTATACAATATAACTTTAGTATTTTTCAAGATTAATTAAGCTTTTATAAACAAAATAATTTTTCCTGATTATTTTTTATTTAAATAAGTACAGATTGCCTCTAAAACCGCTCCCCCTAACGAACGGGCTTTATCAGAAACGGTAAAACAGTATTCTCTTATCCCTCGGGGGTCGATATCTCCTATCTTCATCCCTTTAGTCACCCAACTTTTAGGATAAATTAATCCTCGCAGAACGCCAGATATTTCTGCTTTTAAAGGAACTCCCCCTACTTCTGCAATTATCTCTCCTGCCTTAACCAAATCTCCTATTTTATGCAAAGGCACAATTTTACCTTCAGCTTGAGCTCGCAATAACCTTCTCTTCGATTCTCCTCCCACTTCTCCGGGTACACCGGTATCTGGTGCTGCCTGCCCCTGATAGCAAACCCGTCCCAGGTTATGTCCTCTCTTGGTTTCTACTACCACATCAACATCCTCTCCTGCGGTGAAACCCGGTCCTAAGCCAATAACCAAAGGTGCCTGGTCTATCCTGGTCCCTAAATTACGTTTAGCTAAAATAGCATCTACTAAGACGGTGGGAGAAAGTTTTTCAATGCAACTTCCTTCCTGGTCTATTAAAACCGCAATTTTCCTTTTTTTGATAATGTCTTCCGCTTTTTCCCAGGAAGGAATCAAAACAGCTTCTACCTCTTCTATAATAACCTTGCCCTCATAAATAGCCCGGGCAAAAGAAACAGGAAGACGGATAACAGTGGGATGGTCTATTTCTAAAACTATCACAGAAAACCCTGCTCGAAAAAGTCTTACGGCCACACCGGTGGCCAGGTCTCCTCCACCTCGAATAATTACTAATATATTATTCACTTTATTTAAATCCTTCCTTTTCTATGAAAAGAATTAAAAATACTTTTTATTTTCTCATAATCTTCTTCTCGATCAACATCTAATAATACGGATTCATTTGATAGTTTAACCCGTTTTATATTCTCGGGATGAGCCTTAATTAAAACTCTGCCCCCTATGTCCCCAGTAAGACCCATTAATTCTTCTTTCCAATAACCATCAAAAAGTACAGGGTTTCCCTGTTTATCCTTATAAAAAGGAACTACTATCTCTTTTTTACCCGGAGTAAAAGCTAGAAGTATTTTATATAATATAGAAGGATTAATTAAGGGCTGGTCGCCCAAAATCACAAAAAATCCTTCTAACTCCTCAGAAGATATTTGGTGCAGTGCTTTTTGGATTGAACTGCTCATCCCAGATTTATATTCGGGATTAAGCACAATCTCCGCTCCCCAGTTCTTTCCTATATCAATAATTTCTTTATCTTCAGGGCGAACCACCAAAAGAAATTTGTCTAAAGGAACTAACTTTGCTACCTGTAATACCCATTCTATCAATTTCTTATCACCCAGAGGAAGAGTTAATTTTACTTTCCCCATTCTTTTGCTTTCCCCTGCAGCTAAAATGATTCCCCAAATCATAATGTTTTCTCCTCTTTTATTAACTCAGCCACTACTTCATCCTGGTTAGCAGCTCCCATAATTATACCACTAATTCTCCGGTGACAAATTCTTAGAACCTGAAAAGCCAATTCTTCAGCCTTTTTTTGGTCTTTAGAATCTTCCACTTTATTAATAAAAAGATGACGGCGGCAACCTGGAGGGGCTCCTTTAAACAAACCTTCAGGATGGCAGATTAAAAGAGATAAGGCTTCTATCCCAATCTTTTCTCCTAAGTTTAATCCGGTTAGCCGGGAGAAAATTTGAGAACGAAAAACATTTTCTTCCTGCAAAGAAAGACCCAGGGCATCTATGCCAATCACTCCGACTAAATCTGTAGTCGATAAAGGAATTACCGGCTCATGAAAAGCCGGAGCTTTTACCGGCCTCCCCGCTGCCCCATCGGCTTCTACTAAAAAATAATCTGCTAATTTATCCTCCCACCATTTATCCAACCAATCAGGTGGCGGCCCGGATACTTTTTCTTCTCCACTATCCTCTATCTTCTCTCCTATAACTGCTAATCTTCCGACTTTACTTTCAACAGAAAAGTATTTTTTAATATATTTCCGAATAGTCTCTTCATCGTGGCCTTCAACTAATTTGCCCTTTTTTATAAAAGGAGCTAACTGCCAGGCAAACATTTTGGTAGTGGTAGTTAGAATTATTCGTTTATTTTTAAGAAGCAGTTCTTCAGCTAATCGACTAAAAAGAGTACTCTTCCCTCCTGCACCTACCAGAGATATAAAAGTTCTTTTTTCTAAACCTAAAGCCTCACAAATTTGCACCTGTTTTGTTCTCCACAAACATAAAATTATTAGAAACACTTTCTTAAGGATTAACCTTCAAAGTTTATCTTTTTGGCATATATTTCTCTAACTTTTCAATCAACCAGAATTTTACTTTCTCAACGGTTGCCCTTTGATTTAAGGGTAAAAATTTAGTCAAATCTTTTTTAATTTCCTGATCTGGCATCTCCCTAATAATATTCATAATCTCTTTAGGGTCAGTTTTTTTATTATAAAAAGACATCTTTAAATTAACCAAATCTTGGTCAATCTCTATCTTTTTACTTAATAAAAACCAGATATCAAAAAGGTCCCTTCCCTTCCCTCTAATTATTAGAGCTCTAATTTTTTCGGCTAAAATCTCTTTGGCTGCTAAATGCACCACTAAAGGATAGGGGGAAATAGGAAAAGTAGTTTCAACATAATTATTTTCAATATAAATCGGTTTTTCTCTTAAAGAAATATCTAACCTAACCGTTAAGGGAAAGCTAAAATCTGATATTTCTTGAAATATTCTCCCGGTAAAAGAATCGACAATAGACTTCTCTTGTTTGAAGGATACCGGGATTTCCCTGGAAAGATTTTTAATTGCTTTTTGAATTAAAGTATGAATCTCCTCTTCACTTAAAATACTGCTAAAATCCAGATCTTCAGAAAACCTAAAAGACCCATATAAAAACTTAATTGAAGTCCCTCCTTTAAAATAAATCTGATTACTCTTTGGTAATTCATAAAAATATTTTAAAAATAGGAGCTGGAGATATTCTCGATAGACAGAAAACGAATCTATCTTCAATTCTTTGGAAAAAATTTGTACCTGTTCTTTACTTAACATATTTTTTCACCATATTTTCTAAAGGTAAAAACTTATAATATTTTATCATTTTTTTCAACTTATTCTTATTAATTGGGGATAAATTCAATTCATCTAAGGATATACTTGTCAGGCCTTTGGAAATAAAATAAAGTTCATCTAATAGGGCCTTCTCCGGCAGGGCAATTAGAAAATTATCTTTCTTAACAAAACCAAAAAAGTACTCCCTTTTCAGATGGGCAAACTCAAATTCCTTTTCATTATAGACAATCTTCTTGGTCTTAGCAGGAGTAACCGAAGTGATGGTATAAGGAAATTGAGCTAAAATCCCATAAAAAGAGAGGGCGCTTTCTAAAGAAATGTAAGAAGGAGTAAGCAAAAGGTTAGCTAATTCATAATCATTAGTTTTTTTAAAAGAAAATAAATATTTTCCTTTAACAATCCTTTTTAGAATATCAGCTCTTTCTAATCTCTGTAGGAATTTATAAAGACTATTCTCTTTCTGAAAGGAAAAGATTTTCTGAGCAGTGCCAATATCCAGCAGGCTAATATTCTTTTGAATTAAAATTTGAATTGCTTTTTGTTTAGATATAGTTTCCATAATTGGTATCATTTTATACTAAAACATTACCCTATGTCAACTTAACCTATCCTATGTCATGGTTGGCTTTATGTATCCATTCTTTGATTAATTCATTGCGTTTATCCATATAATATCTTTCCTTGCTTAATAGCCTGGTTGATAAAAGCAGTTTTTGTATCTTCCCACTCTTTTATCTCTTTTTTAGTATATACAATTACATCAATGGGAATTTTCATGCCTCTTAAATGCTTTTTCACTTCCCTGGTTCTTTTGTATCTGGGTATTCTCATTTCTTTTACAATTAATATATCCAAATCACTATCTTCACTTGGATTCCCAGAGGCGTAAGAGCCAAATAATATAATTTTTTCTGGATTAATATTCTTGACTATTCTATCAATTACTTCATTAATTTCTTCTTGGGATATCATTTAGGCTGCCTCACAAAATGTTTTTACTTGATTTCATTCTTGACAATTATTAATGCTTGTTTTAGTTATTATATCATATTAATTTGTACTATCTATATCTACTACTTTATAAATAATTTTTCTTTGCAAGAGAATCAACAGAATCAATAATGTCCTGAGAGTAGTCGGTCTTTCTCAGGCCCTCTTAAGTCTGCTCTTTGCTGTAGACTTTTTTCCGCTGTTTCTTAATCCAGTTGTCTATTTCAGCCATTATCTGCCTTTACGAATTAATACAATTTTATAATTTATGGTAATTTTCAAAAAAGCAAAAAAAATTTCAACAAATTATATATAGTGATTACAACCCAAAAAGTACCTAAAGTACTA
>Ga0180732_1001443_pt1 | contig 14698 bp, 16 predicted proteins | sample KR11_01MetaG_FD_148674 | JGI IMG/M metagenome (GOLD analysis project Ga0180732, IMG submission 148674) | Groundwater microbial communities from the Olkiluoto Island deep subsurface site, Finland - KR11_0.1 MetaG | ecosystem: Environmental > Aquatic > Deep subsurface > Groundwater | place...
ATTATTTCCAACATAAGCATAATGATGCATTCCATCTCTTGCAGGATCGACAGTAACAAATCTGCCCAGAGAACTATCGTAATATCTTGCACCATAATAATTAAAACCAGAATCATCAAACTCTTTTCCAGTATATTCATAATCACTTCTGCCCCCATCTACATTAAACTTTCCTCCAAAAGGCAAATAATCAATACTAGAAATAACATTTCCCCCAGCATCAGTTATTTTCCTAACACTTCCAAGATTATCATGATGGTAATAAAAAATCTCTCCTTCTTTTTCTTCTGCAACCAATTTTCCCCCAACGTAAATAAAACTCTTAACCCCCCCAAATTCTCCATCTAAATCTCTCAAAACGCAAATTTCATCTAAACAAGTAAAATTTTCTTGACAACCGCACTCACTGCAGCGCTCAACTAACTCGCCATTGCCACAAAATAATAAATCTTCATTACATTCCCCAATATAAGTTCCATCTTCACAACTTAAAAACGGAAAGAAAAACAAACCAGTTAACTCATTATTCTTCCTATCTTCTTCTAAAGCAGAAGACTTTATTTCCGATGTAATTTCATAATCTCCAGCTTCTTCAAAAACAATTGGCCCAAAACTTATTTCTGCTTCTTTGGTAAATGTTATTTCTCTTTTCTCTGTAAAAGTTTTCTTATTTTGAAATTCTTTTTCTCCAATTACATCAACTATAACCTCTGCTGTAACTTCGCTTCTAGAATCTGTTTTAACCTTAACAATTAAAAACAATTCTTCATTTAATTTCAGATCATCACTAAAATAAACTTCTTCAATACTTAAATCTAAAACCTCTCTTTCAATTAAAGGTGGTTTATTCCCAAAAGAAATATTTGTTATATTAACTTCATAAATCTCAGTAAAATTAGAAACATTAAAATTATGAATCTCGGGATCTGTAATATTAATTTCGTTCATAAAATCAGGTTTTCCGCCCGCATAAACAAAAATTGAAAATAAACATATAACTAAAAAAAAGATAGCAATCCTACTTTTTATCCCCCAATACATGTTTTATAAGGGTATCAAAAAATATATAAAAGTACGGAATTTTAGTAATACCCATGATAAGCTTAGGTTTAGAAAGCACAGCACACACATTCGGAGCAGCAGTAGCTAATTCTAAGAAAATTTTATCAAACGAAAAAGACAGCTACACAACCAAATCAGGAGGAATTATACCAATAGAGGCTGCAAAACATCATGAAAAGATTCACAAAGAAGTAATCCAAAAAGCATTAGACAATGCAAAGGTCTCATTAAAAGACATTGATTTCGTCTCATATTCAGCAGCACCTGGTTTAGGGCCTTGCTTAAGAGTATCACAAAACATTGTAAGAGAACTAAAACTACCTTTTGTAGAAGTCAATCACTGTGTTGCTCATTTAGAAGTTGGAAAATTCTTAACAAAAGCAAAAGATCCTGTTCTACTTTACGCTTCAGGAGCAAACACTCAAATAATAGCTTTCGAAGGTGGAAAGTATAGAATCTTTGGAGAAACTCTAGATCAAGGGGTTGGAAACTTTATAGATTCTTTCGCAAGGTACATTGGTCTCGGTTTTCCAGGAGGACCAAAAATAGCAAAGCTAGCAGACAAAGGAAAAGAATACATTAAATTACCTTATGTGGTAAAAGGAATGGATGTTTCATTCACTGGAATGTTAACAAACCTAAAACAAAAATATGATTCAAAAAAATACAAAATAGAAGATTTATGTTATTCATTACAAGAAACTACTTTCGCTATGTTATTAGAAGTTTCAGAAAGAGCAATGGCACATTGTAATAAAACAGAATTACTTATGGGCGGAGGAGTTGCTTGTAATACTATCTTACAAGAAAAATCAAACATAATGTGTAAAGAAAGAGGGGCAAAATTCTTTCCCATAGAAAAACAATATCTCTTAGATAATGCAGCAATGATTGCAACAACAGGTATTAGTATGGTCAAGGCATGTTACAAATTAAAAACAAAAGATCCAAAAATATATCCATATCAAAGAACAGACCAAGTTAAAATTTTTTAAGTGAAGTTAAAATATAATTAAATTTTATCCATCCCAGTTATGTGTGAAAATGATTTTTCATGATAAACCGGGCTTCCAAGTAATGAAAACACTACTGTTTGTTCAAGTGTACCTACTTCCTCCAAATTTCCGGTTGTTGATGCAAAACCCCTAAGTTCTGGGAAATTTTTGTGATCTAACACCCCATTCGGAACTCTTGTTGGTAAGCCATCTACCAATGATTGGTCCATAAGCATTCTTAAAAACCCATAAACTTTTTCCTTGTGATCTAATGAAGCATTCCCCCCATAATTTACTTTAATTCCTAGTTTAGACCCCTTCTCCGTTAAAATTTCTCTTCCAGAAAAAACATCCCAAGATTGTCCTGGCAATAATTCAAATGGTCCTGAAGTTATTGAATTTTCTGGGTCAGTGTATCCCGCTGTTACCATTACTTCTGGACCTCTTTCTGTAACAATTCCATCAAAATATACATCAACATATCTAAAATCATCGGTTTCATGTAATGCTTGCAAATCCCCTAAATCATTAGGAACATATACATCATCGGCTCTTGCATAACCGTGTTTTCTTCCTTCTATCAAATGGACAATAAGATCTTTATTCATAAAAAAAGAGAATTAGATAAAGTTTAAAAATTTATTGCTTCTTGATAACAAGTTTTGGACTAGCAAATTTAGTTCCAAGATTTCCTTGTATTCTCATGTCTTTATAACTAAAATCAAAAAAAGATTCTTTTTTACTGATCTTTACTTTTGCTTTTTTTACAATAGCTATTATCATTTTATTTGTTTTCACTAAATCTTTCAAAAAAATCTTAGTATGGACTTTTTCTTTATCTTTATAATCAACTAAAACTGGTTTTCCAATTCCTTCAAAATAAATTGTTTTAACATCTTTATCATCTATTAAAGGGGTCATTTCTTTAAACTCATTTGGTTTTACCTCTCCTTTAATATTGTAATAATAATCTCCATTCTTAACTTCTAATTTATCATCAAGCATCCCTGATTGAATTGGTTTGGGAACATTTAATGGAGCTTTTTTTCTTCTAGAGGTTGTTTCAATTTTTTGTATTCTTCGAGTCCCTTTTGGGATCAATCTAACTTTTGGTAATTTAAATCTTAAAGGCATTAAAGGTTTTGATTTCTGCACAACACAAACATTAGTATTTCCAACAAAAGGTTGTACTTGGGTATAATCCGTAGCAGGCTTAAAACTAGAAGAAGCTTTAATCAAACAGTAAGTAAAATCTCTTAAAAATCTTGCATTCTGATCAACAGGTTTATATTCAAGTAATTCATTTATATCTTTCAATAACTTCTCTCTTTCTTCAAGAGTATCGTCAACTAAGAATTTGATTTCGTCCATTATAAAGTTTTGAACTCTTTCTCTCTAACATACTTTTCTAATAAAAGTAATCCCTTGGCTAAATCTCTATTTTGATCAAGTAAACTATCTAATTTCATAGTTAACTGTCTAACTTTATCTGTATCAACATCTCCAACATGTTTAGATGCTTCTTCAAAGATTCCAACTAACTTATCAATTCTTTTATTCAAAACATTTGTACTTTCAACAAGTTTAATAGTTACTTTTTGTAGAGAAATATTGTTTTTAGCTAATTCTTTTATTATTGTATCTGAGCTAGGCATTGAATATCAACCTCGATTTTCGATAATTAAAAAATAAAGAAAGATGTTTATAAATGTTTCTAAACGTTTATCCATTAAGTTTGCCGACTACATAACTAACAGCCTGGCTAACAGTTTCTACACTGTGAAGTCCTGTATGATCATCAGATTCCAAACCAAATTCTTCTTCTAAATCAAAGTAAAGGCTGGCTTTTTCAGTTGACTCATACCCCAAATCTCTAGTTAAATGCGCTTCAGTAGTAACTTGTGCAGGATCTATCTGTGCTCTTTTTGCAACCAACCTTCTAACTATCCCATTAACTTTTGCTTCATCAACAACTCCATCAGTTAAAATATTTTTTCTGTCTATCATTTTTATTCTCCATCCCTTGCAGTACGTATTGAACATCTGCTGTCTGAAGGCATACTGCCTAAATTTTCTAAAAGAGAGTCCCCCCAGTCAATTAACGCTTCATCATCTGAAAAAAATTTCCCATATGCATCATCTCTACTTCCAACATAAACTTTAGTTCCATCAGGAAGCATATAAGATCTAGGTGTTATATTATTTGCCATTTTTATTTCTCATCACCCTTTTAATCATCATCCAGCCTCCTTCCCCTTCTTTGATAAGGCAAGGTTCCACCAGATATAATCTTGTGTCCAGACTCTAGTCCTTCTCCAACAGTACGATCAATACCCAAAGAAACTTCATGACCCAAATCTACATCATGTTCTCCAGCTAAAACCGCATCACGTTTACTCCCAAAACCAAAATTACTCATCCAGTTCTTTTTTCTTTTCTCTGTTACAGCAACCTTAATCCTAACTCTTCTTTTTTTAACAAGCCCGGCTTCTATAAATTCCGGAGAAGAAAACTCTCCAAAAAAATCAGTTTCTGAATCTGCGTGTCTCCATAAATCTCTCCAGTTAGGATTATAAAAATCTTCTGGATCTACATCTGTATCTTCGTAAGTAAAGCCCATTCTTTCCATCTCAGCTACATCTAAATCCTCAACAGGGGTATCTCCCGTAGCCAAAAGAGCAAATCCTTCTTCTACTCTCCTCCAAACTTTCCCTTCCCTATAATGTTTTTCTACAGTTTCTCTTGGTCCATCCAATACAAATGTTTCATATCTTCCCATTTATTCCTCCCTAATGTTCTTCTTCTTAACTTCTGTATCTAACTTAAGTTCTTTTAATAATTCTTTATACCTATTTCTAATTGTAACTTCAGTAACACCTGCAACATCTGCAACTTCTCTTTGTGTTCTTTTCTCATTATTCATAAGAGCAGCAACATATAATGAAGCAGCCGCAATTCCAGTTGGTCCCCTACCTGAAGTCAACTCAGCTTTCTGTGCCATTTCCAAAATTTCGACAGCTTTACTTTGTGTTTCTGCATTTAACTTCAAAGCTGAAGCAAATCTTGGTATGTAATCAACAGGATTACTTGGTAAGATTCTTATTCCTAATTCTCTTGTGATAAATCTATAAGTTCTTCCAATTTCTTTCTTATCAATACCTGAAGCTTCACTTAACTCATCTAATGTTCTAGGAACCTCATGACGTCTACATGCAGCATATAATGCTCCTGCAACAACTGATTCCATAGACCTACCACGAACTAATCCACGTTGTACAGCCATTCTATAAATTCCTGCACTTTCTTCAATAACTGAGCTAGGTAACTTCAAATAACTTGAAACTCTCTTTAATTCAGCTAAAGCCAATTTTAAATTTCTTTCAATAGCTGTTGAGATTCTATGTTGCCATTTTTGTAATCTAAAGAACTTATTCTTAGACTTTTGGTCTAATTTGTATATATCTGAGCTAGAACCAATGCTAGTTCCCAATCCACCATCATATTTAGTTTGTGTTATAGGTGCACCAGATCTTCTTGATTTAGCTGCTTGTTCAGAGTCAAATTCACGCCATTCATGAGAAAAATCAATCATTTTCTCTTCGATAACTAAGCCGCAATCACGACAAATAACTTCACCTTGTTCCTCTTTAAAAATTAGATTTATACTACCACATTCAGGGCATTTTTTGATATAGTGAGGCATTTTTTTTCACCACCGGTTAATAGCTTTAACAAGCTTTAAAAAGGTTTCTCATGTTTTGTTTATAAAGCTTTCGGTTTCTGTTTTTACTAATTAAAAGTTCAAAAAATTTATATAGTTGATAAATGAATTAATAATTACAATGGACCCAGCACCAGTTGGATAATAAAATGGAATCTCAAGGAGGAAACTAAAATGGAACCAGAAGGAATTGTAAAAATGGATGAGGCTGCTAGCCTAGTTAAATGTGAAGGATCATCAATTGTGAAACTAAAAGCAGAAGGAGTAATTCTCTGGAAAGCCGAAAGTATAACAATCGGAAAAACAGCAGAAGGCTGTACAGTAGCCCATGGTGCAGGAGGAGAGGTTTAAAATGGATCCAGTACCAGTTGGAAAAACAACAGAAGGCGCAACAATCTTAAAAGCGGAAGGTGCATCTGTCGTTAAGGCAAATGGTGGCGGATCAGAAGTTAAATTAGGCCCGCAAGGTGGTGGATAAATATGTACCCTAAGGACGGAAACTAAAATGGTACAAGACTTAATATAAAATGATACAAGACGTAATGTAAAATGGTAGACCCAGATTCGGGATTAGGTGATGATGACGACAAAGACGAAGATTAATCTTTAAAAATAAAAAATGGCAGACGATACAGGATAATAAAAATGATAGATCCAATAGGAGTTGGTTAAAAATGGACCCACAAGGTGGAGGATAACAAAATGATAATTGACCAAATATAAAAAAACTATTTTTCTTCTTATTGATTAACTAAATCATCATATACAAAACTAACAATTTCTCTCATATCATGTTCCTCTTTAATGTTTCCTGAGAAAAATCTATAAAAAGATTCACAAGCATCAAAAACAGGGCCAACAATAGACATATTATTTCTATACAAAATTCCATTCGGTGGACTTTCAATAACGGATAATCCAGTAACACCAATACTAAGAATTAAAATCGTGTTACCCAGATTAGAAAGGATATTTTTTCCAGCCATAATAAAAACAAAGTAATCAAAAATATAAAAACTTATCTATTTCTCTTCTTTTACTATAACACCAGATAAAGTACCTTCTTGTCCAGGTCTAGAAGTAATTCTAACCTTACCAATCTCAGTATCAACGACAGTTCCTTTAGTTAATATATTTCTTCCAACATAATGTCTATTTGCTGGATTTGCTAATACAGTTTTAATCTTAACTTTCTTATGTGCTTTCCCATCAAAAACATTTACAATATTAGCAGTAAGCAAAACTTCTTTCTTAACACCAGATCTAATTCTTAAAACTCTCTTAGTAACTTCACCAAGTTTAGTTAAAGTTGGATCTCTTCCAAGTTCATACAATTTTTTCTTTCTACTCCTAACAAGTTTTCCACCACTTGGTTTCTTCTTAGATCTTGATTGTGACTTTGCCATTAGAATTTAGAGAAAATAAACTCTTTAAAAAGCTTTTGATTTTACCTACAGCGAAACATTTTTAAACACACGAATTTCAACATTCGTATAAAATTGGGGGTTATTAATATGACTGAATCAGAAAGACCATTAGACGCTCTAAACGCGGCAAGAGGAAAGAGAGTAATAGTGGAACTAAAAAACAATAAACAAATCGCCGGAAAACTAAAAGCATTCGACATACATATAAATACTGTATTAGACGAAGCTGAAGAAAGAGCAGACGGTGAAGTAAAAAGAAAATTAGGAACAGTATTTATCAGAGGGGACACAATAATCATAATCTCGCCAGAATAAAATGACAAAGGGAACTCCCTCTAAGGGTAAACAAACTGGAAAGAGAAACTTTATGGTATGTAGACGTTGTGGTAAAACATCCTATCACAAATCTAAAAAGACATGTTCCAGTTGTGGGTTTGGAAAATCAGCTAAACTAAAAAACTACACTTGGAAAAAAGATAAGTAATTCTCGAAACCTTTTTAAAAGCCAAGAAATTAATTTAATTTAGGCAGGGATGCCGGAGTGGTCAAACGGGCTGGGCTTAGGACCCAGTGGCTTAGTGCCTACGCAGGTTCGAACCCTGTTCCCTGCATTTACATTTAAAAATGACATATAAACTAAATATAACAAGCACTATGTATAGAACTAAAGAAAATAATTAATCAGAGCCACCACCACTAACTCCTTTTAAATCAATAACTTTATCTATTACTTTCTCAACATAATCTTTTTCTATATTATCCCTACAAGCCCAACCATTATAAGCTCTTAACGCAGCATCCCAACCACAATAATCACTATAGCTTCTTTGTCCAGCAGAATCCTGGCATTGATTGCATCCATTCCAAAACGTGATATACTCACTTTGTTTAGATGGATCATTTATTAAAGAAGTATATCGCTCAGAAAATTTACACCCATTTTCAAATTGATTATATTCTCTATTCAAAAGATTCATTCCTGCAGCAATGTTACAATCAATATTATACGCATTAGTTCCTCTACATTCATCTACCTTACAAATACTATCCGAAGGTCTTTCACTATAATTTGTTGTACTATAACAATAAGGATGTGCATTTTTATTAATCTGCATAATTCCTAAAGAGCTTCCATCATAACTCGTCAAAATTAAAGCAGGATGACAAAGCTTAACCCCATAACTTGGTGTACAATCTTTTCCTACTTCTGTATAATCCAAACAACAATGTCTTAAATCACTTTCTTGCAAGGCTAAACTCCAAGCCAATAGTTTAGGAACCCTGTATTTATTAGCAATAAAAAATAATTTATCTAAATAAGCCCGCCTCTCAGGAGATTCCAAATTGTATTGGTTAATTTCCAAAACATTTCCTAAATAACGTTCATCACTTCTCCCACCACATGTTTCATATTTTGCAACAGTAGAACCATATTCGCCAATACAACAAAGTGCCTTACAAACACAAGATTCATCTAGACATTCTTCATTACAATTAATTAATTCATAAACTCCAGAATTAAGAACTTCATAAGGGTGCAAAAATCCATCTTCATCAACTTGCCATAAATATCCTTGATATTCTACCCATTCAGCAGTAGAAGTATCTCCATCAGAATCCATCCAAGTAACACCGTCTTCTATTTTAAAATCATAAATTTCCCCATCAAATTCAGCCATGTATGGTCCAGGTCCAAGTTCAGGTCCAATAAATTCTCCATATCCCGGTTCTTTCTCTTCAGCAAGAGGTTCAAAATCTTTTATTTCAGTAGTTCCAGAATTCTTAGAAATAACTCCTGGATTTTTTTCTCCATCTTCCCTAGTGGTGGCTCCACTTGCAGCATTTTTTCCTTCTTCAATTAATTTTAATGCGTCCCTGCAACTTCTACACTCTTCCTCATTAAGTGAGCCCGGTTCCCAAAGATGTTCATCAAATTTCAAAGGTCCATTGCCAGGACATATAAATTCTTGTGCAGCACAATAACCATCCCCATCATCATCCGAAGTCATGCTAGTTACACCATAAAGGGCTTCCCAGAAATCAGGAACACCATTACCTACCCCTTTTTCCCTTCCACTCATTACATCGTCTCCAGTCATTGAAAATAAACCAAAAGGATCCAATGTTTCTTTATCTGGAGACAAAGGAATTCTAATATTGCCGCAATGTTCTTTTCCCCTAAATCTCAAACACTGTGTATTTGCATTACATTCACTCACCTTAAAAACATTATCTTGAGCCATTTCTCCAGCTGGAACTTGCCCTTTTCCAGCAACAATTGCACAAGGTATTCCTCCGCCTGCTCCTTCTTCATTAGGCAATGTAACTCCCCTCAAATAAACTTCAAAACTATCCCAAGAATATTTTTCACCTTTACCAGAATAAATTTGATAAAATACATCATAACTAAAAGAATTAACACTCATATCATCATTAAAATCCCATTCTTTTTTATCAGTTAAAACATAGAAACTATCTGGTAATTCAATTTCTAACATATTTCCTTTAAGATCATTTAAGTTAAACATTTCTCCATCAACAAAAGCATTACAAACTTTACTTACCATAAATTTATCTTTCTCTACAAATAATTGCAAGAAAGGCACATTCTTATATTTATCAACCATCTGGCTACCAATAGAAGAAATTTCCTCTACTCTTGCATTATAATCTTTTCCTGCTTGTCTTGGAGAATCAGGTAAAACCGCGCTAACAACTTTATCAACAGCTTTACTCAAGAAATTACCCCATAATCCTTGAGTTCCCTTTGCTTGGAACATAGTTAAAACACTTCCAAAAATTCTATCACACAAATAATAACTTCTAATCTTATCACAAACACCAATACTTACTCCCCCATATCTAGCATTAATTAAACATTCTTGATATTTCCCAACCATTAAATCAATAACTTCCAAATGTCCGGTAATTCCCGAGATACAAGCATAATGCGGGAATGGGAATCCTGCCTTTTTATCATCTTTCGCTGTACAAGTATATTTTGTTCCCACCAGAGGGCTTGAAAGTGGAATAGGTTCAGCTTCAGGCATTTTTATATTATCTATCTTAGCCTTCTTCAATTCTTCCTTAAGGTCAACAGCTGTTAATTCTTTATTGAAGAAAGATTCCATTTTCCAACACATAGCAGTGCTTGCTAATAAACTTGAAAATGGATTTACTCCATTACAAAGATCTTTTCCTTCTGAATCAGTAGATGGACAGAAAATCCAATCACACCCTAATGAAACCATATCTAATGAATTACATGGATTATCTAAAAATAATAGATTAACAGTTGCCCCCATCATACTATACAAACAAACATTCTTAGCGTAACCTTCAATTTTTTGAACTTCTTTTAAAACATTTTGAATATCTTCTCTTAATTTAATTGTTCCACAAATTTGTTCTCTCAATTTTTCTGGAGTAACTCTAATGTTTGTTTTATCAATTAAAATTTTAGTTTTAATATAAGTAACATCCCGTAAAGGATATTTTTGATTAAATAAATCAGTTTGTAATAATGTTCTAACATCTTTCTCCCACTGTTCTACCTCTTTCGGGGGGGGAATTTTTCCAGCATTTGCATCTTTATATTTCATAATACTTTCCTGAACCATCCTTTTAACTGTTTCTTCTATCTCTGAAACCTGAACATCAGGAATTTGCCCCCCATAAAATTCTTCGGGGGTTAAATAACTTCCATCGACCTTTTTTGCAAAGAAGTCAATTACAACTCTAAACTCTAATTCAATTTCATCTGGAATATTTTGAAAAAATTCTTCGCTTGTATTACTATCATCTAAACAAGCTTCTTCAGCAGCCTCATCAATATCGGTAATTCTTAATTGTCTATCATCTCCTAATCTTTCTAAATTTACAGTAGCAATTCCTAATTGTTTAACACCAGACATTAATTGTTCCCATTCTTCGGTCTCATTAATATATTCATTAAGAGTTCCAGAATTTTTCTTTTTATACTGATCAATATCAATTTTCCTATACTCTACATCAGCAACCCCAACTCCAGTTAAAATAGGTTCTACCCATATCTGTTTTATTTGATATTCTTCAATTCTAGATTCAAAAGACAAAGGATAAATCTTTAAAAATAATCTAACTCTTGCATCAGAAGCTTGTTCTAACGCAATTGCTGGGACAGTTGGGGGGGTTTGATCTAAAACTTCTGCATTCCACAATCCTAAACTATCTTCATGTTCTTCTCCACCCATTTCTTCCCATTCAAAATCAAAGGCACCTTCAACTTCTTCGCTAAATTCCTCTTCAGCAGCAACAAAGCTAAAACTAAGTAAAACTAATACAAAAATACCAAAAATTAATTTCATTTGAATTTTGGTTTCACCTCTGAAGTGTGTCCAATCATAACCTTGCCTAAATCAAAGTTTTCACTTAATTTTTCATAGGTGTTAGGAACTCCCTTATTGATAACATAAAATACAATTTCATCTGAATTCAAATCAACTCTATTAATTGTCCAAGTAAATTGAGCTCCACCAAGCATTGCACTATCTAATTTAGTTGCTGGAATAACAATTTCTTCTTTCCCACATAAACAAAGTCCAAGAACCTCCGGACATTTACATCTTTCAATTTTCTTTTCAGGCATAGTAATTGGAGTCTCTTTAATCAAAGTTGCTTTAACATTGTAAACATCAGAAATTAACTCTATTTGTGTTTCATCATCAGGATAAATTCCTGCAAAACCTTGCTCAACTTTATCTTCATTAAATCTAGCAACTTCCAATAAAACAACCTCATCACTTTTTAATTTCCTAGGGGCAGATAAACTTCCACCAACCTCATCAAGAACTTCAACACTATAATTTAAAATATTAATTTTGTTCAAAATCAAACCAACAGATGATGGTCCATCATTAAAAGTAGTTAAAGTAGCAGTTTTATCAGAATAACCTTCTTTCATAATCTCAATTTCTCCATTGCCACAAACAGGGAACTCCTCTCTTAATCTTCCATTGCTACTTGTCTTTCCAATATAACAATTAAATTTAACACAATTAAAAAATACATCTGCATCTCCTAAAGAAACAGCAGTACCAGTATTATCTTCATAAGCTAAAACAATTACATCAATTTCTCTTCCACCAGACTCACAATAATCCACATAATTTGCTTTTTCCTCACTCATTGGCCTTCTAGGTTTATCCCTCCTAATAACAACCAAATTTGCAAAATTAAATTCTAAATCTTCTTTTTCAACAGTAATCAAAACAGGATATTTAATATCATAAAAGAAATTCTCATAATTTACACAAAACTCCATAAAAGGAATTTCTCCAGGCAATGGTCTAGAAATAATTGAGTCTCCTTGGCTTGGATCAACATCTAATTCAAATGGCCATTCTGGATTATACTCAAAAATAAACTTGGTATTTTGATATTGCTTATCTAAATCCCAAACAAAAAGTGGCTCTTCATAATAATAAGAATCATAATCAGAATCTTTTACTTTATAGAAAGGAATATTTACAGCTAAATACTTTTGTAACTCGCTAGCTATTTCTTTTTTATTCCAAATCTTTGGAGAACAAGTAAATTCAACATTGGAATGGGGAAGCCCATAAAGTAAAACATAATTCATCGTTGCATTTTCTAACCAAAGTTCTTTATTCTGTTCATTCATTACATCAATTGCAGACTCATAAACATAACCGAGAGGAACAGAAACATCCACTTCATGTTTTGACCAACTATCCCCAACACCCTTATATTCTACAGTAACTTTTCTTCTAAATTCAACTCTAACATTTTCTTTTCCAATATCTACATTTGTTCTTCCACCTTCTGAAAATTCAATATCATAGCCTTGTGACCTATACAAATCTGAAGTAGAAACACATTTTTCAAAACTTTCAACAATATATTCTTCTAACCCTTCTTCCATAATCTGAATTGTTGGTATTTGGCTTATTTGGTTTCCAGAAACATCTTCATAAAACCAATAAGCAACATCTACACCAGGAAATACATTTAAAACATTAGAAAACTTATTTCTTCTATCATTTTCATATTTATCTTCGGGGAAATTAATATACCCCCCTTGAGAAGCTAATAAATCAACACCTTCTAAAGTAACATCTTCCAAACAACTTTGAATATGATTTTGAACAGGTTGCAATTGTTCTGCTATAACTGTTTCACCCTGTGTTAAATCCCCAAAGAAATCCACAATTTCATATCTAAAATTAGTAAATAAAACAATACCTAAGACTACAATAATACCGACTATAACAAACAAAGTAACTTGACCTCTTTTTTGCATATAATAATTCTCTTTTTTTATGTTTAAAAGGTTTTCTTTTTAGAAGTGGGCCCGGGGAGAATCGAACTCCCGAACTTCGCCACGTCAGGGCGATATCATACCACTAGACCACGGGCCCTTTCTTTAAAAAATCAACAATTTCTTCAGCCGCCTCATCAATTTTTTTAGCAGCATCAAATTTCTTTACTTTATCTTTATAAAAATCTAATAAAGGTTCTGTTTGTTCTTTGTAAACCTTCATTCTTTCCTTGATAATATGTTCTTTTTGATCATCTCTAACCATTAATTCTCCATTACAATGGTCGCATTTCCCTTCTTCTTTAGGCATTGGACCATATATATTAAATATCCCCCCACAATCTTTACAAGTCAATCTCCCAATTATTCTTTTAAATAAAATTTCTTCATCACAATCAATATGTAAAATATGATCCACTTCATCCATTTGTTCTGCTTGCCCTATTGTTCTTGGAAAGCCATCTAAAATAAAACCATTTCCACAATCATCTTGAACTAATCTTTCTTTCAGGATTTCTATTGTAACTTCATCTTTAGTGAGAATTCCTTTTTCCATACACTCTTTAACATAATCTGCATGTTTCCCCCCATTCTCAACATGACTTCTACAAATTTCCCCCATGCTAATATGCGGAATTCCAATCTCTTCAGAAATAAGCCTAGCTCTAGAACCCTTGCCAGATCCTGGACCCCCAATTAAAACTATTTTCATTTTAAAAAAAGCCTCAGGAGGGAGTTGAACCCCCAACCTGTTGGTCACTTGAGATTAAATATTCCTTTTAACCTTTACAAACCAACTGCTCTGCCAATGCTCTCATTTGAGGAAAACCTCAAACAATTTAAGCCACTGAGGCATTAATTTTTTCTAATTTATGTGGATTTGAAGACCCTATTAAATGTTTCCATTTTAAAACTTTTCGTTTTCCAAAGATAGTAACTTTATAAACAAAACCATTTTTAGCCTTACTAACACAAATATAAGCACCAAAACCAAATTCATCCAATATTTCTTTAATTTGAATAGCTAATTTTTTGTGTATTGTTGTAATCCCGATAATCGGATATTTCTTCCTTTCTAAAGAAATATGTCCGTCAGTATCAAAAAGTCCCCTAAGTAATGCAATCTTACAATCATCGGTTTTGATTAATTTTTCGTTAATCTCTAAATTATTTT
>Ga0180732_1001444_pt1 | contig 14698 bp, 20 predicted proteins | sample KR11_01MetaG_FD_148674 | JGI IMG/M metagenome (GOLD analysis project Ga0180732, IMG submission 148674) | Groundwater microbial communities from the Olkiluoto Island deep subsurface site, Finland - KR11_0.1 MetaG | ecosystem: Environmental > Aquatic > Deep subsurface > Groundwater | place...
TCAAGATCCTAGAATAAACATGGCAATCAAAGACATATTAAGCATTATACTTGCAATCGTTGCAGTAGTTAGCTTTATCATATTTTTCAGAAGTGCTTCAGATGTAGAACAGTTTACAACTGCTGTTTGGAGCTGCTTAGTTACTGCTGTTTCTGTTGCAATACTTCTAGTTTGGAATCCATGGCTAATTGGTAAATAAGCATTTTTCTTTAAGGCACATGTACCTTTAAGTTCCTGTCCTCGTGGGGGCGTAAGTTTTATCGAAGATAAAAACTAAGAAAATAAATGTTGTGGCTATGAACCCCAAGCATCTTTAGAATCTTCACGTCTACACAGTAGAAAGATTTATAAATAGTGTAGACGTATAAGAATTATGCCTTATACTGAAATTAAAGAGAAAAATGGAAAGAAATATTATTATAGAGTTAAATCTATAAGAAAAGGAGAAAAAGTTAACAAGGAAAGGGTCTATCTGGGAGTTAACTTAGATAAAAAACAGATTTCTGAAAAAGAAATTGAAGCTGACAAAGAATTACTCTATCTGAATAATATTTTGACTGATAAAGAAATAAAAGAGTTAGACAAAATCCAGCAAGAGTATTTAAAACAGCCAAAAGAAAATTTTTTAAACAGGTATGAAGTTTTTACATCAGACTTTACTTATAATTCAACTGCAATTGAAGGCAATACCTTGACCTTACAAGAAACAGCACAATTACTATTTGAAGGAATTACTCCGAGAAAATCTCTGAGAGAGATAAATGAAATAATAAATCATAAGTTGGCTTTTGATTATTTATTAAAATATGGAGGAGATTTAACGAAGGATTTTATTTGCGAATTGCACAAATTGGCTGTGAAAGAAACACTAAAAGAAGAATTAAAAACACAAATTGGCTGTTTCAGAAATGTTCAAGTTTATATTAGAGGTACTGATTGGCTCCCTCCAAAGCCTAAAGAAGTTCCAAAAGAGATAAAATCATTGCTATTTTGGTATTCAAGTAATAAAGAAAAGCTACATCCATTAGTCTTAACAGCATACTTTCATGCAGCTTTTGAAACAATTCACCCATTTATTGATGGAAATGGGAGAGTTGGGAGATTAATAATGAACTTTATTCTGCATAAAAATAAATATCCTATGATTAACATTCCAAATACTATTAAGCACAGGTATTATGATGCATTAGAATCTGCACAAATTAAGGGCGATCTAATGCCTTTAATCAAGTTGCTGTTTGAAATATTAAAGAATAGCAAAGTAAGATTTTAAGGAAGGTGTACTTTTTTGTTCAGTCTCTCGTGGAAAAACTTTTCACTTTGCTATCTTGAGTCACATATTCAAAAGTGAAAAGTTTTTGGGGGCATGTTACCCAAGGTTAATAATCTCATGCCACTTTTTCGTTTCCGCGAAAATACTTCTTATTTTCGGGGTCCTAAAATTTCTTATAGCAATTTTTTGGTATCGACGGAAATCCATTTCGTGTTTTTTTCACATTTTTAAAGGCTTTTTACTAACCTTTGCTGGTTCAACGCTCCCTAAGATTTCCTAAAGAGAACTCAATCGAATTCTTTTTATCCATTTAAGTTAGAATCCGTGCCTCAAGCTCTGCAACAATTTTTCTAGCATGCTCTTTTCTTTCAGCAGATGGCTGAACTATTTCAGGCCATATTTCTAGCCTCTGCCATCTTCCAGATTCTTCTTTAATTTCATGCTGCAACCAACGAGTCACAGATTTATGATTTGTCTTTTTTGCACAGTCCAAAGCTAAATTTAATCCATTTTCATTAAAATCCGCAAAAACAGGTCGTAAACAATCGCAACAATCTAAATTTTCCAATTTTCCTGGGCCCCTTACTTCATAAAATAGTCTCCCACAAATTTGCATAAGTCTTTCAGAATATTCTTCTGAATCAGGATTAAAAACAACAAGCCTTCTTAATGCTTCCATAGTAAAAAATAAAAATCTATTCTTTCCTTGTTCTTTTGGAGCTTCTTTCCTTGTTAGTACTCCATCTTTTACACTCATAACACTATAAATAGGATCATACTCTCCTGATGATTCTCTGTCTCTTTCAACAAATTCTAAAACTAAAGGAATGTCATATGCTTTTCCGTTAGAACCTAAAACAAACATAGTCTGTTGAAAAGTCCGTCTATTTTCTTCTTTTTCAGTTCCATAAAAATCAAAAACTCTTCTGGCTTGCAATCTCATCAATTTAGCTAAAGCACTCCTTTTAGCTTCTGGAATTTCTCTCATTCTAAAAGAACTTGTAGCACAGACAACATAATTATCAAGTGGTTTATTGTTATCATGATATCTTCTAATATTCATGATGGTGTTGTCAATACTTCCGTAAGACTTATTCATACTTTCCATTATTGTTCTTCTAACTTGTTCATCATTTGTTTCGCTCATAGTAATAATTCAGAATTAGGTTTCTGAGGCACCACCACCCTCCAAGATTAATAAATTCCTTATTTAAAAAACTATCTTTTAACATACTTTGTGATACGCATATTATCATGCTTTTTGATACAAAATGTGTTATAAATCGTGTAATAAAAAGTATTACCTCTCTCTTGGGGGCGTAATCACTTCTTAACAACTTTCTCTTCCTTAAGCGCATATTTCGCAATCAAGAATACAACCAACTATAAACCCTAAAAGTAATAAACCTGCCAGTAGGTATATTGTTACTACAAAGTAATAACAAATAGAAAGGTTTAAATAGTTCTAAAGCCTAAGGAATCTATGGAAATCACACTTACAAATAAGAACAGAAAACTCGCTATTATTATCACAATAGCTGCTTTAGTAGTCTTAGGAGCAATGCTTGCAAGCATAACCTTTGAATTTGACATAGTTGAAAATCTAGTAATGTCCTGGATTCTAACAACTTTTTATGCAATTTTTGCATTCTTGATAATGGACCCTATAAAAACAGTATTTCAAGAGCGAAGAATTCCAGTAATACAAAGAATAGAAGTTCCAGTAATTAAAGAGATAATTAAAGAAATAGAAAAACCAATAATCAGAGAAGTTCCAATCCAGATTCCAGTAGAAAACCAGACAATACGAGTGGTTGACAGGCCAGTAATACAAAAAGTTTACATAGAAAAACCAAGAAAAAAGCTGAACATCCCAAAATTCAATTTCATAGCCTCAAGTGAAGCTCGAGTTTATCACACAAGATTCTGCAGATTAGGAAAGCTAGTAAAAAAGAAATACAAGATTCATAACAACTCTAAGTCCTTCTTTGAAAAGAAAAGATTCAAAGCTTGTAAAGTCTGTATTCAGCACAAGAAAAAGATTTAATAGTTTTCTTCTAACACTTCATAAAAAGCTCTCGGATGCTTGCACGCAGGACAAATAAGCGGAGCTTCTCTTCCCTCATGAACATAACCGCAATTCCTGCACTTCCATTTTACAACTTTATCCTTCTTAAACACCTCGTTATTTTTAACATTCTCAAGCAGTTTTCTGTATCTTTTCTCATGCTCTTCTTCAACTTCAGCAATCTCTTTAAAACTAGTAGCAATATCTAAAAATCCCTCTTTCCGAGCTGTTTTCTCAAATCCAGGATATAACTTTGAATATTCTAATTTTTCCCCATCAGCAGCAGCAAACAAGTTCTCACTAGTTTTTCCTATTTTTCCAGCAGGATATTTTGCATCTATCTCCAAATCTCCCCCTTCAAGATAATTAAAGAAAATCTTAGCATGCTCTTTTTCATTATCAGCAGTTTCTAGAAATATAGCAGAAATCTGCTCAAATCCCTCTTTCTTAGCAACACTAGCAAAATAAGTATACCTATTCCTTGCTTGTGACTCACCGGCAAACGCCTTCAGCAAGTTCTTTTCAGTTTCACTTCCTTTTACAGATTTCATAAATTAATAAGAAGGACAGAGATTATAAATCTTGTTATTAACTTCAATCAAAGGATATATCATTCAACAGCTTCAAGTTTTTTTTGTGTCAGAAAAGTAAACTGCAGCATTTATGCTGCAGACAGTTGTGAACAACTGTCCTTTTCTGAGCCGCGAAAATACTTCTTATTTTCGGGGCCCTAAAATTCTGTGGAATTTTTTGGCATCCTAAAGTCGCACAAACTGCGGACTTTAGTCTGCAGAATACTCAGCGACTTTTTGATTCTTACAAACCCCCTTAAACCAAAAAATCCGCCCACAATTTCACATCTCAGAAAAAACTTCCTGCTCAGGGTAAACAGTTATCCCAATATCAGAAATAGTTACAGCAACTATTTTCTTTTGATGATTTTCTCCCCTCATCTTCAAAACCTCAATAGCTCGTAATCCTCATTTCACAACTACTCCACCCAGATATCAAAGTAAGTGTAACTAGTTTTATATTTATTTAGATATGCTATAATCTCTTTAGAATTTTCTAATGCCACTATAAACGCGCCCATGCCTAATTTTTTCTCTGCCATTCCCTTAAAAGTATACACTTTCTTGCCAATTTTCTGGGAATATCCATAGATTTTTCTCCATATTTTTATTTTCTCTGCCCTGTCAATTTTTTTTGTGGCCAAAACAAACAATAATTTATGCTTAAGCTCAGATGGTTTCCCCTGATATTTGCCATAAAGCACAATCCCGTTTGAGATAATGCTTCGTTTCAAATCCTTCCATTCATCTAAACTGCCACATTTGATAGAAATCTCATTTTGTATTCCTGATAAAGAGAATTTTTCATGCTCTTTTGTTTTTTTGTACATTTCTAACATCTGTTTTATTTTGCCTTCATTTTTTTTCTCAGTTTCTATGAATAAATCTATATCTGATTTGTCATCAAAATTACCTGACGCAACAGAACCAAATAAAATAATAGATTTTACCTTAATTCTGTCTATTAAAAAAGATGCAAAGCTTAATGCCAGAGAAGAAAGTTTATTGTCCTCCATCTTTAAGCTCTCCTTCAAGTTTATTAAACAAAAATATGGCCTCTTTTATTTTTTCTTCTGGCTTTGGAGAACCATAAGTCAAATCCTCACAAACCAGTTCAAGTTCAATCATCAAAGAGATTATTTTTTCTTTATTTGGAAAATCAGGCAAATGTTCCGTCACTTTTTTAGATTTAAACCACCTGTGATTTATCTGAACTCCAGGATCAATCAGATTTCTTTTCAAAAGATATGCAGACAGCAAATCAATTATCGCCCTTGATGCATGAAGCCCTATAATTCTTTGAGAATTCTCAATCCCCTTGACTTTCAGGGCCCAGTCAAAGATAGTTTCTTTATGCTCTTTATATGATTCCAGATGATTTTCTAGTTTCATAAGCGTTATTATGTAACTAAGTATATAAACCTTTCGTTACTAAGTAACATATGTGACTTAGTACCTAATTATTATGATATCAGGTACATAAAAAGTCTATTATTCATCTTCACATCTCAGAGAAAACTTCCTGCTCAGGATAAACAGTTATCCCAGTATCAGAAATAGTAACAGCAACAATTTTTCTTCTGATGTTTTTCTCCCCTCATCTTAAGAACTTCAATTCCTTTTTCTCGAACATCTCCTCTTTTAAAATCAAAAAAACAAAGGGTACCACACACTAAAGTGTGTGGTTTGTAAAGCCCTTTGTTTTTAGGATGCTCAGAAAAGGACAGTTGTTCAAAACTGTCTGCAGCATAAATGCTGCAGTTTACTTTTCTGACATTATAAAATACAATAACTCCATCTGCTAAGAACTCTTCAACCCCTATCTGTGAAAATATTTTAGGAATTTGTTCAGTTTCAGTTATAAGAAAGTTAGTGCTTCCAAATTTCTCAAAAAATCTAAACAACTGTTCAATATAAATTCTATACGAGTCTTCTTTTCCTGTAAAAGCAGAAGCAATAGCAGTAAGTGAATCAATAGCAACAAAATCAGGCTTAAAATCAGAAGGCATTATAACAGGGTCAATATCAATTAACAATTCCCCTTTTTGTTTGGCAAGTAAAGCATCAACATTTCTTGTGATATCAAATGGATTCATTCTCTGCAATTTTAATTTTCCTTTTTTTATCAGTTCTTTAGGATTCCAGCCAAACTCCTCCATATGCTGAATTAATCTTTCTTCACTTTCCTCAAAGCTCATATAATAGCATTTCTTGCCTTCATTAGCTTTATTTATTAGTGTTTGCAAGCAAAAAATAGTCTTTCCCAAGCCAGCCCCCCAGCCACGAGAACAAAACAACCTTGTGAAATTCCTTTAGCAAATAAATCATCAAATCCAGGAACTCCTGTCTTAACTCTTTCTTTTTCAACAAATCCCTTTTTTTGTTTTAAATTCTCAACAGCATGCAATGCAGGAGCTCTTTGCTCTTTAATCTCAGCTTCGTGTTTGTCAATTTTCCCACCTTTTAATTCAGATTCAATTTCAGCTTTAATAGAAGCCATGTCAAAAGCCACGGCTTTTGTTGGCTTGCTTGTCCCTTTTGTTGGTTCAATCGTTTCCTTTGATGTTTTGATTATTTTTTGTTCTCCACCTTTCTTCCCCACTTTCCCTTTAGAAGCAATAAATTCTGCATACTTATGGTCCTCAATACCAATATGATTAACAAGCAAATCACTTAAAACTCTTGCTTATTCCTTCTTTCCAGAAACTAGGTAGTGAGTTTGATACAAACCCCCTAAATCTCCCAGAATAAACATAAGCCAACCCCTTATCTTTTTCATACTTCGCAAATTTATCCTGAGACTCAGAATATATCTTCTGGATAATCCTTCTCTCAAATTCTTTTTGAAGCAGAGATGATTTTTTCAAAACTAGAAAATCAGCCTGTCTTAAAATATTAATATCTAAATTAGAGGAATTTTGGGAAATAAACAAAATATTAATATTTTTATGCCTCGCAATCAGTATAAGCTGGCTTAACATTTTGTTCGCATTGCTCATTGAACTTCTTGAATTAAATAAAATTCCCCCCTCGTCAATTAAAACCCATGAATCATTTTCTAACTCAGAAATATCTGACACAACTTTTATCCACGAAGGAAATTCATCAGAATGAAAACCAATTGCAAAGCATTTTTCTTTATGCCTGGAATAAATATTCTCAAGCATCTTAACACCAAACGCAGTCTTTCCAGAGCCCCTTGCCCCGATTAGAATCCCAATCTGACTGTCTGACTCAATAGTCTTGTCAAACCAGTGTTTGTAATCTCCCTCAATAGTTTCAACAATCTCAAATGGAACATACCTAGCCCTAATTGACTCTCTCTTCTTCTTTATCTTGCTATCTCTAGACTTTTTAGACAAGCTCTTAGACAAAACAATTACCCCCTTAACAAGATAATACGGGATTTTCACTAAGAATAGAATTATCTTTCCAAAATATCTTAAAAAATTAGATTTCTTCTTTCTCTTTTTCATGCATAATAAAAACCAGATACAATAATAAATCTATCGGAACCCTAAATACCCGCTTCCTTCCTCAGAATCTCAGCCATGTCAGTCTTCTCCCAGGTAAAATCTTCATCAACTCTTCCAAAATGCCCGTAAGCAGCAGTTTTTCTGTAAATCGGCCTTCTTAAATTCAAATTTTCTATAATTGCCCTTGGCCTCATATCAAAATTCTTCATAACTAATTCCTGAATCTTCTCTTCAGGAGCTTTCTCAGTTCCAAAACAATCAACATGAACACTAGTTGGCTTAGCAACCCCGATTGCATAACTTATTTGTATTTCACACTTCTCAGCCAAACCTGCAGCAACAATATTCTTAGCAACATATCTTGCCATGTAAGCCCCGCTCCTGTCTACTTTTGAAGGATCTTTCCCACTAAAACACCCGCCCCCATGCCTTCCAATTCCACCATAACTATCAACTATGATTTTTCTCCCAGTAACTCCTGTATCTCCCTCAGGCCCCCCAATAACAAATCTCCCAGTAGCATTAATATGAATCTTTGTTTCATTGTCCATCATTCCCCCGCAAATCGGAGCAATAACCTTCTCAAAAATCTCTTTTCTCAAATCATCCTCACACATCTCACAAGTATGCTGTTGCGCAATAACAACTGCCTCAATTCTTTTCGGCTTTCCATCCTCATATTCAACAGTTACTTGTGACTTTCCATCAGGCCCAATATTTCTTATTCTCCCCTGTTTTCTCGCCTCAGCGAGTGTTCTAGTTAATCTATGAGCAAGCATTATAGGCAGGGGCATTAATTCAGGAGTTTCATTGCAAGCAAAACCATACATCATTCCCTGATCACCAGCACCCTGCTCTTTATTCTCCCCCTCATTAACTCCTTGAGAAATATCCGCACTCTGCCCATGAACAGAAACCCAGACACCAGCATCCTCAGAATCAATTCCAAACCTAGGGTCAGTGTATCCTATCTCTTTCAAAACCCTTCTAGCAATTCCAGCAATATCTGCATAACCCCTAGTTGTAATCTCCCCAGCAACATGAACAGAGCCAGTAGTAACAAGAGTTTCAACAGCAACTCTCGAGTAAGGGTCTTGCACAATTAGATTATCAAGAATAGCATCAGAAATCTGGTCGCAAACCTTGTCAGGATGCCCTTCAGTCACACTCTCAGAAGTTAAAAAATAATTTTGCATCTTATCTATTCTTCCCGCCAACCCCCAATAGATGATCATAATACTCATGAGTTTGCTCGTCCAATTCTCTTCCATCTGTGTCTATACGAGCTACACAAATATGATATGCTCCGCCCCTATAATCAACTGTCAATCTTAAGCCCCTCTTAGCAAGCGGATGATTAACATTCATAACAAAATCGCCATCAGGTAAACTTAAACTCAAATCTTTCGCCATGTCTCTCTAATTAAAAATTCCTATTTAAAACATCTTGCCACTAAATATTCCTATAGGAATATTTATATACTACTTTATTCTAGTAAAAATATGCTCTTTCCAGACACAAACACAATAAAACACAAACGAGCCGAGTTAAATATAACTCAAAAGCAGCTGTCTCAAGCATCAGGAGTTTCCCAATCACTAATAGCAAAAATAGAATCAAAAAAAGTATCTCCTTCCTACGAGATAATCAAGAGAATCTTTGAAACATTTGAAAGATTAGAACACAAAAAAGAAGATCTCTGTGTTAAGCTTCTAGGCAAGAAATTAATTTCAATAAACTCTAAAGCGAAGGTATCCCAGGCTGCCGAGACTATGAAAAAACACGCAATCTCCCAGCTCCCAGTAATTGACAACAACAGACTAGTAGGAACAATCTCAGAATCAACAATTTATAATAAAATCCTAGAAGGCGGAGACAAAACCAATCTTCTTAGTCAGCACGTAAAAACAGTGATGGAAGACCCCCTGCCAACAATTTCAGCCCAGACACCTAAATCAGTAGCAATGCCTCTTCTAAAAACAAACTCAGCCATACTTTTAACAGAAAGAGATAAAATTATTGGAATTCTCACAAAAGAAGACTTTATAGCAAAATCTTAATCATCCTTCTCAACTTCTCCATCCTTCAGCCCCTTCTCAGTCAAAAAGAAAACAGTCTCATTCTCAGGCAGGTTAGGAGCATCAATCATCTTAGCAACTCTAGAATTTTTCTTGCCTCTTCTCAGATAGATACGATAAGTGGAAGCATGCCCCACAATATTCCCCCCAACAGGAGTTGTGGGATCTCCAAACATCATTGCAGGATTAGCCATAACCTGATTAGTCACATAAACAGCTAAATTGCACTGTTCAGCAAGTTTCATTAAATTATGAAGATACTTATTCAATTTCTGCTGCCTATCAGCCAGCTGTCCCCTTCCAGCATACTCCGCCCTAAAATGCGCAGTAAGTGAATCAATTACAACAAGCCTTATTGGCTCCCCATTCTTAACCATCTCTGTAATCTTGTCTAATAATAAAATTTGATGGTCAGAATTAAAAGCCCTGGCAACAAAAATATTTTTCAAAACTTTTTCAGGCACAGCCCCAATTCCCTCAGCAATCTGCTTGATTCTGTCAGGTCTGAATGTTGCCTCTGTATCAATAAAAACAGCCTTAGCATTTGCTCCCCCCTTATCAACAGGCAGTTGAACATGAACAGCAAGTGATAATCCAATTTGAGTCTTCCCGCTGCCATACGCTCCAAAGACCTCGGTTATTGCCTTAGTCTCAATTCCCCTTCCCCCTAAAAGATTATCTAAATTCTTGCTCCCAGTTGTAATCCCAAAAACCTCTTTTCTCTTTTCAGCAAACTCCTCTCCAGTCTGAAATCCTAAGTCCATCATCTTCCTCGCAGCCTGAATCACTTTCCTCGCAACAGCCTCGCCAACACCAGCCATCTCACTCAAATCACTAGGCGAAAGCACAGCAACACCCATTAAATCATAGATTCCTGCAGCCTCTAATTTGCTAGCAACAGCAGGCCCTATTCCAGGTAAATCAGTAATCTTAACTTCCTTCTTCTCTTCTTTTTCCTCTTTCTCTTTTTCTTTTGCCATCTTGAGTTTGTTAAAACGAAAGAGCCAGAAAATTAATAATTTTCTGGATTTCAGAAACACTTCTTGTTTCTGAATACTCGTTCTTGAGTCTAAAACTCTAAGAGACTATATAAGCTTTATTTCAATCCATCACATATATCCCTCAGAAATTTACATCTGGCTGATTAGCAAAACAAACATCAGCAAATCAACTACTATTAAAACAATAAAGAAACTAGTCTCCATCCTGCTCCCAGTAGTAATATGCCACGAACTAGTCTTTCTCCAAGGCCAGAAAGGCATAATTCCATCTTTAGTAAAAGAATCAAGGAATAAATGAAACCCATATCCTAAGAAAAATGGCAGCACCAGCAATGGCCATGAATATGAAAGGAAAAAACTCACAACAATACAGAAAGTAAACGAGTGAAATATCCCCCTATGCTTGACAAAAAACTGCAAAGGTCGCAAAAACCACTTCTTTCCAATAGTGGAAAACCCTGTGTCAATATCAGGAATAACAGTGGAAACAAGAAGAACAGCTAAGAAAAGAATCTTATTAGAAACCTGGCCAAAAAACATAATTGCAACTAGCACAGACATGGCTAAATGCGTTTTAATCATCATCTTCTAATATTAAGTTGAATAACCTTTAGATTTATAATTTTGTTTAATTATTTATTAATTTAATTTATCAAATTTAATAATATCCCAAATAACGAGATCATAATTGCAATAAATCCTGTTCCAATAGCTAAAAACTGCATGATTCTTAGAATTATCTCCTCTTCTTTCTTGCTCATTTTTTCACCTCTCAAGTTAAAAAATAAAGAAGATTATAAACTTTTTCATTGGGGGGATATTCTAAGTTATCTCCTCTTCCCAGAGCTCCCCAAAGCAGTATCTTCATTGCTGAATAGAATTAGCCTTCTCAAGTTCAGAAATCAGATTATCCAGATTTAAGTCCTCCACAGAACTTATAAAAAGCTCCTGGTTATTGAAAAACTTATTCTGCCTCACAGTCCCAGAAAAAGCCATCTCCCTGCCTAGAATCTTTTCTCTCTCTAAGACAAAATTCTCCTGAACACTAAAGCCAACACTATCAATCTGCTCAGAAAACAGCACAGCCCTCATATTTTCAGTGCCATCATCAAGAACAACATTTAACAGCGCTCTCTTCTGCGGAACAACCCTCCCGTGTTTCTCGCACACACTCCCCTCAGCATCTGCAACAGCTCTCCCAGAACACTCAGGACAAACATCAAAAAACCTCGGCTCAAATGCCTGAACCACAAATGCCCTGAGTCTAACAGCATCTCCTGGTTTAATATCAGCAAGCTTCTTCTCAGAAAAACTCCTCTCCGTCTTAACATTCTCTAGTTTCTCACTGCTAATCTTAATATCTGCAAACCCAGATAACTGAACCTCTGAATTCCGGATATTCCCGTTATTAATCTCAATAACATCTCCCTCCTTCAGCTCCCCATTTTCAATAAGCTTGATGTGGTTTGCATCCCACAAAACAACTCGAACACTCGCAGTCTCATCAGCAACAATCATGCTCCCAATCTTCCCCTCCCTATTCTCTTTCTTGTATTCTCTAACAGGAAATAACTTGATAATCTTCCCAGTAATATTAGCTCTCTTTGCGCCCTCCAGCTCATTAATTTTGCTCTTCTGCTTCTCAAAATTAATTCCTAGCTCAGCAGCAACAATCTGAGCAGCCCCCTCTTTAGAAACCAGCCCAGAAAGCTTAGCTCGTTTAGCCTCTATCTTCCTCTCAATCTCCTCTCTAGCTAACCCAGAAGCACGGGATATTCTCTCCAAAAGCTGATCATAACTTGCTTGCATGAACTATTTCACGAGTCTATCGTTCCTCTTTTTCATTTTTTCTTTCCCCTTTCTTTTTATTCTAAAGCTTACAAAAACCGCGAGTTTATAAGCATTATTGTCATATCTAACTGTAATCAAACCACACAAAATTAGCACACCCAACTATAATAACCTTTAAAAACAGACTCTTCTTATGTCAAGCATGGCTATAAAAACTAAATTAGGAAAGGTCTTGGAAAACATAGGTTTTCTAAGTCTTGGCAGAAACTCGGGAAAGTTAGCCAAGAAAACCCTGGGTTGTCAGGCATGGCAGTTGTAGCAATTAAAATCAAGATTATGCCCGAATCACTAGACGTGTCTCTGGAAGAACTGCAGAAAAAAGCAGAAGAAAAAGCTAGCAAGATGGGGGCAATGAATATCTCATTTACAGAAGAAAATGTAGCTTTCGGACTAAAAGCACTGGTAATTCAGCTGGCATACCCAGAAGAAAAAGATACAAACGCCTTAGAAACAGAATTATCTGAAATGGAAGGTGTCTCATCAAGCCAGATAATTGACTACAGACGAGCGTTTGGGTAATAGTACATAGTCTAAATAATTAAGTTACACGAACACGAGGAGAGCTTTCGGTTAATTTAAATAATCCAGATTTCTATAATTGATTATGGCACTAACAGAAGAGCAGATAAACTCTATTAAAGCCCAGATGTTAAAACAAATAGAATCCTGGCCAAAAGAGCAGCAGGAACAAGCTATTTCTCAGCTAGATTCAATGTCCCCAGAAGAATTCGAAGAATTTGTCCAAAAAAACAATATTGTTCGTGAAGATTCCAGCCAAAACCAAGAACCTGAAAAACAAGAATGCATATTCTGCTCAATTCTTCAGGGCAAAGTTCCTGCATATAAAATAGATGAAAACACAAGTTCTCTAGCAATACTAGAAATAAACCCCCTAAGTTCAGGACATAGCATTATAATCTCAAAAAACCATAACAAACTATCAAACTCTGCATTCTCACTAGCTAACAAAGTTGCAAAAAGAATAAAGAGAAAGCTAAAAGCAAGTGAAGTTAAAATAGAAAATGCAAATATTCTCGGGCACAGTCTAATAGAAGTCATCCCAATGTACAAAGGGCAAGAATTAAAGAAGAAAAAAGCAGAAGAAAAAGAGCTAATCTTGCTTCAAGACAAGATAAAAGCAAAGCCAAAGCCAAAAAGGCAGAAGAAAATCCAAAGTCAAGTTCCAATAAGCAGTCTCCCAAAAGCCCCAAGGCGAGTTCCTTAGGCAAATCTCAGCAGCACCCCAGAATAAACAAGATAGACTAATATTAAAAAAGCTATTAAAAAACCAGGCACAAACGGAATCCCAACTCTTATCTTCACTCTTCTGCCATACTTTCTCAGAATTTTCAGTTCTTCAGAAGATAAACCTTCCCAATACGGCTTAACTATTTTCTTGCCTATTCTAACTTTTTCATAAAGCCAGTCCCCCTCAGCCAGTTGATTTGTTCTAATCTCTTTAATCATGCACGAATTCTCAATAGCCTTTCCGTAAACATATAGAACAGGAAGTAGAAATATAATCACAGGAAAGAGCAGGAAAACAATATCCCTCATAAAAATAGGAAGAATAATAAAAATTATAGCCACAATAGACAGCAGCAAGGTAAACTTCTGATATTTTCTAAGCTGTTTAGAAAATTCTATAGAAAAACTCTTCCTGTTTCCAAGAACAAGAAAGAAACTATAAATTAGCCCATAAACACTTCCTGCAAACAACAAGAGCACTATAAACCCCCCAAATATAATCAGATTATAAACCAATGAAGCAGATAATGGCAATACTACCCCTAATCCAAATAAGAGTTTTGCATCACCACCTGCAAACACTCTTGCATAATATAAAGCGTATCCTAAAATAACAAATACAAACAATCCTAAAACTCCATAAACAAATATCCAGATATTTGAATTGTAAGCTGCAGAAAAAGCCCTGTAAGCAAGAGCAGTAATAATCAGTGAAAAACTCAGCCAGTTCCACACCTCTCTTTTTCTCAAATCCTGGATACTTGCCACTAGCACCCATGCAAACCCAATAAGAATCAAAAAAATATCCATCTTTAGCTATACTTATTTTTTGTTTATCTCCATTGCTCTCTGACTCCCGCCCTTCTTGTAAGGAAAAAGCTTTCTTCGCTTCTTCTTATCTTTCTTCTTGCTCCTTCCCCCATAATTTCCATATTCGTCCGACATTTTACAATTTGCTGCTTTTCATTTTATATTTTGAATTGTGAAATGGAGCAGACATTTTACAATTTGCTGCTTTTCATTTTATATTTTGAATTGTGAAATGGAGCAGACATTTTACAATTTGCTGCTTTTCATTTTATATTTTGAATTGTGAAATGGAGCAGACATCTTCTTTCCAACTAGTCAAT
>Ga0180732_1001445_pt1 | contig 14691 bp, 16 predicted proteins | sample KR11_01MetaG_FD_148674 | JGI IMG/M metagenome (GOLD analysis project Ga0180732, IMG submission 148674) | Groundwater microbial communities from the Olkiluoto Island deep subsurface site, Finland - KR11_0.1 MetaG | ecosystem: Environmental > Aquatic > Deep subsurface > Groundwater | place...
ATCTTTTCCCAATTAATTCTGATTTAGTTGAAGTTCGCGTTTGGTTTGATCGCAAGATGGTTTATTCGTTTACAATGCCATCCTCAAAATTCCGTGGAGTCCACTTTTGATCGTTAATTCGCTTTCTAACCAGAGTGTCCACTTTTCATCTTTAAACGTGTCCACTTTTGAACTTTTGGTAACAGGGTATGTTTGAAAAACTAAACAATTCCATCCATTTTTCATAAGTTCATAATAAAATAATGCCAGTTTTTCAGTTATATAAAACTTCGACAATGTAACTATCTGTGTCAATGTGAAAGCCGTTCACCAAACAGGTAAAAAAACGAATGAGATATTTCAAAAATCAACTGTAGCAGGGCAAAAGTGGATTTTTATCTTGAGATGGATGAAAAGAAGTTTAAACACTCACACTTTCACCCAAAAGGGATGTGGAATCTGGATTAAAGAGAGTTTGGATACCCAAATTCCCCGATTTATAAGTTAAAATACAATTATTCAAATTGAAATGAAGTTATTAAAATTATACAAACAAGGAGAAAATCATGACCAAATCGTATGATGATCTGATGGCTGCTTTTGCTGGAGAAAGCCAGGCTAATCGAAAATATTTAGCTTTTGCCAAAAAAGCTGATGATGAAGGCTATGCCCAGGTAGCCCGTCTCTTCCGTGCTGCAGCACACGCTGAAACCGTGCATGCCCTCACGCACTTCCGCACCGCCGGTGAAGTTAAAAGCACCGAAGAGAACTTGAAAGAGGCGGTTGCTGGCGAGCATTATGAAAATTCAGAAATGTACCCCGCCTTTATTAAAGACGCTGAAGAAGAGGGTGATGCCAAAGCACTCAGAAGTTTTACCTGGGCGAACGAAGTAGAAAAAATCCACGAAATGCTTTACAGAGAAGCGCTTGAAACGCTTGGCAAACCAAGCGAAACCTATGACTATTACATCTGTCCCGTCTGCGGATATACTCACGCCCGCACAGCACCAGAAAAATGTCCGATTTGCGGCGTTCCTGCCAGCAAATTTGAGAAAATTAGTTAATGTTTGATTAAAAGTTGAACTATTCCCATTTTAAATCGTATAATATTAACTAATTATTCACTATCTATTCAGGGGAAACCCAAGGAGAGGCTTATGTGGTATTACACAGTTAATAATCAACAAGTCGGCCCTGTAGACGAAAAAGAGATCAAGAAATTAATTGCCGCAGGAACCATCACCCACGCCACCATGGTGTGGACGACTGGTATGGCAACCTGGCAGCCTATTGCGCAAACTGCTCTGGGCACTTTAATGGGATCCATTCCTCCCCCGCCTGTCGGTACTGTTCCACCTGCAATATTTGTTGAAAACCCCCAAGTTGCTCAGATCAAAAAACTGTTCACATGGTTCTGGATCAGCCTGATCGGAATTATCTTGGGTGGTATTGGTTTGATCGCTGCAGCTATTTTGTTCATCATTATTGTGTACAAAAGCTGGCAGTTGGTTCAGCACGAAGGTGTTAGAGGAACAGCAGATGATATGGTTTCACGCTGCTTCATCCCCGGCTGGAATTTGTATTGGTTCTTCCCTGCGTTTCGCGGATTAGCCAAGGAATTCAACGAAAAGTTTGATCGCGAAGCCATCGCCGGTGAGCGCATCAGTCTTGATTTGGTTACCTGGATGATTATCTGTGTTTACGGCAGCCCCATCACCTTCGGCGTTTCATTGATTGCCTTCCTCGTTCTCTGGATCATGTACACCAACAAGATCAAGAACGCAGCCATTGCTGTCATTTTGTCTCATAAATAGTTTTCGATACTTGATTGTTCGATCAGCCTCGGTGAAATATCATCGGGGCTTTTTTGCACATTTTTCCGGCATTTGTGCGTATATTAAATATCTAAAACAATATTTTTTCAATCTTAGAAAGAGGTGGTATCGTGTGGTATTACAGTTTTCAGAATCAACAAGTTGGCCCCGTGGAAGAAGAGGTCATCAGCAAGTTGGTAGCAGAGCAGAAAATTAATGGGTCCACCCTGGTCTGGACGCAAGGCATGTCCACCTGGCAGCCTGCCAGTACAACAGCGTTGGTAAAATTTTTACCGCAAGCTGCCATCGCACCCGTTGTTGCACCAGCTTATGCTTATTCATATAAGACCCCCGAGATGGAAATCAAGGAACTAAATGATCTCTTTTTGTGGTTCTGGATCTGTCTGGCAGGAAGCCTGGTGACTTTTGGTCTGAGTGCGATTGCATCAATGGTACTGTTCTACATCATACTTTACCGACATTGGCAGTTGATCCAGGATGGCTACGCCCGCACCTCACCCGGTAAAGCCGTAGGGTTTTTGTTTATCCCCTTCTTTAATTTTTACTGGATTTTCGAGGCTTTCCCCGGTTTGGTTCGTGATACTAATGCTTATATTCAGCGCCATGCTTTGCCGATCAAAATGCAAGACGCTGGCCTGGCCACCGCTTTTTGTATTCTGACCTTGCTGTGCCTTGTTCCGTATTTGAACTTTGTCACTGGCGTTGCGCTGCTGGTCATTCAAATCATTCTGGCCAAGAACTTCAGAGACTCGGCAATTGCCCTGATTCTTAATAGAAAATAATCGTTTCATTTATCATTATAAATTTTGACTCCCGTCCGTATTCAAAGCGACGGGAGTCTTGCATAAACGTTTTTTGTGAGGCTGAGTTAATCCATGAATTGATCCAAACGCGTGGTAAGCGGTTTACTTTGATCGAAAAAGCTACCATTTACTTCCTAAAGTTATTGTTATGCCCGGGGGGAATTGCGATTTCTCCGCGTGTCAGGTTGAGACAGGCGTGCGTAATAGAGTCAGATAAAAGCTAATGGTAAAATCCGAATTTTTTATTGGAGTAAATCAAATCGCTCCAGTTATATTCGGCACGGTTTTACCATGTTGAGTTTGTGAAACGACTTTTTGATAATAATATTTTTCAAATTCTGCAAGCTGCGCGCTGAATACGATACAATAAATAACATGTCTGATGAAATCGAAACCTCCATTCAAGAATTAATAATTAATGCCTTAAGTAAAAGGCAGCCGATGATCACGCCCGGGCACGATTGCGCCATCCGTCTATTTAATGGATTTTACGAAGGTTCTCGCGATCTTGTAGCAGACCTCTACGGCAATACATTGGTGCTTTTCAGCCACGCTGAAAATGAAGAAGAGTCCATCATTATCACTCAATTGGCGAGGGATATTTATCTTGAAGCCCTCCCCTGGATTAAATGCGTTTTGGTCAAACGTCACAACGCTCGCGACAAAGACTTGCGCAACGGCCTGATCACATTTGGCAGTCATTTGGATGAAAGTATTCTTGAACACGGCATCAAGTATGCACTGGATTTGAAACTCAACCAGGATGCCAGTTTTTACCTCGACACCCGCAACCTGCGAAAGTGGATAATAGCGCATTCTGGCGGACTAGAAGTGCTTAATACTTTTGCCTATACCGGCAGCCTGGGGGTGGCGGCACTGGCTGGCGGCGCAGCGAGTGTTTTTCAGCTTGACCGCAACCGTAAATTTCTTGACATGGCCAGAAGGTCAGCCATGCTCAACCGGCTTGACCTGGGAAAAATGAAATTGGCGGCCGTGGATTTCTTTGTCGGCATCGGGCAGCTCAAACGCAGCGGCGCTCTTTTTGATATGGTCATCCTCGATCCGCCCTTTTTCTCGGTGACGGAAAAAGGCATGGTGGATCAAGCCAAAGAGAGCCACCGATTGGTGAATAAGGTGCGCCCTTTGCTGCGTGATGGCGGACGAATTGTGGCCATTAATAATTCGCTTTTTCTCGCCGGGACCGAATACATGCACTCACTTGAAGCGCTTGGAAAGGATGGTTTTGTTGAAATTGAAGAGATCATCCCCGTGCCAGAAGATATCACGGGTTTTCCTGAAACTAAACTGGGAAACCCTCCGATTGATCCCGCGCCATTTAACCACCCCACAAAAATGGTGGTGCTGAAAGTAAAGCGCAAGGATTAATTATTTCTAGAAATAATTAATATCGGTCGATTTCCAAATATACCTCTTGAAGGTGTGCGAAAAACAGGTTTACGATTCTAAAGAGTTGCTTGTTTCATAAGAACAATTTCATTGTATTATATGTAGTACAAACAAAATTATTGGTGTTTTATTCAATTACGAGTAGAGGCTTAAGACTATGATAAATCGACGCGCTCCTGCGATTTTTATCGGTCATGGCAGCCCATTGAACGCAATCGAAGAAAACGAATTCAATCGAACCTGGCACCTCATCGGCGAAACCATTCCCACACCCAAGGCAATTCTTTCAATTTCATCGCACTGGCAGACCAAGAAAACCGCCATAACCGGAGATCATCATCCGCAAACCATTCATGATTTCTGGGGCTTCCCACAGGAATTGTTTGCTGTAGAATACCGCGCACCCGGTTCTCTTGAGTTGGTTGAACGTATCCAGCAACTTCTTCCTGACGTGGAGGTTGATTTGAAGTGGGGTTTGGATCACGGAACCTGGTCGGTATTAAACCCCATGTACCCGGCAGCGAACATCCCTGTGGTGCAGCTTAGTCTTGGACAACTGCTTGATTTTCCGGCACATTACGCTCTCGGGCAGGCGCTGGGTCCCTTGCGGGATGAAGGTGTGTTAATTCTGGGAAGCGGCAACGTTGTACACAACCTTCGTGAATCCGTATTCCGCGACGTTGCATTTGATTGGGCGGTTGAATATGACGAAATGGTTAAACAGTGGATTGCGAAGCGTGAAGACAACATGATCATAAGCTTAAATGGACACGGTAAATTAGCCATGCTTTCAGTAAACAGCGGAGAACATTATTCGCCGCTGCTGTATGTTTTGGGTTCCAGTGATCCAGATGAACCACTGCAATTCTATTGTGAAAAAGTCACGCAAGGGTCAATTTCAATGCGCTGCGTAAAGCTCGGATAGCAGGTGCAAAGACGCTATTCCGACCAGTTCATCGCTTTCACCCGGTTGCGGCCTTCTTCTTTGGCTGCATACAGCGCCCAATCTGCTGAACGTATCAATTCATCCACAGCTTTGCCGTTTTGTGGAAAAGTAGCCACACCCACAGTGATAGTAGTGGTAACTTGTTGCTGGTTGATAACGACATCGAGATTCATAAAATTGAGTCGAATTTCTTCGGCTTTCTTAACTGCATCTTCTTGAGACATACCCGGAAAAACCAACAATATCTCATCACCGCCAAAACGGATAGCCAAGTCTTCTTCACGAATAGTGCCTAATATATACTGGCTGAATGATTTTAACAGCAGGTCACCATATTGATGGCCTAACTTATCGTTTATTGATTTAAAATGATCAATATCAACCATGGCCAAACTGATTGGTTTTTTCTCTCGCAGCGCCCTTGAGAACTCCTTATGTAGAATTTCATCTATATGGCGGTTATATAATCCAGTGAGGGAATCGTGCAGCGCCTGCTGTTCAAGTTTTTTCTGTAATACTTTGTTCCTGGCCAGTTGTTCTTTTAGTTGCCGGTTGGCGTTTTGAAGATCTGCCTCTGCGCGATTTCGAGAGGTAACATCCCTGATCACCAATAATTTTCCAACTTCGTCTTTCCTCTGGTTGAAAATGGAAGAACTTTGAAACTCCAGTACAAGCCCCGGAGAGTCAGGTAGTGGTATTTCGCGCCGGATGGGATGGCTGGTCGAATACACGAGCTTGGGCAGTTCGGGGAATGACAGAGCGATATTCTTGCCGATCATTTCCTTCGGGTCCCACCCCAATAACTTTTGGGTGGCGCGATTAATGTCTGCAATCCGTCCGCTCATATCCAACACGATAACCCCATCTTGCAGTTGTTCTATCAAGGCAGTGCGGGCGACCGGCAGCAGGTCCAGCAATTGATAACGAATTAATGCCCAAGCAAGAAACGCCCCGGTGAAAGCCAATCCTGTAGGGGTGATATCCAACCCTTCAATTGGTACCCAGCCAAAAGCATAAACCGTACCTGAAATCAGAGGGAACATGACGCCAATCAGGATAATCAATAATTGCCGGCGGATTAGAGGAGGGGCTATAACGATAGCCCTGATCAAATAAATCACCATACCAATAAAGATTAAGTAGAGGTAAGCTGTGTGAAGCCAAAACCAGAAGCCATGATGGTAGATTAATACGTTGTTTTCAATTGATCCTTGCGAGAAACCTGGCCACAACCAACCCGTAAACGAATTGGTCCAGGCAACGATTATGGTCAAAAAGGGGATGATCAGTACCGTTATCGTCATGCGAGGCGTAACTTCGCGTTGACGAATGTAAGTTAATAAGAATAAAAGCAAAAAGGGATTTGCCAGAGTAAAACCAAAATAGCTGATTTGAGACCATAGCACTTTGGTTGATTGGATCGTTACAAAGCTTTCAACTGTTGAGGCGATCAACCATTCAGTGACTGAAAAACAGAAAGCAATAAAACATACCCCCCCTAATAGTTTTCGGCGCGGCCACCCAACCATTAAAACAATGAGAGAGATGATCGTTCCAATTATCAGTACAATCTGATGAGGGAGAATATTGGTCATTTACATTTCCAAAATACGGATAGAACAGAGAATTAATGAGACTACGCTAAATCATTATACAACCCCCAAGAGATGCGTCAAATAAAGGATTGCTAATGAAAAATTAGGTAAAACGTTGAGCGGATGACTAAAGTAATTTTTCAACCAGGCTGGTCACAAACTGGTGCCGTGTTTCAGGATGGCAGAAATCCAACCCCAGGCCTTGTTCATTGAGCTTGGGTGTCAGAATTGCCATTAAGCAGGCGTATGATATTTGAGAAACGGCAAGATTGAGTTGCTCGCGAGAGAGCGCCGTCCCCCGTTGAAAAAGGTCATCACTAAGATTCTTAATAAAAACAGAATATCTTTTGACAATTAAAGAATCGTAATTTCCGTCAGTAGTTAGTTCGTAAAAATGAGCGCGAGTGATTCCAGGATAGTTACACCCCCCCTTGAGTAAATCTTCAAAAATCGCAATGCAGCGTTCTTTGGCTGTGTTTCCAGGCAAAGCTTGAACATCTTCCCAGTCAAACGCGTTGTTAAGCGTGGTTTCCATGACTCTTTCGATTAAATTCTCTTTGCTGCGAAAATAATAATTAATGGCGGCCAGATTAACGCCGGCTTTTACTGCGATGCGGCGGTTGGTCGCGCCTTTTAAGCCAAATTCCTCAATACACTCGATAGCAGCTTCAATGATCTTTAGTTCGACGGTATCAGTTGACATCTTTAATATCCTTCTGGTAACGATAGCCCGGTTAATTTGCAAGATTCCTTCCACAACCGCTTGGCCAGTATAGGGTTTGTGGCGTTCTGGCTGGGTTGTTTGGCTTTGCATAGATGCCAGTATATATCTGTGGATTTTGAGACGGCGGGCTCCCCCGCCAGAAAAAGGATGGTTTTTGAAGGTACCTCGGGCGAGACCCCCAGGTTCTTGCGGCTGCGCCAAACCAGGCTGGCCAATCTGCCGGTTTCTTTCATGCCTATGTCAGTATTAACCAGGCCAGGGTCAACCGCAAAAGCATGCACGGATGTATCCGCCTTCGATGTGTGCAGGCGGTTAAACTCATAGCTGAAAAGGATGTTGCTAAGCTTTGAGACTTTATAAGCCATCAAGCCAAAGAACAAGCCTGGATTTTTGGCTTTTTCAGGAATAAACGAAGTGCGGTAGTGCGAATCTGAACTGACGGTGATCACCCGTCCGCTTGAAGATTTTGAAAGCAAAGGCAGCAGCAGGTGGGTCAACAAGAATGGTGCCAGGTGATTGACCGCAAAGGTGGTTTCGATGCCGTCCTCTGTGAATATTTTCTTGCCCATATACATACCAGCGTTATTCACCAACACGTCTAGGGCTTTCAGTTTGTGGTCAGCCAAGGTTTGTTGAATCTGTTCTGCCAGGCTGTGGATTTGTTTCTGCGAAGCCAGGTTGGCAGTCAAAAAAATGACAGTGGCGTCTGGAGCGAGGGTGGCTATTTTTTGGCGTGCGTCCTCGCAGCGTTGCGGGTTTCTGCCTACCCCGATCACCAAAGCACCCGCGTGCGCAGCATCCAGGGCGGTTTGAAAACCAATGCCGGCGGTGGCGCCGGTGATCACAATAGCTTTGTTTTTTAAGTCCATACGATTTAACTCCTGTTATTCCATTTCATTTTAATTCAAACCGCTGATTTGTCAATATAATTCAAACAACTGATTGAATCAAAGGATTGACAAATCAGAAAATATTATGTAGACTTAATCAACTGATTGAATCTTTTGATAGGAGATTGTAATGAAAAGTTTTTTGATGATTACTGGCGCCACCGGCGGGCTTGGAAGCGCTTTTGTGCTTGAAGCTGCACGCCGTGGATATGATCTTCTGCTTACCGACCGGGCACCTGAGGGCACCTCTTTTGCCGGCAGGTTGGCTGAAAAATTTAACATTAGTGTCGTTTACCAGCCCTGTGACCTGGCGGATGATAGTGCCAGAGAAAAACTCCTTGCCGGATTTAAAGCAGAGGGGTACAGGTTCTGGGGCTTGATCAACGTGGCCGGTTTGGATAATGAAGGCGGTTTTCTTGAACGTAATCGCGCCCAGATACTCAAGATCTTACAGATCAACATTCTGGCCACCATGGATGTTACCCACGGCATCTTGCCGTTGCGCGACCCTGATCAACAATTCAGGTTGATTAATGTGTGCAGTATGGCATCTTTTTACGCCATGCCTTTCAAGGCGACTTATGCAGCCAGTAAACGATTCCTGCTGGATTTTTCTCGGGCATTGCGCGAAGAAATAAAACCTTTTGGCAGTGTCACCGCGCTTTGTCCATCGGGCATGCCCACCACGGTTGAATGTATGCGCTCCATGTTTGCCCAGGGTTTTTGGGCACTGGCGACCAGCATGAACCCGGAGGATGTCGCCCGAATTACGATGAAGGCTGCTCTGAGGGGTCGGTTTTTGGTCATTCCCGGTTGGATCAACCAGTGGATTCATGCCATCAGCAGTCTTGTGCCCCAATCAGTTGCCACGAAGTACGTCGCCAAGCGCTGGAGTGCAGCGCGCGCCAAACTGGAAGACCCGCTTGTTATTACGAGTAACAATCCTTTGCACTGTTAATCTAAAACGATAACTTCAAAAGTTGACGCATCCTGTATAATTGGACATAAACAGCTTCAAAAATCCAGATTTACAGGATGCGCCATGAAACCCCAAAGCAAAGTACTGCGTTTTTCGATGTTTGCTCTGCTTTATTTTACACAGGGTACGATTTTAGGGTATTTCGCTTCGGTCAATGCCCTCTACTTGATGGGAAGTGGTTTTGATATGGGCAAGGTGGGGATTTTTTCCACCATCGCTTTAATCCCCTTTGTAATCAAAATTCTGTTTGGCATGCTTAGCGATCGATTCAACTTCTTGGGTCTCGGTCACCGCAAACCCTATATTTTTATGGGCCTGGCTGTTCAGACCATCTGTCTCTTGATTGTGGCGCAGATCAACCCCACCAACAATTATTGGGGTTTTGTCTTGTTGGCTTTCTTGCTGCAATTGGGTATGGCTTTCTACGACACCTGTACGGATGGTTTGGCTCTGGATATTACACCTGACAATGAACGGGGAATCTTGCAGGGCTTCATGGTCGGCGGCCGGTCAGTGGGTGTGATCGTAGCTGCTTCGGCTGCAGGTTTTATTGCTCAATACCTCAATTGGCCTGCTGTGTTTTACTTCCTGGCGATTCTGACTCTCGTTCCAATCCCGCTGCTTTTTTTCATTAAAGATACCGGCCGTGCGCAGGGATTGCGTTTCAATTGGGCTGCCTTCAAGGCATTCAAAAACGCACAAGTTATCGCGGCTGCCGGGGCGGGGTTGGTTATATTTTTGGTGATCGTTGGTGCAAATCAGTTAATGAACCCGGCGCTTACAGAGCGGTTTAATATTGATCTCAGTACCGCTGGTTTGATTACCACCGTGTGGGGTTTAGGTTGTGTGGCTGGCGCATTCATCGGTGGTTTTGTGAAAGATAAGCTCGGAGACAAATCTGCGTTGTGGGCATCGGTACTTATGGTAATTCCTGCAATGCTACTTCTGGCGTTTATCGGCGTCAAACCACTGATGTGGGCTGTGGCGGTCTTCTTTGGGTTGGCTTACGGAATGTCTCAATCTATTTACTTTGCTCTGGCAATGAAATATACCAGTCCGGCCATTGCGGCTTCCATGTTCGCCATCCTCATGTCGGTGACCAATATCGGTCAAGGCATCGGCCTGGGTGTTGGCGGCGGATTGGCAAAAAATGTGGGCTTTCCGATCACCTTTGTGATCTTTGGAGCGGTCATGTTGCTGGTGCTGCCTTTCTTCCCGGTTTTGTTTAAAAAGAAGGCTCCGACAGCATAACCCCAAATTGGACGATTAGAGATAAACATAAAAGGACACATATCATAGTGTCCTTTTATGTTTGCAAGTCAAGAATCGTTCCGATTCTGGCCCTTGAAAAGGTTCCGAGAACGTGTTATTATTATACCGATTAGGAACAATACAGTACCGATTCGGAACAAATAATTATGAAAAATCAATTCGATCAAATCGACCACCAGATCATCCGTATCTTGCATCAAGACGCCCGTACGTCTGCGTCTGAGATTGCGCGAAAGTTGAATGCCAACGAGCGCACCATCCGTAAACGAATTGACCGCCTGGTGCGATTGGGTGCTGTGCGTTTAACGGCCATCATTGACCCTGAAGTCTTCGGTTACGTCACAGCCGTGGATATCTTCCTTGAAGTGGATGCGGATCAGGAGGAAGAAGTAATCAGCACATTTTTGACCATACCTGAGATTTCTTACATCGCTCTCGGGCAGGGCACTAAAGACCTTTCCATCGAGTGTCGTTTCAGGAACAATGATGAGATGCACCAATTTCTGCGAAAAAAACTCCCCGCCATCGAAGGGGTTCAGATCAGAGGTTACTCTCTGGTACCGCGTATCATTCGAAATATCGACGAATGGATGCCCAAAGATGAAGATTTTAAGGCTACTGAAAACGATGATGATATTTGAAGTTAATCCGGTTAATCACCGGATTTTTGTTAACTAGCCTCAATTCACAACTCAAGGAGACCAAAATGGAATTGAAACACTTTATTGACACACAGGATTTTTCAAAGCAAGAACTGTTGGATTTGATTGAGTTAATCCGCATGATCAAAAAAGCCGATAAACAAGGTGCCACGCCTCGTCTTCTCGAAGGTGCATCTCTGGCCATGCTCTTTGAAGAACCCTCTACCCGCACCCGCATTTCATTTGAAGTGGGCATGGCTGAATTGGGCGGTCACGCTCTCTACCTGAAACCCGGCGAAATCCATCTCGGAATACGTGAATCTTTGGGAGACACGGCTCAAGTAATCTCACGTTATGTAGATGTGATCATGGCGCGCACCTTGAAACACGAGACTATGGAAGGCCTGGTTAAATATGCCACCGTGCCTTTGATCAATGGTCTGACCGACTACAACCATCCTACCCAGGTGGTCTGCGATGTGTTAACCATGATTGAACACGCCCCTGCTGGTAAGAAACTTGAAGAATTCAATGTCACCTTCGTGGGAGATGCCACTAATGTGCTCAGCTCTTTGATGTTGATCTGCACCCGCCTTGGCATGCACTTCACCCACGCTGCCCCCAAAAAATACCAGGCTCCCAAACAATGGATGGATTGGGCGCAGGAAAACTGCAAGGTCTCTGGCGGCACCGTGCATGTCACCGAAGATCCGATCGAGGCAGTCAAGAACGCCGATTTCATCTACACTGATCTCTGGTGGTGGGTCGGACAGGAAGCAGAAATACCCGAGCGTCAGGCTGCTTTCATGCCCAAATACCAGGTCAACAAAGATCTGATAAAACACGCCCCCGTGCACTGCAAGTTCATGCACTGCCTGCCTGCTTCACGCGGGGTTGAAGCCACTGACGAAGTGATGGATTCGGCCCAATCGGTGATTTTTGACCAGGCTGAAAACCGGCTGCATACCGAAAAAGGCTTGCTGGTCTGGCTGGTCTATCCCCGTCTGAATCGTCCCAGCAGCGAATTGAAGGCTGTGCATAAAGGACAAATTGAGAACTTTCTTGAAAGTAAGTTTTAGCCCTATAATAAAGAGAAATGACTTAATTGTTTCTAGAAATAATCAACTTCGAAAGAAGGCAACACATGTCATTTTTACTTGAAGGCACTCCAAAAAAAGACGGCTATCGCATGCCCGGCGAATTTGAAAAACATGCCGGCACCTGGATGTTATGGCCTGAACGACCCGACAACTGGCGGCTGGGCGCTAAACCTGCCCAGAAAGCGTTTGTCGAAGTCGCCAAGGCTATTAGTCAGTTTGAACCGCTCAGCATGGCGGTTTCACAGACACAATATAATAACGCCCGCAACCTGCTGCCCGGCAACATCCGTGTGGTCGAAATGTCCAACAACGACTCATGGATCCGCGACTGCGGACCAACCTTCGTAACCAACAGCAAGTCCATCCGTGCCGTGGATTGGGATTTCAACGCCTGGGGTGGTTTACTTGGCGGGCTCTACTTCCCGTGGGACATGGATGATCTGGTGGCGCAAAAAGTAGCTGAAATAGAACGTGTTGACCGCTATAAAGCACCTTTGGTGCTTGAGGGCGGTTCCATCCATGTGGATGGCGAAGGCACACTGCTGACCACCCGTGAATGTCTCTTGAATGAGAACCGCAACCCGGACCTGACACAGGAAGAGATTGAAGCTCAATTAAGCGACTATTTAGACCTCTCAAAGTTCATTTGGCTGAATCGCGGTATCTACAACGACGAAACCAACGGCCATGTAGATAACATCTGCTGCTTCATTCGCCCTGGTGTGGTCGCCCTTGCCTGGACGGACTATAAGTCTGATGTGCAGTACGAGATTTCGCACGAAAACTACGAGATTCTGCAATCCGCAGTTGATGCGAAAGGCCGCAAACTGGAAATTCACAAGATACACCAGCCCGATCCAATCCTCATCACTAAAGAGGAGAGTGAAGGGGTGGATGCTATTCAGGGCACACTGCCGCGTCAGGAAGGCGACCGACTGGCCGCTTCTTACATCAACTTCTACTTCTGTAATGGTGGCGCTGTGGTACCCCAGTTCAACGATCCCCATGACAAGTTGGCATTGGAGCAGTTGCAAAAACTGATGCCAGATCGCAAAGTGGTGGGTGTTTATGCCCGCGAAATTTTACTTGGCGGCGGCAACGTCCACTGTATCACCCAGCAGATACCCGCAGTATAGTAATTGTGAGTAATACAACTAACGACCCCGGCTTAATTGGTCAGGGTCGTTTGCTGTTATATCCATCCTCTTTTTTGATATTCAACATAGCCCCTTTGAAGGGCTTCTTTGATTTGATCTATAAGAATTGAATCCAGCTTGTGGATATGAAAACAGGATTTTCCTTTTAAGCGTGACAACAATTCTGGCTTAAAGAATTCCTTGATTTCTGGTTCAGCATAGACCGGCATATAATAAAAACCCACATACGCTTTTTGAATGATCAACCCGGCAAAATAGACTTCTTTACGCTTTCGCCCTTCAATCACCAGGTCTTTGACCGACCAAAGGTCAAAATGGCTTTCATCGTCTGCTTTTGATGAAAATGGGGGTTGGTAGTTCTTAAGTATTTCTTTGAGGCGGTTAAATATCTCATCAAGATTTTCCATGTTTGCCACCTTTCAGTATGTCAAAGTATAAAAAATATGCACCTTCTTTTCAAGAGCACAAAAACTCATATGCAACAATGCATATGAGTTTTTGGTGAGGTTCAATTTTGATAAACGATCTATCGATTATAGACTTGGGGCAAAAACACCAGAGAAGATCAACCAGGCGAGGGTGGTTTTAGCTGCCAGGCTGAGCACGATATATACGCGTTCTCCATAAAGGTAATCTTTCCATTTGCCAACTTTTTTGTATTGTAGGAACATGTTTATGGCAAATATGTTGAAGAATACGAAGAGCGTGGGGATGATGACGTATACGAACGCGGGTGGCTTGGCGTCTCCGCTGTTGACGGCACCCATGAAGTATAGAAAAATCACAACCCAGGGAGCGATACCGGCGATACAACCAAAGATGAACGAAATCCAGTTTACCTTTTTGGTGAGCTGGTTGTGATATTCCATAATCAAACCAAACAGGTTCATCGATGCATTGACCGTGAAAGCGAGGATGATGGCGCCAATATCGTTGAGTCCGACCAACAAACCGATCAGCACAATCATCAAGGATGAACTGAGCGCATATTCATAAAAGCGTACAGGGTTCATGCCCAGTTTTAAGGATTTTGCATACCACTTGAAACCAAAGGTTGCCAATCCAAAGTGAGCCACCGCAGAGAGCAGCAAAAAGAGTGCTACGCCAATCCCAAGCGGGAAATCAGCTATCTGTTGTGGATTTGCGACCAATCCACCCAACTCTAGATTGAAGGTCAGATAATTTGAATAGATCGGGTAGGTTTCTCCAGGTGTGTCAATAATGAAGGTAATGATGTGTTTTTTAACATCGAAATTGGGACCACTTTAACATCGAAAACGCACCCACCTCCAGTAATTGTACATTAAAATTAATATCGAAAACGGTCCCACTTTAACATCGAAAACGGACCCACCCCCTATTC
>Ga0180732_1001446_pt1 | contig 14686 bp, 12 predicted proteins | sample KR11_01MetaG_FD_148674 | JGI IMG/M metagenome (GOLD analysis project Ga0180732, IMG submission 148674) | Groundwater microbial communities from the Olkiluoto Island deep subsurface site, Finland - KR11_0.1 MetaG | ecosystem: Environmental > Aquatic > Deep subsurface > Groundwater | place...
TATACAGTTTCCACCATTGAGAACATGTTGAAATGTTGATCCCGGTGATTTCACTAATTGTGCCGCGTTTATATCCCTGCTCTTTTAGGCGAATAACTTGATAGCGAATCTCTTGCTGGACATCGGTACTTTTTTTGCGAGCGTCATTGTTTTTCATGGCTCTTTTTATAACATATTCCTACCTTATAGTCGAGTATTTATTCGCCTGGTTAATAATTATAAAAAAAATAAAAATTATTACAACAAACGTTCTATTTTTTATTTTAAATTTCATAATTCAACTACCGCTGTATTAATCTCTTTTCTATCTCCAATATACTTATCAACTTCCCATGCATTGATTCCTACTGATTGTTCCTCTTTAGTTACGTAAGACTTGATGTTGCTTTATCAAATTAAATCAGGATGGTATATAATCTATTAAGCGAATTTATGCAATAATATATTTTTACTTTCAGTATAACATGCCATGTTGGCGAACATCCTTGTGTGAAGCAGAAATAGGCAACCGGATTAGCCGGGGGTTGAACATTCTTGCATAGTGGCCTTGACATATATGGTTGTATTTATTTTAATAGGTGTTAACTATACCGATATTACCAAGATCAGATGTTCAAAATTAAAACCACTTAACTTTAATCTAATAGGTTTATTATGACGGAATTTATTAATGAATTATTGGTCTCTCATGGTGTAAATCTTGAAAACGCCGGTTTATTAACAAGAAGTATTTTAATAGTTCTTGCAATCATTTTCAGCATAATTGCAAATTTTATTGCTAAACGGATTATTATAACTGTTATAGCCCGAATAATTGCTCAAACCAAAAGCAAGTGGGATGACATTTTTTTTGAGCGTAAAGTATTTGAAAAGCTTTCTCATTTTGCTCCTGCCGCTGTGCTCTATTTTATGTTGCCTCTTGCCCTGGAAGGCAATGATCGAATTATATCCATATCCATAAATGCTGTGTATATATATATGATTATTATAAGCATTTTGGTTCTTAATTCATTTTTAAATTCCATCCTTGATATATATAGCGCCAAGGAAGTTTCTAAAGAAGTTCCAATTAAAAGTTTTATCCAGAGTTTAAAAATCGTTGTTTATTTCATAGCTGTTATTTTAATTATTTCAATAGTATTCAGTAAAACACCTATTTACTTCATAAGTGGTATGGGCGCGTTTATGGCTATCCTTCTTTTGGTCTTTAAAGATGTAATCTTGGGTTTTGTGGCAGGGATACAACTTTCTGCCAACAAAATGCTGGCGAACGGGGACTGGATTGAAATGCCTAAATACGGTGCTGATGGAGAAGTTATGGATGTTGCACTAACAACCGTAAAAATACAAAACTGGGATAAAACGGTAACCACAATTCCTACCTATGCTCTTATCAGCGAATCATTTATAAACTGGCGCGGAATGCAGTTATCAGGCGGGCGTAGAATTAAAAGAGAGGTTTGTATAGATATAAATACTATAAAATTCTGCACAGATGAAATGGTGGAGCGATTTTCCAAAATAAGATATATTGCAGAATATATGGAGCATAAAAAGAAAGAGTTAGCGGAATATAATAAATTGCATAATCTTGAGGATTCCGGCACCGCAAACAAAAGGCAACTCACAAATATCGGAACCTTTCGTGCTTATGTAGTTGCATATTTAAAAAACCATCCTATGATTAATCAGGAAATGACTTTTATTGTCCGGCAGATGGCTCCTGCAAAATATGGATTGCCCATTCAAATATATGTATTTTGTAAAGACAAGGCCTGGGCTAACTACGAAGGGATTCAATCCGATATTTTTGATCATATACTTGCAATAGTTCCTGAATTTGATCTTAGAGTATATCAAAGTCCGGCAGGAATCGATTTTGCAGAATTGAAGAATCTCAAATAAATTAAATATATATTCCTCCGAAGCTGTTCTTGTAAATTTATCTATATGCTATTTCCTAAGAAAATATAATAAAAATGTCTGAAAAACCAACATATATACAACTAGAGCAAAAGGTTAAAAAATTAGAAAAAGAGGTTGCCAAGCGCAATAGTGCGGCCAAAAAAAATAATAACCTCTCTGAGTTTCCTGTCGAAAATCCCAATCCTGTTCTTAGGATTACAAATTATGGCATTGTGTTGTATGCGAATAATTCTGCCAAACCATTGATGGATCTGTGGAAATGTAAGGCAGGAGAGCCTTTACCTCATTACTGGCGTAAATTAAGCATGGATGTTTCCGGTTCAAAATTAATTAAATATGCTGTGATTGAGTGTGAGGAGCGTGTATTTTCCCTGACATTTGCACCTATACAGAATACTGATTATATCAATGTATACGGATTCGATATTACCGAGCACAAGAAGGCTGAAGATGCTCTTCGGGAATATGCCTTAAATCTGAAAGAGGCCCAAAGCATTGCCCGTTTAGGCAGATGGGAACACAACCTTTTAAACAACCACCTTGAGTGGTCGGACACTGTTTTTGAGATCTTTGAAATAGATTCAAGGAAATTTGGGGCATCCTACAAAACATTCCTGAACGCTGTCCATCCTGATGACAGGGAATATGTAAATCAGGCTTATATTGAATCAGTTAAAAACAAATCACGGTATGGAATAGAACACCGTCTGCTGATGAAAGACGGACGAATCAAATGGCTAAGCGAAATATGCCGAACCGATTATGATCACTCCGGACAGGCAATCCGGTCGGTAGGCATTGTGCAGGATATTACCGAACGCAAGCAAATCGAAAATGCCCAGATGTTTCTGCTGCAGTGCGGCTTGCCGGCAACAGGCGAAGATTTTTTCAAATCTTTGGCACGCTATCTGTCAGAAACACTGGCAATGGATTATGTTTATATAAACCGTCTGTCGGAAGACGGCCTGTCAGCTCATACAGTAGCCGTATATTCCGATGGCAAATATGATGATAACGTATCATATTTGATTAATAACACACCATGTGGTGATGTGGTTGGCAAGACAATATGCTGTTTTCAAAAAAAAGTACGTTTTTTGTTTCCGCATGATAAATTACTTCAGGAAATAAAGGCCGAGAGCTATGTCAGGACAACTCTCTGGAGTGCTGATGGGAAACCCATCGGTTTGATTGCTGTTATTGGGCGCAGGCCGCTTGCAGATACCAAGCTTGCTGAATCGCTCTTAAAATTGGTTGCCATTCGTGCTTCGGGTGAGATAGAGCGCAGACAGGCAGACAAAGAGCTGAGAGAGAGTGAGGAGAAATATCGATTACTGTTTGAAAACATTACCCAGGGGTTTGCGCTTCATGAAATTATTCTTGATGAATCAGGTAAACCGGCAGATTATCGTATCATTTCTGTAAACCCGGCATTTACAATGCTAACCGGAATTAAGCCCGAGAACATTATTGGAAAAACTATTAAACAAGTAATGCCGAAGTTAGAACAGTATTGGCTTGATACATATGGGAAAGTTGCTGCTACGAGTGCTCCGGTTCTTTATGAAAATTATTCAAAAGAATTGGGAAAATATTTTGAAGCATGGATTATAAGCCCCCAAAAAGGGCAATTTGCGATTATGTTTTCCGATATCACCGAACGAAAACTTATGTCGCAAGCTATACAAAAAGCTAACAATGAGCTTGAGCTACGGGTTAAGGAGCGCACTTCCGAACTCCTTATTTCGAACAAGCGGCTTGAACATGAAATAGAAGAGCACCGTAAGGCAGATAAATCCCTTCGCACTGCGCTTTCCGAAATAAATAAATTGAAAGAGCAGATAGAAGCTGAAAATATTTATCTTCGCCGGGAGATAAAAACAAAATTTCAGTTTGCCGATATAATCGGCGAAAGTGACAGCATCAAACGTGTGCTCTATCAGGTGGAGCAGGTTGCTCCAACAGATATGACTGTTCTTGTTCTTGGTGAAACCGGTACGGGAAAAGAACTGATTTCAAATGCCATTCATAATATGAGTTCCCGCAAAGATCGTTCGATAATAGTAGTAAATTGTGCTGCTCTGCCATCTAATCTTATAGAGAGTGAATTATTCGGCAGAGAAAAAGGGGCCTTTACCGGAGCCGACACGAAGCAAATCGGCCGGTTTGAGATCGCTAACGGTTCTACCTTATGCCTTGATGAGATAGGAGAACTTCCGCTTGATATGCAGGCAAAACTGCTTCGGGCAATCCAGCATGGCAAATTTGAACGTCTGGGATCTTCCAAAACCATACAAGCAGATGTACGTATCGTGGCAACAACAAACCGTAATCTTGAAGAAGAGGTTCGTAATGGCCGATTCAGGCAGGATCTTTATTACCGCCTGAACGTCTTTCCTATTACTGTTCCTCCTTTGCGTGAACGTAAAGAAGATATACCTCTGTTAATAATGGCTTTTGTTAAACGGTATGCAATAGAATATGGGAAAAAAATTTCGTCGATTTCTAAGGAGACAATGAAGATATTGCAAGATTATACATGGCCAGGTAATATTCGTGAGATGGAAAGCGTTATTGAAAGGTCTGTTATCTTGTGCCAGGGGCATATATTGCAACTTGTGGAAAAACCGGAGGCTACTCACCTTTTCTCAACATCGAACATAAAAACACTGGAAGAAGTTGATCGAATGCAAATTCTTAACACACTTTCATATACAAAATGGCGTATTAATGGAAAGGACGGGGCTGCCGCAATCCTGGGTTTACATCCAAGCACTTTAAGAGCGAGAATGAATAAGTTAGATATACGGCGGCCTGAAAACAAAGAATCGGATAAATCGGCAACATTTCGCGAATAGCGAAAATCGATGTACCTTGTTTGCTGTTCTGATATATTAGCGGATCTGCCGCCTAAAATGAAGAAGTGTTTGTTGATATTTTTATTGTCTTAAATTAAATGGGTATTGTGCTATAATATTAATAATATTGCAAAATATTAACTTATCAATTTTTTAATAAATTTATTATGAAACGAGTTTATATTGCAAAACACCCGACAGAAGCATACATGGTAAAAAGTTTTCTGGAAACAGAAGGAATTGCATCCGAGGTTCGTGGAGCAGCGCTCTTTGGCACCTTGGGAGGGGTTCCGATAACAGAAGAAACTTTGCCGTCTGTCTGGATTTTAGAAGATAGCCAATTGGAAAGAGCTATTGACTTTATCAGTCGTTATGAAAAAGGCCAGGGTCCGCCCGAAGCTATGGGTTTGCCCTGGAAATGCATAAAATGCGGTGAAATAATGGAACCTCAATTTACATCATGCTGGAGATGCGGTACAGACCGACAACCAGCAGAGAAAATTGAATAACATCCTGTCTTGTGGTAAAGCGGCGCAAACGAGCAGCAGAATATTTGTTGAAAAACAGCGAATGTGAGTAGTTGTAAATATTTGAAGAGTGGTAGTGAGAGTACAATAAATGAAGTATAAAATGAAGGCTATGATACTCAGAAAGCTTGGCGAACTTAAAGCGGATGAAAACCGCCTTGAGCTTATAGATGTTCCCATTCCCAAGCCTTTAAATTCTGAGCTGCTTGTAAAAGTCATGGCTTGCGGAGTCTGTCATACCGAGCTGGATGAAATTGAAGGAAGAACTCCGCCTCCAAAACTTCCAATTATAATTGGACATCAGGTAACAGGCAGGGTAGAAAAAACCGGCGGCAGAACAAAAAAATTTAAAACAGGAGACAGGGTAGGGGTAGGCTGGATATACTCAAGTTGCGGTAAATGCAGTTTTTGCAGCAAAGGCAATGATAATCTTTGCCCTGAATTTAAGGCAACCGGCAGAGATTTCAACGGAGGATACGCCCAGTATATGGTTGTGCCGGAAAGTGCTGCTTTTGCTATTCCTGATATTTTTTCATATTCGGAGGCTGCTCCGCTTTTGTGTGCCGGAGCAATAGGGTATCGTTCACTTAAATTAAGCGGGCTTAAAAATGGTCAAAGCTTAGGGCTTACAGGATTTGGAGCTTCTGCTCATCTTGTGCTGAAAATGGCTAAACACCTTTTTCCCCAATCATCTATTTTTGTTTTTGCCAGAAGCGATAAAGAGCGAAAATTCGCCAAAGATTTAGGCGCATACTGGAGTGGAGATATTGGTGAAGAACCTTTGCAACAACTTGAATCAATAATTGATACTACACCGGCATGGGGACCGGTTGTTGAATCCCTCAAATGTTTAAAGCCGGGTGGAAGACTGGTAATAAACGCTATACGAAAAGAAGAGACTGATAAAGAAAGCCTTTTGCGCCTGGATTATCCTTTACATCTATGGATGGAAAAAGAGATAAAAAGCGTTGCAAACGTGAGTCGGGCAGACATCAGCGAGTTTTTACAATTGGCTGCATTAATTCCGGTTAAAGCCGATTTCCAGGAATTTTTGCTGGAAGATGCAAATAAGGCATTAGGCGAGCTTAAGGCAGGAAAAATTCGCGGAGCAAAGGTTCTTAGAATCGGCGATGATTGATATGTTAAATTATAAGAAGGCGTTTTAAATTATTATATGCTTTGTAAAATAGCAGTTTTATCCGATACTCATGGTCTTTTAAGACCTGAGGTTGTATCAGCCATAGCTGATTGTGATATAATTTTTCATGCAGGTGATGTTGGAGATCCGCAAGTACTTTATGAGCTTGGCAGGATAGCTCCGGTACATGCTGTAAAGGGAAATACAGACAGAGGGAACTGGACCGAAAAACTTCCACTTACAGAAGTTGTCGAATTTTGCGGCCATTTATTTTATATATTGCATGAGATTGATGGCCTTGATCTTGAGCCTGCTGCTGCAAGTTTTGAAATGGTAATTTTCGGACATACGCACAGAGCTGAAATTAAACAGCAGAATTCCATATTCTACCTCAATCCCGGAAGCGCGGGCCCGCGCAGATCGAATCTACCTGTTACTATTGCAAAAGTTGTTGTGAATTCAAAAGGTCTTATTCCTGAGATAATTAAGCTTGATATCTAATGCTGTCTGCCCGAACATAAGGAGGCAAAGGCTCAAGGATAAAGGCGTAAGAGAAAGCGTCGGGATAAAAGACGGTGATAAGGCCTTTAAGTTCAACTTTTGGTATTCAGAGAGTATGGCCAAGCAGAAGGCAATGAGCGCTTTCAGAAGAACCAAAGAAGTAAAATTGGTCAATGTATGTTGAGAAAGCATCCATATTACAGACTTATCATAGGTTTTCAATTGAGATGATACTTTCATCTTTCATATGGATATCTCAGAAATCATCGGGTGAGAAAACGTCTGTTATTGATAGCGTTTGACAAGCAAACGGATGTACAGGCGCCGGTAAAGTTTGAAATTCCCCGCCCGGTTATCACTGAAGCCATTGTCAATGCGGCTGCCCACAGGAATTACCGCCATAACAGAAACAATCATCCACACGGCTTCCCGTGATCTAGAAGATCTGGTTTTAAAGGGAGTCCTGCGTAAAATAGAAGTAACTGGCCGAAACGCCCACTATGTTTTGACTCGTAAACAGGACATGAATAACACTCAAATGGAAACTGGACATAAACTGGACAAACAGGACATCACATTACCAGTCAGCAAAGGGGCCAAAGGGGCAATGACTCAACTTGTGATTGGGCCATCTCCCAAAGATAAAAAATTATCAAAACAGGATTCAATGGTAACACGCAAAAATAATTAAAATAATGCTTATGAACTTTAAATATAAAGGGTGTTCCCAATATCCCCTTTTTCAGTTTCTTCCTCTGGAAGCTCAGAAACACTGATTTCTTTCCCTTTATGGCAATCGTCTATAAATGCAGACCTTGGCAACGGTCCCACCACGCCAATTTTCTTTGTTTGATCAAATAGGACCAGTCTCCATAGAACGTCTTTACCAAAATCAATGTAAACTTTTGCTTTTGATTCAGCCCAATTATGCAAAAGCCTACTTCGCCCCCACCATTCAACTTGATAGGCGAGAGGGCTTTTTTGAATTGGACCACTTAACCCCATATTGAAATAGCTTTCATCAAGGTCTCCTTTTTTTCCATCAACAACCCACACCATTTCCTTATAGAACTCTTCCCTTGATATACGTTCTTCTGGATTCAAGATTGAATGCTGAAATTCAATAACAAGACCAAAGGGATTTTTAACATCAGCAATGTGTTGCTCTCCAGTACCTGGGTCGATATGAGAAACTTCTTGCCATTCTATCGGGAATTGGTTTTTCCATTCTCTATGCCATTCTGTTTCCGATTCCCACCATGGATCACAAGGTGGATTTCCTTTATGAGCCCAATGCCAAACCTTTACTCGGCCACATTTAGCTATCATTTCAGATTCGCAGTGTGGACAGATTCCCTTAGCTTTTGGTATGGCCTCTACTTTTTCCCCATCAACAATTGCAAATCTCATTCTCATTAACCCCATTGCTTTTATACACATAGCCATGCATCACAGGCGGAAAAGTCCTTGTCTAAAACGCAAAGGTTATGTTGTTTTCTGCTCTTTGCACTTCTTTAAACCTTCAATATATTCAGTATTGTCATCATAGTCGAAAACAATCCCAATGCTATATCTTGCTCTTGTTAAAGCAACGTAGAATTTCGCCTTTATTGAACTAATTTTTGAAATATCGCCATTTATAAGATATGTCCTGATTTTGTCTGTTGGATAAATTAAGATATCATCAAATGTTAAGCCTTTACACTTTCCATAATTCCATTCGGGATGGATTGCTTTATTGTACCTAAGAATAGTTGGGGAATATTTTCTGCAATATGATTTGACATCTTTTTCTTTTATTAAAAACACACCTTCATGCCTAACACCATAACTTCTGCACATTTCGCACATACAAGGCTTACAAGGTGGGAAATCCGGGAATAAGGCTGATGAGAATTTGCAGATATCTTCATTGTTTCGATGGGATTTATTAAGAATATTTGTATCTATATAACAAATGCCATTTTCGCATTTTTCAGTAATAAACGCTTCAATTTTTCCGTCCTTGTAATTTGCATATTTTCTTGGATGATGTGTTAAATATGTAACCTGTCGTGGGTCGCCAACTAAAGAGACATGGGCTGGCGAATCGAAAATCAATTTCAGTATTTCTAAATCCCATCCAGCCAAATCTTGCACCTCATCTACAAAAACGAATGGAAATATTCTTGCTATCCTACCAATTAATTCTCCTTTTGACTTACTATTGCATTCGATAATAAATTTTGAAATCTTATCTGAGTAGATTTTGTAATCTTTGGTAAAATAATATTTGTAAAAGTCCTTTTCTCCCCAAAAAATAGGTTTATTGTTTTTATCGTTATACCGAAATCCAGATTGTCTTTCTGTAAGATAAAAGCCAACCTTCTTCGTATGTAGCTCATCCTTCATAGAACTTTGATATGGCCTAACTCCGTGTTGGAGTAAGAAAGAAAACCAAGTTTGAATGGTGATATTTTTTGGAATACACCCTCCATGCTCTTTAATTATTTTTTTCTTTATTTCTTCTTCATTTGCTTCGGTATATGTCGTGATTAAAACATTTTTATCTATTATACTTAATGCATCCTTAACCAAAAAGGTTGTTTTGCCAGAACCAGCGGCTGCAATCATTAATTTATTTTTGCTCATATTCCCATCTAATTGCATCTAAGATATATTGAGGGTAGGTTATGTTTTTGTCTGATTCGAATATTTTTAGAGCGCAATCTGTCTTATTGTTTTCCATATATTTAATGATTGAATTTTTATCTTTAAATGTGTCCTCATCAAGATTCAAAATTTTTCTTAATATTTTTAACTGACTATTATTTGCTTCTACAATTTGAGGCTCTAAGGTTGGTAGATCATTATTAGAATCAGCGCATATTTTTATTGTCGAAATATCCTTATAGTTTTCGTACTTTTTGGTTACTTTATTTTTGAAGTCACCATCATTATCCGTCACAACAACGACTGGTTTTTTGATTTTTAGAGCAATATCTAAAAATCTTTTAAAGGCCAGGCTTCTGACGGAAATTACATCAATTTCATCTTCAATCGGAACCTTTCCACTATTTTGACTCATGTACGCTTTTTGTACTATAAGTTCATCAGAGTCGCCTTCTACTAAAATAGCCTTCTTACAAAGAAGCAGTCTTAATGTGTCATAACCTGGAAGTTTTTCAAAATATTTCTGAGTGCCCTCATTCAATTCCGTGATTTTTAATTCATATCTTTTTTTCGTATGCTCATCGTAATTTAGGAGGATAAGGTTTTTTAAGCCAAGCTTATTAGCAACAAAGCTACTATGCGTTGAGATAACAATTTGTTTTTTCTCGTGACTATTTTTAATATGTTTAATTAGCCTATTTAATTTCGAATGCGATAAATGATTCTCCGGTTCCTCCATCAGCAATATATTCGCCTCTTGAGATTTTTTATGACTCAAAGCGAGTTTTGTTTTTACCATACATTGCTCACCTTTCCCAATAAAGCTGAACGGTATATCATCTAAATATGTTATAAGGCTTGTTTCCCATGCAGATTTTGTTGATAAATCAATCGATAATTCAATCTTTTTGTCAGATATTCCCTTCTGCTGTAATTCTTTATTGACACTAATAATAGCGTCCTCTTTTGCAAATAAGTCCCTCAATTTTCTGTGTGCTTGGGAAATTTGAACTTTATGTTGATCGGAAAGAAAATCACGGATAATTCGTGAAATATAGATGTCGGAGCCCGTTTGATAGCGAATACTTGATGAATCAATTAGAGCAGACTTAAAAGGAATTGATTTTGGTGTAATTCTATCATCACGAGCAAATGATGACCAAGAAAAATCATAATACTCTATCGGTAGTGATTTTATTTCGTCCCCATTATCTAACAGAATACTATATTCGCCTTGATACTTATCATTGAATGATATTTTAAATTGAATTCCACATGCCGGTTGCTTTAAACTGTTGCCATTTCCTTCAAATAAAGCTCTTAAAGAATCATCTTCAATTTCGAAAAACAATTCGATTAATATCTGCGGCGGTGGTAACGGATCATCAGATTTTAGGCTATTTAAATATCTGTTGATTATTTGATTATTGAAAAGTGATTGCGTAAGTTCATTCTTCAAATACCTTCCATATAGCCAGCCCGAAAGAGCTAAATGTATCGCTTCTAAAATAGATGACTTTCCTGCTTCATTGTCGCCTACTAAAATATTTAAACCCATATTTAGAGCTAAAGAGAAGCGGCCTTCAAAACACTTAAAATTCTCAATCAATATTTTGGAAATGTACAATTATACACCTTCTTTCAAAAAAACAATTTTATACCGAACCTTAATATCGCATCTATAAACATAACGCCCAGCTTGAGGGGCACGCGGCCTATTGCGCGTCCATCTCGAAGCTGTTGTTCGGTCAAGTTCTACGACCTAGAATATCCTGGATGATATGAAAGCGTAGCTGTATTCCCCGGCTTTTAGGTTCCAAGTACCGTTTCATATCGTCAAATACTATGGTCAAGTCAGCTAAGTCTGTATCAGTATAGATCAAAACAAAAACACCATGTTTCCTGAAGAAGTCCTTATGCTTCTTCATTTCTCGCTCGAAGTTGTCCTTAGCCATCTTATTGATCTCAACTTGGGTCAGACCCTTCACCTTCGAGAGATAGCCATGGGTTGACCAAGGAGATAACTCAAACCCAATCTTTGTTAACTCGTAAGGGTCGATGATCGTGAAGTCTATGCGGTATCTGTGAGAGGCTGATAATCCTTCGTAGCGAAACTCTGGAATTAGGAGAGGGACACGGTGGGGCTCTTGGCTGGACAGGGCATAATCACGGTAGATCTTGGCAAGCTCATACTCATAGCTTGATCCGCTGTTTCTGACAACGACATTCAAAAAGAAGTTTAAGTATTCATCTACACTCTTGAATAGCATTCTTTCTTTCCGGCCAGGGATGACGAATCCGGTCTCCAAGACATGACCAATAGACCAATAGAGAGGGGCAAAGTGACGAATTTCGCTTTTATCATTCACCCATTGACTAGTCCGACGGTTGAAACGTGGTGTAATGAGGAGTCCGTAATCAGCATTGTTCTGTCCAATCCATACTGCAGCCTCCTCAACAATTGGACGTTTTTTCGAGAGAGCCTCTATATTCCTTAAATAGGTCCGTTTTAGAAACAGAAAAAGATATTCCTGAAGTTTTGGAGAACGTCTCAAGAGTTCAAGGTTCTGGGGGTGCGAAGCGGCAGACCCTGACGCTTCAGCTTTCTTCTTAAATCCTTCGAGGTATAAGACAACGAAGTGATCGGGAGAGGTGATTACTTCATTTTTTATATCAATGTAGTCAGCATGTTTGCCCCCGTAGAGACCGTTTAAAGAGTACTCGGATGTTAATCCTGTTTCCGCTAAAACATCGGGAAGAAGATCTTTCAATTGAGCTGTGAGGCCATTAATGAATCTGTTCCGGGCTGTTTTCTCAGGATCTCGTGGTGCCATCGAACTTGCCACTCCTTTTGGGACCGAACAATTAATTCTATAGAAAAACTACCTTTTAAGCGAATTTGCGGGTTATACAGGAAAAGCAAGTTATGTGCAAATACTGCTTTTTGCTTTATCCTTTGCCAGCAACAATGTTTTAAATTGCCCGATCTATGTAAATATATTAAATAGTTTCCTTTCAATATCGGGGAATTATGGGACTGTCAATATCCAAGATTTAAATCAGGATCAGATTCCGCTTTTAATAAGTCTGTCGGATTTATTTTGGCCATGCTGCCTCCCGATGAGGATGGAGTCTATTAATGAAAAAGCTTGACACGAAGAAAATGGATGTGTAACATTTTAATCATATGGTGCCCACGGTGGGACTCGAACCCACAAACCTGCCACGGTACCGGTTTCCAAAACCGGTGTGTTTACCAGTTTCACCACGTGGGCATAGTAAGCATTTAACGATGCGAGATAAAGGGAAGTGATACCGGCCAAGGTTAACCCACTTCCCTTTATTTTTTTTAGTTGTTTCAAAATCCTAATTATTAAACTGCCGTGAAAAATCAAACCCATTTAATTCCTTTTTTAAACTCATTTTGAATATTTAATACTCACTGAGTATATAAATACATTAAACAAATTGTATCTGTCAATTGTATAAAAATTATTTAAAACTCTTCTTATTTGTATAAATATTTCTATACCCATAGTAATAATAATCAATTTGTTTCCAATACCATACCGGTTGATTCCAAAGAAGTATTTAAAAACAAAAACTGGATCATCTTGAAAAGAAGCTTACCAAAGAAATATTGGGAGGAGATTTGGGTAGAGTAGAGGATAGTGCAGGACGCCCTTTAGTTGTTCAGTTTCTTTTAATTCAAGCCATAATACACATATTTTTTTTAAATGTTTTGTTAAGATATTTTTTTCTTATCACAGTTTCACTCAAACCTGTGATAAGAAGAATATGTATGCAGTAGAATAGATATAGCAGACACCTTATAGGCATGCATATCATAATAGGCATGCCTATCATATTATAATGCAAAGCTTTTGCTACCTGGCAAGATATTGAAGATATTTATGCGCCTGGAGCGCTGCTTTTGCTCCTTCACCGGCTGCTACAACAATCTGTTTCTCCGGTACGTTTGTTACATCCCCTGCCGCATAAAGACCCTTCACTCCGGTTTCGTTGGCATTGTTTATCATTATTTCACCAAATTTATTTAGAGTAACAATATCTTTTACAATATCTGAGTTTGGTATAAGACCTATTTCGACAAACACTCCTTCAATATCAATATTTTTGATCTCTTTACTTTTTATGTTTCTGAGCACAATCCCTTTGGTTGAATCCTTGCCCTTGATTTCCAATGTTTCATGTTCAGTCAGTATAGTAACCTTGTCGGATGCTTTGACCCTGTTTATCAGTATCGGATCTGCTGTTAGAGGTGTAAGAGATATCAGATAAATATGTGCTGATGTTTTCATCAGGTCATCTGCTGCTTCAAGGGCAGAATTGCCGCCGCCGATAACCGCCACTTTGAGATTGCGGAAAAAGGGGCCGTCACAGGTTGCGCAGTAACTTACTCCTCGTCCCATTAATTCTTTTTCTCCCGGCACATTCAGAGGACGTGGTTTTTTCCCTGTTGAAATAATCATGGACAGCCCTTGATTAACTGCCCCGTCTTCAGTATGGATTTCAAAACCGTTGTCTATTTTCAAGACAGCGTTAACATCTTCGCCTATCAACGTATCAATTGGAAACTGCTTGACCTGCTGTTCAAATTTCAACATCAATTCAGGGCCCTCAACAAACTGGTAACCCATGTAATTCTCTATGCCCATAGTCCAGTTCATCTGGCCACCAACATCCCTGCTGACAAGAAGAGTTTTAAGTTGTTTTCTTGCTGCATATACTGCTGCGGTAAGTCCGGAAGGGCCTGCGCCTGCTATGATAAGATCATACATAAAAACTCCTTTTGTTAAATTTCCGGCCTTTTATTTTTTTATAAACTGCTTTACTACATGAAAATATAGAAAAAAGAGTGTTAAACGTCAAGATAAAAGGTTTAAGACATTAAGTCGCTAATCGATGCCTTACAGGGTAACCGCATTTAGATTTCATAGACATGTAAAAAGCTGGAAAACTCCACTTTTGTCATTCCGGCGAAGGCCGGAAACCAGTAATTCCATTGGGTTCTGGATACCGGATCAAGTCCGGCATGACGGTTTGGGTGTTTCACAAAATTA
>Ga0180732_1001447_pt1 | contig 14683 bp, 9 predicted proteins | sample KR11_01MetaG_FD_148674 | JGI IMG/M metagenome (GOLD analysis project Ga0180732, IMG submission 148674) | Groundwater microbial communities from the Olkiluoto Island deep subsurface site, Finland - KR11_0.1 MetaG | ecosystem: Environmental > Aquatic > Deep subsurface > Groundwater | place...
AAAGTTGAGCATAACCCAAAATAACTTGAAGTGTATTGTTAAAATCATGGGCTATGCCTCCGGCCAGAGTGCCGATAGCCTCCATCTTTTGGGCTCGTATAAGCTGGGCTTCGAGAAGCTTCTGTTCGGTCACGTCGCGGATCATACCCCAGTATCCCAAAATACTACCGCCATTAGCACGCCACAGCATCACTGTCATAATGCAGTCTATCTCTGTTCCATCCTTTTTAAACAATTTAATCTCATAGTCACGAACAGATCCTCCTTGCTCTATCTCCCGCTGAAACCGGATCCTGTCATCATAATTCACATATAACCCACGGACATCCATATTAATCACTTCTTCTCTTAAATAACCGAAAATGTCGAGCCAGGACTGATTGATATCCACTAATCGGCCATCTCTGGTGGATATACATATACCATCTCTGGAATCTTCGAAAAGAGTGCGGTATCTGTTTTCACTTTCCTTCAGCGCCTCTTCCGCCAGTTTGTGCTCTGCAATTTCTTTTTTGAGATGCTCTGCATAGATTATGGATTGATTATAAGCAACTTGTGTCAGGTTAGTGCTTTTAAATAGCGACTCCTCATTTCGCCTGCGTTCTGATATCTCCTTTTGCAAAAGATTATTGGCGGTTTTTAGTTCTGCTGTTCGATCCTCCACCATCTTTTCAAGATTTTTATGATATTTTACCAGGTCATTTGCCATCTTATTGAAAGCATTCGATAAATCTCCAATTTCATCATCGGAATTAATGTCCAGAGTGATACTTAAATTGCCTTTGCTTATTTCATTGGCAGCATTTTTTAATTTTTGAATTGGTCTGGAAATTGAGCGGGTGATAAAGAATCCTATCAAAAAAGCCACAAATACTGAGACCAAACTTAAGATTGATATTATATTGGCCCCCTGGGTAATTTTACTTTTAGTTGTTGCAAGAGATTCATCCAGCTCTTTGCGTTCATAATCTTTTTGCTCGTATAATAAGTGAATTAAATCTTTTCTGGCATTATGAATTTCTTCTTCTTTTACGAATAGTTCTTCTAACGATATCTCTTGATCTTTTAAAGCAATATATTTTCCAATTATAGTTTTTAAGTTGTCAATCTTATAGCCGATAGCTTGTATCCTTGATGCTTCATCTCCAGGGTCTTGTCCTTTAACAGATATTTCTGTTTCTTCTGATTTTTCAAGAGCATTAAAATGGGTGTCTAATTTCTCTAATGCCTCAAAAGTTTTTTCCCTGTCTCCTTTTTCACCTCTCAAAGAATACTCCATTGCTTTTATCGAAGCCTGACGGGCAGCCGATTCTATTTCCATTGTTGCAATTAATGAAGGCATATCTAATCTTTCTGATTGCTCAAAACTCTCGCCGATATGTTTACTGTTGGCTACACCGATATAGCCGATCACCCCGACCATCATTGCAACTGTCAAAAACCCTAAAATTAATTTATAACCGATTTTCATCTCTCTAACCGTGAACCTTGAACTGTGAACCGTTAACCTGATTAGTTACCTTAGACCTATATTCATATGATAACAACGATAAGCAAAACAAAAGCATAAACACTTGCAATAAGCATTAATATCCATGAAGGATAACTCGTTTCGAATAATACTTCTTCCCATATTGTTTTTTTTGTCTCCCTATTCATTTTCCATACCTCCTTTGATTAAAGTAGAGTTCTTATATTTATAGTGTAGCAAATAATGTACCAATAAAGCCCGACATCCTAAGGATAATTATAACTTATTGGAATTTCAATCAAAGCGTGTTGTTAAAGGAAAAAACTGGAAGTATTGATTCAGAACTAAATGGCCGGAAATGAACCACTCGTTTATCTGCTTATTTCCCGGAGAGATGGATTGTCGGCTATCTTCTTTTTCAGGGTGGATCTGGATATTCCCAGCATACTGGCGGAACTGGTTCGATTGTTTCCAACCGTCCGTGAATGAATTGTTGAATGACTATTTAGCGTTACTTCAAAGGTTCAATCTTGCTGAGAGGTTCTTGACTTTGTGCCCTTTCCCAGTCATTGAGCAATTCATCTTGGTGTAGTGTTGCCCATTCGATAACAAGCCCAAGCGCCCTTGGTGGTATATGTCCTGCAAATACAGCGAAGGTGTTTATGTCAATCAGGACCTCATGCTCGCCGTAAATGGCATGAAAGTGTGGTGGATTATGATCATCGAAAAACATCTTGACGATGATCCCATAAAATCTGGAAATCTCAGGCATACGCCACCTTTCGCTTTAGACTGGGGAAAAGATCTTCAGGTTCTTTATTGGTTATTTGAAGGTAGAGAGAATCCGGGCAAAGATCAACCTGGTCATTCCACAATAGTTCTCCTGACAAACCTATTTTAACATTCTGGAATGCTTTGTAATCATTCCATAAGATAAAGACTCCTTTCCCAACAAGATGGGAGAGATCGGCAATACCGTTTTCCCCGTCGGCATACTCCAGTTTTACTTTATAGTTCTGCAAGACTGTGACATTAATTATCTTATGCATGGCGTAACACCTCTCTCGTCCTTCTTCCCTCAAGACTGATATTATCAATAGTAATTTTATTGTAAAATTTGAAAAAAGCAAGGGTTTTCTGTGATAAACCGGAAACTGGAAACTCGTAGCCCGTAACTTATTTATCTGTCTGTTTCCCGGAGAGATGGATTGTCGGCTATCTTCTTTTTCAGGGTGGATCTGGATATTCCCAGCATCCTGGCGGAACTGGTTCGATTACCTTTTTCTTTTTTAAGCACTTTTTTAATATAAGCTATTTCTAATTCTTTAAGTGTTATGTTGTCGGAAAGCTGAATGTCGTTTATGTGAAGTTGAGCTGCCGAGGGTCGCTCTGATCCATTTTGGCGGGTCAATTCCGGCGGAAGGTGTTCAGAAGTAATCTCGTTATCCTGACCGGAAAAAACAATGGCTCTTTCAACCACATTATAAAGCTCCCTGACATTGCCGGGCCAGTCATATTGTTGAAGAAGTTTTATTGCGTCAGTGGAAAATGACTTCTCAGGAATCTCTGTTAATGAAGACCTGGCCAAAAAATACTTGGATAGCAGAGGAATGTCTTCTTTACGATTTCGCAAAGGTGGCACCTTAATCTCGAAAACATTGAGTCTGTAAAAAAGATCCAGCCTGAACCTGCCTTTTTCTATTTCCTTTTCAAGATCATGATTAGTTGCTGCAATAATCCTGACATTTGCCTTTCTTTCTTTTGTTTCCCCTACCCGTCTGAAAAAACCCGAGTCAAGCAATGACAAAATTTTGGCTTGAACCGCCAGGCTCATATCTCCTATCTCATCCACAAACAATGTTCCTTTTTCGGCAACCTCAACCAGGCCCTTCTTATCTTTAATTGCCCCTGTAAAGGCACCTTTTGCATGTCCAAACAGCTCACTTTCCAGAAGGTTCTCCTGCAAACTGGGGCAATTAATCTGAACAAAGGGTTCAGATGCCCGATTACCTTCCCAGTGTATTGCTTCGGCTACTAACTGCTTACCTACCCCGCTTTCTCCTGAAATTAATACCGGCACTGCCAAGTCTTTGACCATGTCGATCCTGGCTCTAACTTCTTTTATCAGATCGCTATTGCCGATTATTTCTCTGGTTCTGCTTCGGCCAGGCGCAATTCTTCGGTGATATTCCCTGATATTGTCAAGGCTGTTAAGCGAAGCATTCAGTTCGCTTTCCAGATCCTTCATTTTAAGAAGGCTCGCAATATAGGCTTTGAGTATCGGCTCATCAATGGGTTTGGTTATAAAGCCGTCAACACCGGCCTCAATGGCTTTCACATTGTTCTCACGGTCATAAAAGGCAGTAATCGCCACAACAGGAATCTTGAAGGTCTTTGGATCAGATTTCAACCTCCTGGTTACTTCGAATCCGTCCATACCCGGCATCATCAGGTCAAGAAAAATAATGTCGGGAGTAGATTTGGCAACTTCTTTCAATGCCTCTGATCCTTCCCTGGCCTTACGTGGAAAAAATCCAAGCGTAACAAGATAAGCTTCAAGAGTAGTTAGATTTGCTTCACTATCATCAACTATAAGTATGTCGACCTTCTTTTTTGGTTTATCTTCCATAATTTTCACGGTGGTCAGGGGTCTGCGCTAATTTATTCGCAGTATCATTCCGGCTCCATTTCTGTCATTCCGGCGAAAGCCGGAATCCAGTCAAATAATCGTATTAAACAAATCCTGCCAATTCGGATTACTGCTTTCAATCAATTCCAGTTTCCATTTTCGCTTCCATTCTTTCAATCGTTTCTCCCGCTCAATAGCGGATTCCATACTCTCGTGTACTTCATACCAAACCAGTTGATGAACACCGTAACGTTTGGTAAAACCTTCCACCATATTGTTTTTGTGCTCCCATATCCTCTTGACGAGGTCTGAAGTCACTCCGATATAGAGGGTACCATTTCGTTTGCTTGCCAAAATATAAACCGCTGGCTGTTTGTTCACTAATGCTCCCTGGATTCCGGCTTTCGCCGGAATGACGAACGAAAAACCGGAATGACGAACGAAAAACCGGAATGACGAACGAAAAATCCCGCCCACTAACCACTGACCACTGTCCTAATCAGTAAGTTCATTAATCCGCTTGAGAAGCTCCTGGCCGCTGTTTGAGATTATCTGAGCAAACTCCTTCTGTTTTTCAGACAGGGTTCCGTAAAACGGTTTTTGAATCAGATCAGCCATGCCGATAATGCTGTTTAACGGCGAGCGAAGATCATGGGCTACATCAGGGGACAGCTTAGAGTTTAAGGCATTTGCTCCTCCGCCTTGATCAATAAACCGTTTTATCCTAAGCATAACCTTGACTCGTGTTATCAACTCAAGGTTATCAATCGGTTGTACAAGATAATCGTCTGCACCAAGTTCCAACCCCTTTATCTTGCTTTTCAGGTCACTGAGTGTTGCCGTCAAAAAAATTATTGGAATACGCTTTGTGAGTTCATCTTCTTTCAAAATTTTACAAACCTGAAAGCCGTCCATTTTGGGCATGTGAATATCAAGCAGGATCACGTCAGGCACTTTTTCTTTGACGGCGATCAGACATTCTTCACCGTCATAGGCTCTTATTACCTCACACCCGATATGGTATTTCAAAATATCGCATATCATAAGAGATACATCTTTATTGTCTTCAACTACCAGTACCTTAGTCGAGTTGTCGAGTTGTCGAGTTGTCGAGTTGTTAAATTGTTGAGTCATGATTCCCTTTCCTTTTGAGTTTTCAGATATTTTATGTATCCATTTAAAACTCTAATAGCAGAAACAACATCATCAATTAAATATTCACATCGTCAATAACCATTTAAGATTGAATATTGAATATTGAATATTGTATATTTGTGGAAATCGCTTCGCTCCATTAATTCATACCTGCCCGCCATCGCGAGCCGTACTCAATGCTCTTCGTTCTTTTGTTGGCTCGCTCAGACGAAGCGGGCGGGTAAAATTAACAGAATTCATTAAATTTTCAATATTCAATATTCAATCTTCAATTACCAATGACCAGCAACCACTTCCCTACTCGACCACTCAACTACCCAGCCATTGCTCAACCTTCCTTAAAAGATCTTTTGGCGTTACAGGCTTAGAAATATAATCACAGCATCCTGCTGCAAGCACCCTCTCCCTGTCTCCCTTCATTGCCCTTGCTGTGAGGCCGATGATAGGAATCTCTTTTAGACCCTCCATCTCTAAAATATGCCTGGTCGATTCCAACCCGTTCATAACAGGCATATGCATATCCATAAGAATCAAATCCGGCTTCTCTTTCCTGGCTATTTCAATTGCTTCCCGCCCATCATTTGCCTCATAGACCGTGTAACCTTTTGTATTCAAGATCTCCCTTATAAGCGTCAAGTTATCGGGCCTGTCTTCGACTACCAATATCCTTGTCTGCCCCTTCCTGTCGGCCTTTTTCTTCCTTTCCTCAGTTACCTGACGAACCGGCGGCTTGATCGGTTCAGCAGCTTTCTCAAACCCTGCATATAGCAATTTATCCGTCAAGGCTAATAGAGCACCCTTGTCAATCCTCCCCTTTGTAATCACACCCTTGACATTTTTACTCATACCTCTTTTTTCATCTTCTGTGAGATCCTTAGCGGTAAGAATCAATACCGGCAGGTTTTTCAAATTATCTCTCTTTTGAAGTTCTTCGAGTACCTTAAACCCGTCCATCTCCGGCATGCGGAGGTCTAAAAAGATCAGATCAGGGGTGTACTTGTTTAAAATCTGAAGCCCTTCGGAACCGCTTAGGACAAATATTGAGTGGTAATTTTTATCTTTAAAAATTATTTTAAGCTCTCTTATAACAATTGGGTCATCGTCTATTATCAGTATTCTCGCGGCATTACTGCCCGGAAGCTCAATCTCTTTATCAGCAGCTTCCGTCTCCTGAATTAAGGCCGTTCTTACCGTTTCTCTCCACTTTTCTTCGGTCAGCCTTAATTTGCTTCTTCTATCCTTCCTTAATATTATTGTAAAGGTAGATCCCTTCCCTACCTCGCTTTCCAGCTCTATTTTTCCATCCATTAATTTAACCAGATTATAGCAAATACTCAGACCAAGGCCGGTGCCGTTGTATTCTCTTGTTAATGAACCGTCAACCTGGCGGAAGGGCTTGAAAATATATTCCAGTGCTTCGGAAGGTATCCCTATTCCTGTATCGCTGACCTTTATGATGACAAAATCATAATGTTCTCCTTCCTCAATCCCGGCAGATACATTAATCTCACCTTTTTTTGTAAATTTGACTGCATTTCCAAGGAGATTTAATAAAATCTGTCTTAATCTATCAATATCGCAATATGTAAAAATATCATGTGCAATATCTATGTTCAAAGCAAGCCCCTTCTTTTTAACAAGCAGCAGGATAGAGCCGGCAACACTGCTGATAAAGTCCCTTAGATAAATCTTGCTTATGGAAAGTTCCAGCTTGCCGGACTCAATCTTTGCAAGGTCCAGGATATCGTTTATCAGTTGTAAAAGATTCTTACCGTTTCTCGCAATAATCTCAAGATATTCCTTTTGTTTTTCATTAACCTGGCCGGCGCTGTTATCGGACATAAGGGCTGTCAGCCCAAGTATGGCATTAAGAGGAGTGCGAAGTTCATGGGACATATTTGACATAAATTCCGACTTGAAGCGGCTGGCTTCCTTTACCCGTTCTGCCTGTTCCTTTATATCATTTTTTTGAGTCGTCAACTCTTCGCTCTGGGCCTTAAGCTCTTCGCTTTGGGCCTGAAGCTCTTCGCTCTGGCTTTGAAGCTCCTCATTCTGGGCCTGAAGCTCCTCGCTCTGGGCTGTAAGAAGATCGTTTTTATCTTTTAATTCATCGGCTATCTCCTGAATGCGCAGATATGCGAGTGAATTATTGATACTTATACCCAGTTGAGAGACTATCACATTCAAAAATTTAAGATCCCTGCTTGAATAATCATGGATGCTTGCCAGTTCCAGGATTCCCACAACTTGATTCTGGAAAATGATCGGCATACACATGACATTCTTCGGCAGTCCCTCAAGAGACCCTGATGTTATCCGGAAATAATTTTCCGGCACATCTTTAACCAGTATCATTTTTCTTTCCTGTGCTGTTTGCCCTGGAAGGCCATGGCCGAACTTAAAAGTATATTCCTCGGGCTCCTTATCAATGCCGAAAGCTGATACTGGACGCAGGTCTTTTGTTTCTTTTTCATATAGATAGATTACACCTAACTGCGAATTGGTATGACTTGCTATTTTATTGATTACATTTATTAAAAGAGGCTCAATTTCAAGCTCGGCATTCAGCGTCATGACTATTTCGCTGTGAGCTTTCTGGGTACTATTGCTTTGTTCCAATGCCTGATTTTTTTTCGTCAGCGCCTCAGTCCTCAGTTTTACTTTATTTTCCAGGGAACGGCTGTAATCTTCAATCTTTTCTCTTGATTCTGCCAGGTTCTGTGCCATTTTGTTGATGGATTTACTTAACCTTCCTATTTCCCCGCTTGTATCCGCTGAAAGGCGTGTACTAAAATCACCGGTTGCTATCTTATCTGCAGCATCTTTTATCCTCCTGAGAGGCTTTCTAAGACCTGCCACAAGCAGAAAGTCGAACATCACTACCGCAATGACCACCACCAGCCCGACTGTCAGGTTCTGATTTCTTAATATCTTTACGGGTTTTATAATTTCATTAAAATCTTTTTTAACCACAATAAACCAGTCCAAACCTTTAATTTCCGCTGGCCCATATGCAATAGAGGCAGGAATCGCCCTGTAATCAGTTATATTCTCTTTGTATCCTGATCTCCCTTCAACAACTTCACTGAGCGACACTGCCTCTGTCTTAACCTTTAAAATAGCGCTCTGTTTTAAGAACTGCGAATCTGAACGCATCAACAGGTCTTTTCCTGTAACATATGCTTCGCCTGTCTTACCCAGCCACTCATCTCTAAGCAGGATGGAATTAATCTGCTCAACAGGAATACGGATTATCAGCACACCGAGCCTGTCTCCGGCCTTAAATTCTTTCCTTTCCTTATGACTTACCATAGTGGTGCCGATAAAGGCAGCAGGCCTGCCGGATGGAGGATATTCCTTAAAATCAACCAGGCTTGTTCCGGTTTTAGCATTTCTAAAACACTCGGCCAGGTTGGTATTGGAATAAATGCCGTTTATAAGGTTTGTGCCCCAATCTTTGCCTTTCTGTACCGTTATAAGCGCATCGCCCGCATTACTGACAAAAAGCATATCCTCAAATCCATAATCTTCGCATATCTCCACACATCTCTTGTGGTACTTTTTATCAACGGACTTAAAATCCTCTCCGTCAATGCCTCCTTTATTGTATGCCGCGAGATAATCCGTCAGAATATCTTTAAACAGGCGGTGATTGCTCAGCATGTTTAAATCCAATTTAAGATGCTTAAAAAAATCTTGAAGCCGTACTTTCCGATCCTCTCTGAGGGAAAGCAGTTGGTCAGTGGCCTGCTTGTTCAGAATCTTATATGCATGACGATAATTAAGATAGCCGAGCAGTAAAACAGGCAATAGACCTACGGTAAAGAAAGCAATAGCCAGTTTTGTTCTGAATCTCATTTTCATTGTTTTCTCCTAGTAAAACTAATTGAAAATTGAAGATTGAAGATTGAAGATTTGCCTGCCCGCCATCGCACTCGCTTTAACCAGACCTGCCCGCAACGCTCTCGCTTGCGAGGCGGGCGGGTATGCGAAATTCAAGCGCTTGTGCTCAGGCGAGGCGGGCGGGTGGAAATCGCTCCTGCCCGCCATCGGCTTCGCCTTCAGGCGAGGCGGGCGGGTAAAACTGACGGAATTCCTTCAATATTCAATTTTCAATATACAATCTTCAATTTCTTTGGTCTTCAATCTTCAATCTTCAATCTTCAACGCCCCTGCCCCCTGAACTTATATATCTTATCTTTTAAGTTAGTTAAAATAAAATAATCTTTAAAATCGTTGGGTATTGATTCAGACCCGCCAAGAACCAGATAACCGCGCGGATTCAGTGAGCGGATAAAATTTAAAAACGCTCTTTGCTGGAGAGCTGCAGAAAAATAAATAAGAGTGTTGCGGCAAAGTATTAGATCGTAATTAGCAATAACTCCGGAGGGCGGGCTTATATGCTTTTCTGATGTGAGATCATTTTTTGTGAAATTTACGAGATTTTTAATGGAATCAATTAGCTGATAATGATCACACCGCATTATGAAATAGTGATCTAAAATCTCTTTTTTTACATTTCTGACAGCATTCTTGTCATAAATCCCTAACTTTGCTTTACTCAGAGCTTGTTCGTCTATATCTGTACCGAATATTGACATGTCATAGTCATCAACTCTTTTTTTTGTTTTCTTTAAATATTCTAATAGAGTAATGGCCACAGAATAGATTTCTTCACCAAAGGCGCAACCTGCTCCCCATATACGGAGTGTCCTGTCATTTTTACCTTTTTTATTATTTATTATATCAGGAAATATATCATTATCCAATGTTTGAAAGAGATGCCGGTTTCTGAAAAAGTGACTGACTTTTATGGTGAGATCTCTCAACAGATTTTCATATTCCTCAGGGTTTTTTTCAAGAGCATAAAAATAGTCAAGGTAATCACCAGAATCCGTTGCTGCCATCCTCCTGGCCAGACGCCGTTTAATAGTGCTCTCCCTGTATAAAGAGAAATCAATCCCATATCTCTCATCTAATCCCTTAAAGATTAATTCAAGATATTTGCTGTCATTAAACTGGTGATTCATTATGGTTCATCACCTCCGGCAGCTTTTCGATGATTTTGTCAACATCATCTTTTTGTAAATTAATGCATGAAATCGCAAACCCATTAATCCGGTTACCAGGAATACTTGCCCCTCCCCCATGCCCGACCATTGAACATATACAATTTGCAATATGTATTATAGAAACAGCCTCAGGATGTTTTTTTGCTTTTTCGGGCTGGTGGTGGAAAGCAATAGATTCGATCAGAATTTCAGGCAGGTTCCACTCTCTTGCTATGATTTCTCCAACCTGAGCATGGTTGTATCCCAAAACTTCATTTTCAGCATATAAAAATTGTATATTTTCGTTTATAATCTTGTCCATAATCAGGTTAAATTTTTCAAAAAAATACTGATCCAGGATAACTTTTCCAATATCGTGAAGCAATCCGGCCGTAAAAATAACATCAGGGTTATTAATTTTTTTCTCCTGAGAAATCAGTCTTGCAACTTCGGCACAGCAGAAAGAATGGTTTAACATTTCCCCCTGTTCTATAGAATATCCTTTAATTGTATCACTGTAGAGATTATAATTACATGCATCCAAAACAATGTTTTTAAATGTCTCCGGGTTTAATAGTTCACCGGCTCTCCTGATACTATGAATCTGCTTCTGAAAACCATATTCTGGTGAATTGCACAGCTTTAATACATTGGCAGCAAGCGCCTGGTCTTTTATAATATATCTTTCCAAATCATATGCGCCGGCTCCAGAATATTTTATTCTTGATATTATCATGCGCGCTATGTCCGGAACAGGTCTCAGTTTATCAATTTTATTCTTTAAATCTTCTAATTTAAAATCACTGATTACTTCTGATTCCGTGTCCTTTTGTTTCTTCTCTTTTACTTCTCTGATATCGATCAAACCATCTTCAAGTTTCAGTTCTAATACCCTTCCAAAATATCCGCCGGTATCCTGTCTTACAATTGGTATTCCAAGAGAACTAAAGACCTGCTGTACCATGTCGGTATTTCTTCTTCCGATGTTCAACTCTACGCCTACTTTTCTATCAGTTAATAGAAAACTGCCTCCGGCAATCGCTGCAATAATATTATCTTTTGAGGCTCCGGACTTTATCATTTTATTTAACAATAACGGTATGCCTGACCTGGCATATAGAGCAGGCCTGGCTTTTTCTTTTTCATCACTTGCCTGGGGCAACATAATATGAGCTAATCCACCGATCTTGGCATCATGATCATACATGGCAACAGCAACACATGAGCCCACGCAGGTCTTAAGTACAGTTGAAGGATTATCTGAAACCCCTATTTCTCCAGGCAAAATAACATGTGTCTCCATATGGTGTAACCTAACGCCCCTGGGGCATAGTCGAGTAGTCGAGTAGTCGAGGAGTTAACCACTCGACCATTTTCCCACTCGACTACTCGACCAATATGTTGGTGTCTTTGTGGCTGAACTCCTATCAAATAAGCAAATAATGGGCCGAAAGAGAAGTATAGAATTACTAATTGATATAATATATTGTAATTATGAATAAAAGAACTTATTTATTGCATTCGCAGGGCACTAAAACAAAAAATGGCTTATCCAACCTGGCCATTTTTCGGCCAGAAACAGCGTATCTATTTAGAACTGGCCGAATATCAGCCGCTTCAAAACCTGAAGTCTCAAACATGGATATCTTGCATATGGATTGAATATTGTATATTGAAAATTGTATATTGAAGGAATTCTGTCAATTTTCACTTTTCACTATTCACTTCTCACTATTCAGCACTTCCCTAACCTTGCGCGCCAGACTTTCCGATGTAAAAGGTTTTTGGAGAAAATTCAGTCCGGGCGCCAAAACACCGTGCTCAACTATGGCGTTGTCTGTGTAACCCGACATGTAAATCACCTTCATCCGGGGATAGAAAGGTTGCAGCTTTTCTAACAGCTCCTTCCCGCCCATCCTGGGCATCACCACATCAGCGATCATCAGATGAATCGGCCCCTCGTGCGCCTGGCTGACCATCAAAGCATCTTCACCATTTTCAGCATCTAATACTTTGTATCCATGCAGCAGGAGAACCTCTTGCGCAAATTTTCGAAGACCATTATCATCCTCCACAATCAAAATGGTTTCAGAACCGTCAAGTTCGATTACAGGGAGCTGCTGTTTTTCCTCCGAGTCCGCATCTCCCTCCGCCCTGGGCAGACCCGCCCGCCTCGCCTGAGCGCTCGCGACCCGCCTGCCAACGCCTGACTCTGGCGGGCAGGTGGCGGGCAGGTAGACCTTGAAGGTGGAACCCTGTCCGGGCTCGCTGTAAAGCCAGACAAAGCCATTGCTCTGTTTGACAATGCCATATACCGTAGACAAGCCCAATCCAGTGCCCTTGCCGACTTCCTTGGTGGTAAAGAAAGGATCGAAGATATGTTCCTGGGTTTCCTTGTCCATCCCGATGCCGGTATCGCTTACAGCGAGCATCACATAATGGCCTGACTTTTCTCCTTCAATACCGTGCTTGCGAAAATGGTTCTCGTCCAGATCAGTGTTGGCTGTTTCAATGGTGATCTTTCCTCCCAGGGGCATCGCGTCTTTAGCATTGATCGCCATGTTCATTATCACCTGCTCCATCTGCCCGGGGTCCACCTCCACCCGCCATAGTGCAGGTTCCGGAATCGTCAACAGCTCAACATCCTCTCCAATCAGGCGACCGAGCATCTTCTCTATGCCTGTTAACAGTTCATTGAGATCCAGAACCCTGGGTGTAATTATCTGCTTGCGGCTGAAGGCAAGAAGCTGCCTGGTAAGAGATGCCGCCCTGTCTCCGGCTTTCTCGATCTCTTCTATTTTCTTGCGTAAGGATTTATCCTTGATGACATCCATCAATGCAAGCTGGGCATTGCCGATGATGACGGTCAGCAGGTTGTTAAAATCATGAGCAACGCCGCCGGCCAGAGTACCGATGGCCTCCATTTTCTGGGACTGGTAAAGCTGGGCTTCAACTTTCTTTTTCTCTTCCTCCGTGCGCTCACGTTCCTCTATTTGTTCTTTAAGCTCCTGCGCGTAGATGATGGATTGGCCGTAAGCAGCTTGTAGGTCTTCCTCAGCCCGCCTGCGCTCGGTGATGTCCCTGACGATTGCCTGCAGCACGTGCCCCTCCCCGATGTGAACACGGATCAGGCTTACTTCGGCATAAAAAGGCGTCCCGTCCAGACGGGTGTGGAGCCACTCGAAAGTCTGCGGTTCCCCGGCAAAGGCGGCTTCGATCTTCTTTACGGCCGCATGTTCGGAAAAACTGCCGTCCGGTTGCTTTTCAGGGGAGTACTCGACCGGCGAATGGCCGATGATCTGGTCCTTTGTACATCCGTAGATCTTCTCCGTCTGAATGTTGCATTCAAGGAAGATTGTGTGGTTCATGATAAAAATAGCATCGCCCGCGGAATTGAAAAGTGTTTTGTATTTTTCCTCGCTCTCCAGCAGAGCCTCCTCAGCCCGCTTGCGCTCGGTGATGTCGCGCACGATGGTGACCACATAGTCCCGACCAAGCTGAACGTATTTGAGACTGAGTTCGACCGGGAACGTCGTGCCGTCCTTGCGGTGATGCAGGCTTTCCAGCATCATCGAGCCCGATTTCCGCAATTCCGCCATAACCTTCGGGAACGCGGACTTGTCCACGATGGGGTCAATGTCGTGGATCTTTAGCGACAGAAATTCATCGCGTGTGTAGCCGAGTTCCGCGCAAGCCTTTTCATTTGCGTCAAGGAAACGCGCCGTTTCCGGGTCCACCACCTCAACGGCGTCGTTGGACTGTTCCATCAAAGACCGGAAGAGTGTGAGCGATTCCTCCGCCTGCTTGCGCTCGGTGATGTCAGACATCACCCCGTTCAGTGAGACGACATTGCCTTGCTGGTCTTTCTCCCAACTGACGTGATCCTCCACCCACCGTACTGTTTTGTCTTTACTTATGATACGGTATTCAACGGCGCCGGATTCCATCTTCCTCTGAGCTTCTGTGAACCATGCAAAAACCCTTTCCTTGTCCTCAGGATGAATGGTGCTTTCCCGTATGGTTGGATCTCTAAGCCACTCTTCTACTGTATAGCCGTAAATTTTTTCGACCGCACGATTCACATAGGTGGCCAAAAAGGTTTTCGGATCCGCCCGGTAGATTAACTCATCAAGGCTTTCGGTTAGATTTCTGTATTTTCCCTCGCTCTCCCGCAGCGCCTCTGTGCGGTCTTGCACCAGTTCCTCCAGGTGGTCACGGTGTTTCCTCAATTCCTCCTCCGCTTGCTTGCACTCGGTGATGTCCCGGAAGACCATGACAGTACCGATGATCTCCCCTTCCTCATCTCTTATCGGCGCCCCACTGTCAGCAATATGCCGTTTTGTTCCGTCTTTGGCTATCAATACCGTATGATCGGCC
>Ga0180732_1001448_pt1 | contig 14680 bp, 17 predicted proteins | sample KR11_01MetaG_FD_148674 | JGI IMG/M metagenome (GOLD analysis project Ga0180732, IMG submission 148674) | Groundwater microbial communities from the Olkiluoto Island deep subsurface site, Finland - KR11_0.1 MetaG | ecosystem: Environmental > Aquatic > Deep subsurface > Groundwater | place...
GGTTTTTAAAAGGGCGAGAACTGTTCGAGCCCCACACCTTCTGCCAGAGGCAGTTTGGTGTGGGGTGAGTTTTCTCGCCCCCGACAAAATGCGGTCTAAAAGGCGGCCCCAAGTAGATTTGGAATAGATGGGGGCAAATCTTCGACTGAGCGAGCAGGGCCTGTTATGCGCTTAAGAGTGCAGTGTAACTGTTCAGATAATACAGCTAAAATAGCGGATTAAATTGACCGCGGTGGCCCAGGGTGTTAAAATAGATCATTATGAAGATAAAAGAGAGATTTCTAACTACGGGTATAGGCAGCCTGCCATATCTAGACGCTGAAAAAGGCGTCAGGGAGATATGCAGTAGATTTGACATACCTTTCTGGCCGCAGCTTCCCAAAAAAGGCTTTAAAGAAAATATGTATGTACAGTTTGCGGAAGGCCTGCCCGGGTTGGTTATAGACGAGAATAAGCGCAAAATATTCGTGGATACGACTAAAGATCTGAGCGAAGGGCTGGGCAGTATATACGAGGCATACCTAGCCGGCGACTATAAATCGCTTGGTCTTTCGAGAGAATTCGCAGAAGGGTTTTATAAGTTTCTTGAGCTGGCAGGAGGATTCAACCCTGATTATGTAAAAGGTCAGGTCATAGGCCCTGTCAGTTTCGGTCTTAGCGTGGTCGATGAAAAAGGTAAATCAATTTTATATAATGACGCGCTTAAAGAAGGCCTTATAAGACTTCTGGAGATAAAAGCTGGCTTTCAGATAGAAGAATTTAAAAAGATATCCAGTAATGTCATCATATTTATCGACGAACCTTACCTGACAAATTTTGGTTCGAGTTTTGTGAGCATAGAACGCCGGGAAGTCATTTTGATGCTTAATTCCCTCATAGACAAGATACATTCCGAAGGCGCATTGAGCGCGATTCATTGTTGCGGCAATACAGACTGGTCTCTTCTGGCAGAGACAGAAGTGGACATCATAAATTTTGACGCGTATTCTTATGCCGAAGGCCTTTCGCTTTATCCGGAAGAGATCTTAAAATTTTTGAAAAGAGGCGGCTATCTTGCATGGGGCATAATCCCTACATCTCCAGCAGTTATAAAGGAGACAGAAGAAACGCTTTTTTCCAGGCTTTCCGCGGAAATAGATAAACTGGAGAAAAAAAAGATCCCCCGAGATTTATTATTGACCCGTTCCCTTATCACGCCAAGCTGTGGGATGGGTACTCTTACCCAGGATCTGGTAGATATTATTATTAAAAAACTTACTCTTGTCTCCAGGCAGGCAAAGGACAGATTACGTTGACCACCTCCGGGCCCCGTTAACTTTTAATATGGATTATATAAATATCAAGTTATCAGACAGAAAAAAGAGGAATATCCTCGCTCTTGGCGCGCAGTCAAAAGGTAGTTTTTGTTTTTTGAAAAAAGATAAGGCCTATTTTTGTGAGTCTTTTGGAAACCTGAGCGACATAGAAAATTTTGAGAATTTCCAACAGCATATAAAGAGAGTTCAGCGCAGGATCGGAATTAAGCCGGAAATAATAGCCTGTGATCTTCATCCTGAATACACGGCCAGCAGGCACGCGTTTGAAATGGTCAAGAATGCCCCCCGACTTCGCTCTGGGCGAGAAGGGCTGAGGGTGAATCAAATCCAGCATCACGAAGCCCACATAGCGAGCTGTATAGCTGATAATGAAGTTAAAGGCAAGGTAATAGGCGTTGCGTTTGACGGCACAGGCCTTGGCTCAGACGGGAATATCTGGGGCGGAGAGTTTTTTATCGGTGCTCCGAAAAAATTTAAAAGGGCGGCGCATTTAAAATATATTCGGATGCCTGGCGCTGAAGCAGCTATTAGAGAGCCATGGCGCATGGCGTTCAGCTATCTTTATGATATATACGGCCCAGGGCTTTACAGTTCAGCCGGAGAATTTTCTAACAGGTTAGATAAAAAGTCAATAGAGTTTATTGCCCAGCTTATAGATAAGAAGATAAATTCACCCCTTACATCGAGCATGGGAAGGCTTTTTGACGCTGTGGCGGCAATGATCGGCATTTGCGGAGAAGTAGAATACGAAGGCCAGGCTGCTATTGAACTAGAGAAAGCTATCAGCCATCCCCGCACCACAAGGGTACGGGGCAGGCAGCCATCAGCTATCAGCTGTAACAAAAGATACAATTTTAAGTATTTAGACAGAAAAGGATTAATTATAATTGACTGGGCGCCTGTGATCAAAGGTGTTGTCAAAGATTTGAAGAGTAAGAAGAGTAAAGCCGAGATCTCATTAAAATTTCACGATGCTGTTTGCTGTATGATAAAAGATACCTGCTGTTTTTTAAGAAAGAAATACAGGGTAAGCAAGGTCTGCCTGAGCGGCGGAGTATTTCAGAATAGATATCTGACAGCATGCATTAGGCCTCTTCTGGAAAAAGAGGGATTCAGTGTATATTGTCATAAACGACTGCCTGCTCACGACGGTAATATTGCTTTGGGCCAGGCAGTGATGGCTTAGGGGCGATAGATATGTGCCTGGCGATTCCGATGAAGATTTTGAAAATAGAAGGCGATAGGGCGATCGTGTCTGCCGGGAGGGTAGAGCGCAGGATCGGTATAAATTTTTTGAATAATCCCAGGATCGGAGATTATGTCATGGTCCATGCGGGATTCGCCATAGAAAAACTTGATCCTAAAAGAGCTGAAGAGACCCTGCGGATCCTAGAAGAAATCCAATGAAATACATAGACGAGTTCAGGGATAATAAGATCGCTAAAAATTTAGCACATGCTGTTTCAAAAAAGGCAGAAGGCTTAAGGCCTCTAAGCATAATGGAGGTATGCGGCACTCACACAATGTCCATATGTAATTTTGGCATAAAAGACATGCTGCCAGCTAATATCAATCTTATCTCAGGGCCTGGCTGCCCTGTTTGTGTTACGCCCAAGTCGTATATTGATAAAGCCATGGCCTTTTCAAAAAAGCCTGAAGTTATTTTGACGACTTTCGGAGATATGGCAAGAGTGCCTGGTTCGGATTCCAGCCTTATGGAAGAAAAGGCAAAAGGAAGGCATGTTAGAATAGTATATTCTGCGCTGGACGCAATAGAGCTTGCTCAAAAAAATCCAGGCAAAAAAGTGATTTTTTTGGGCATAGGATTTGAGACTACTTCTCCCACGGTTGCCGCCAGTCTTGTATACGCTAGAAAGAAAAAACTGAAGAACTTTTTTGTATTTTCAGGGCATAAAGTCATTTTACCCGCGATGGAAGCGCTGGTAAAAGACGGGGATGTAAAAATAGACGGGTTTCTGTGCCCGGCTCACGTGAGTACTATCATAGGAATAAAACCTTACACGCTTATAGCTGGTAAATATAAAATCCCATGCGTTATAGCCGGGTTTGAACCAGTAGATATACTGCAGGGCATATGGATGGTTTTAGAACAGATAAGATCAAAAAGACCAAAAGTTGAAAATCAGTACACTAGAGTGGCAAAAGATTCCGGCAACAAAAAGGCGCTGGCGTTAATAAACGAGGTTTTTTCAGTTAAGGATTCTGAATGGCGGGGCATTGGAACAATCAGAGAGAGCGGCCTTTTCCTTAATAGAAAATATTCAGGTTTTGACGCTGAAAGGGTTTTTTCGATCAAGCCTGTAAAGACAAGGCCTGACACAGGCTGTATATGCGGCAGTATCCTGAAAGGCTTAAAAGCGCCTTTTGATTGCCCTTCGTTTGCAAAGACATGCACTCCTGAAAAACCAAAAGGCGCGTGCATGGTTTCGAGCGAAGGCACGTGCGCCGCCTACTATAAACATAGAATATGACCAAAATAACGTTATCACACGGAAGCGGCGGAAGATTGATGCATGATTTGATAAAGAAGTTATTTGTCAAAGAACTGGGTAATCCTCTTTTGAATAAATTGGGAGACGCGGCTATTTTTAAGACAGGTTCGAGACTTGCGTTTACAACTGATTCATTCGTTGTCAGCCCGATATTTTTCCCCGGAGGGGATATAGGAAAACTGTCGATCTGCGGCACGGTAAATGATCTATGCGTGAGCGGCGCAAGGCCGAGGTATTTATCCTGCGCTGTTATTGTAGAGGAAGGGTTTGGTTACAGCGACCTGGAAAAGATAGTATTATCGGTAAAGATGACATGCAAAAAGGCAGGAGTCGATATAATCACAGGAGATTTTAAGGTCGTTGAAAAAGGCGCGGCGGATAAAGTTTTTATAACTACATCCGGCGTAGGGGACATTTATCAAGGCGCGTCTTTATCTATCGAACGCATAAGGCCAGGAGATAAGGTGATAATAAGCGGGACAATAGGCGAACATGGAGCGGCAGTGCTTCTGGCCAGGGAGGAGCTAAAATTCAAGGCAAAGATCTCCAGCGATTGCGCGCCGCTTAATGGCCTTACATCAGCTATATTAAATAAAGGTATAAAGTTCATGCGAGACCCTACTCGCGGCGGGCTTGCTACTACATTAAATGAGATAGCCATAGATTCCGGTTATAATATAGGTATAGAAGAGTCAAAAATTCCTATCAAGGAATCGGTAAGGGTATTGTGCGAGGCATTGGGCATGGACCCGCTTTATATGGCTAATGAGGGCAAGGTCGTTGTTATTGTCGCTCCTGAAGCTGAAGGCAAGGTGTTGTCTATAATGAAGAAACACCCTCTTGGTAGAAAAAGCGTAATAATAGGGGAAGTCAAGAAAGAACGCAATAAAAGGGTATATCTGAAAACAAGGATCGGCGGCAAAAGGATTGTTGACATGCTAAGCGGAGAACAGCTCCCGCGTATCTGCTAAGGGCCAGGATAAAGGAAAATTATGCATGAAATAGGACTAGTGGATGATATATTGTGCGCGATAAATGCCAAGCTCAAGGGTTCTAAAAATTTAAAGATTAAATGTGTGAATATACTTATAGGTGAATTAGAGCATGTGACCCCTGAACATTTTGAATTTCATTTTAGAGAGCGGGTAAGAGGCACACATTTTGAAAGCGCCAAACTTAATTTTAAAAAGGTCGAGGCTAAATTCAAATGCAAATCCTGCGGATGCGAATTTTCAACAAAAGAAGGATTCTCAGGCTGTCCTGATTGCGGCAGCAGGGTAAATGATATTATCTCAGGTTCAGGGATCTGCGTAGAATCCGTAGAGATTGTTTAGATCGAGACAGGGTCTTGATATGGCGAAAAGCAAAGATTATCAGGAAAGATTCTATAGGAAATGGGTCAATAGCAATGGACTTATTACGCGGGAAGTTATTGTGGGAGAAACAGATCTTTTTGTCTCTGCGGAAAAGGATGTTTGTAAGGCTGCGGAGGCCCTGGCAAAAGAATACCGAAGCCAGATAGAGGCCCACATAAAAAAGCACCCTGGATTTAAGACAAGCCTGGAGCCTATGAAGCTAAATATGGATGCGCCTGATATTGTAAAAGATATGACGTTCGCTTCAAAACTGGCAGGCGTAGGCCCTATGGCCAGCGTGGCAGGGGCTATTTCAGAATTTATCGGTAAAAGGCTTTTGCAATATACTGGACAGGTAATAATAGAAAACGGAGGAGATATTTTTATAAAATCAGCTATAGAGCGTACCGTAGCTGTTTTTGCCGGAGATTCGCCTTTAAGTAACAGGCTTTTTATAAAAGTAAAACCAGGCCAGACCCCTCTTGGCATCTGTGCTTCGTCCGGTTCAACAGGCCATTCTTTAAGCTTTGGAAAAGCTGATGCCTGTGTTATAATATCTAAATCTACATCGCTGGCTGACGCTGTTGCAACAGCTGCCTGTAACAGGGTAAAAAAGTCCGAAGATATTAAGGCTGTCCTTGACTTTGCCCTTTCTGTAAAAGGCGTCCAGGGCGCACTAATAATCTTAGGCAAAGATTTTGGAGTGTCAGGAGACGTAACATTAGCGTAATCCGCCTAAGGTGGATTGGATGGAGGTAGTTGTGTTATCCAAACGAATCGTATTAAAATTTCCGCATAGACTCGTTGACCAGCCAATAGTATACAAGATGGTGAAAGATTTTGACCTGCAGTTCAATATACTTAAGGCATATGTTACTCCAAGAGAAGAGGGGCTCCTGGTGCTTGAGTTGACCGGAGAGGATAGGAATTTTGAAAAGGCCCTTAAGTACGCGAAATCCATAGGCGTGACAATCCATCCTCTTTCCAAGGACATAAAGAGAAACGAGACAAAGTGCACTCATTGCGGCGCGTGTGTGCCGATATGCCCGACAGATGCCCTTGTAATAGATCCTGTTACGCGCAAGGTTCTTTTTTATAGCGAGAAGTGTATAGCGTGCGAGTTATGCATAAAGGCCTGTCCGCCGCGCGCAATGGAGCTGCATTTTTAATGAGCACGCAAGTTATGTCCTTCGATGAGTTCAGGACATAACTTGCAGTGCGAATTAATCCCGAGCGAAGCGAGGGATCTCATTATTTACGTCTTTTGACCCTTCGATAAACTCAGGGTCGAATCCTGAGCCGGTCGAAGGATTCGACAAGCTCAGGACGTAAATTGCTGTGCGAATTAATCCCGAGCGAAGCGAGGGATCTCATTAGCACCAGTTAAAAAAAATCCCTTGACATAAAAAGGGCTTTGTATTATAGTCAGAAAGAAGTTGTTTTTATTTTTTTTCAAAAATTTGTGATAATTTTCACAAACTTAGTAAATACACAATCTGCCGCGGCGGACCTCACCCTCTCGAAAGGTTAGTTTCTTGAATATTTACTTTATAAATAGACCCAACCTGGATAGGCTCATAAAATCCCTTTCCAAGGCGTATAAGGTTTATGCGCCTGTAAAATCAGATGGCAACAGGTACTATCAAAAAGTAGGAGACGATGGGCTTGGCGAAGCTGTCCTGGGAGAGATAAGGCCTGTCCAGAGCATAAAGAGTTTTTTCCTTCCAGTCCGCACAAAGATAAGCGATTATTTTTACGAAGACCTCCCTGGTAAAAAATCCAGGCCAGTGGCAATAGTTGGAGCCAAGTCATGCGACCTGGCTTCGCTAAAGGTAATGGATTATGTATTTAGGCAGGACTCTTTTAAGGACCCATTCTATATCCAGAGAAGGGATGAGGGCCTTATAATTTCAAGCGATTGTACTTCTCATGGAGAAAGCTGTTTCTGCGTTGCCCTGAGCATCATGCCGTATCCAACAGAAGATTTCGACATAAATCTCTCTGAGATAGAGAGTGGTTATGTGGCAGAAGTGGGCTCTGAAAAAGGCGAGAAAATAGCAAAAGAGTATTCCAAACTTTTTCAAAAAGCCGGGCTCTATAAAGATAAAAAAGAAGAAAACAGGAAAAAACTAACCGAAGAACTCCTCGCGCACGTAAAAGATAAAAAGATCCCTGGCAAAGATTCTCTCCAGCCGCTTTTTAAGAAGAAATTCGATTCAGAATTATGGGAAGAGACAATAAAGACGTGTGTTGAGTGCGGGGCCTGTAATGTCATATGCCCGGCATGCCACTGTTTTGCATTAAAAGACCAGGGGAAAGACAATAATTTCGAAAGATTAAGGATATGGGATTCATGCCTTTTACGTTCTTTTGCCATGGTGGCAGGAGGCGCTAATCCCAGAAAACTCCTGGCCCAACGGCTGCGCAACAGGTTTGATAAGAAGTTTAATTTTTTTCCTGATACAATAGGAAAATTTGGCTGCACTGGCTGCGGGAGGTGCAGCGACGCATGTCCCGGAAAGATACGCATAGACGAAGTGCTTGCTAAGCTTGGAATATGATCGATAACCCATACACACCAATAAAAACAGAAGTAGTCGGGGTCAATGAAGAAAGCCCTACTATTAAAACTGTTTCTCTAAAGCCTGAGAAACCGTTACATTTTAAGGCAGGCCAGTTTGTCGAGATGACAATACCTGGCGTGGGAGAGGCGCCCTTTACCCCGTCTTCTTCCCCATACGAGAAAAGCAAACTTGAAATAAGCATCATGAAAGCAGGCAGGGTGACTGCGAAGATCCACGATCTTAAAAAAGGGGACATAGTAGGCTTGAGAGGGCCGTACGGCAATGAGTATCCTCTTTCTGAATTTGAAGGAAAAGAGATCCTGTTGGTAGGAGGAGGCGTAGGCCTCGCGCCGTTAAGGGCCCTTTTTTTAGCCTTGGTCCATGACATGGATAAATATAAAAACATAACGTTCTGCTGTGGCTCAAGGACACCCTCGGACATAATATATAAGGATTGCGTGCTAGATAAATGGCAGAAGATGAATAAAAAGGTGAAATTCAGGATCACAGTGGACAAGAAGGACAATAACTGGAAAGGCAATGTAGGCCTTGTGACTACTACGCTGGATAATCTGAAAATAGATCTAAAAAATAGCGTTGCCATTGTATGCGGCCCGCCTATAATGATGAAATTTTCCACGTTTAAGCTACTTGAAATAGGTTATAAAAATGAGCAGATCTATCTATCAATGGAAAAAAACATGAGCTGTGGAATTGGTAAATGCGGGCATTGCAGGCTTGGGAATTTTTACGTATGTAAGGACGGCCCGGTATTCAGGTATGACAGGATAAATAATATTCACGAGATATGGGATTAATGTCATGAAAAGACTTTTTGTAGATCTAGAAAAATTATACAGCTGCGAGACCCTTACCGCGGAATGCAGCTATTATTACCATCCTGAAAATTCAGGTATTACGCGCCTGAGAGAAATAGGGCAATACCTTTATATATGCAGGAAGTGCGAAGAGGCGCCATGCGTGAATGCATGCCCGAAAGAGGCCATGGAAAAACAACCTGACGGGGTCATCAAGCGTTATGCCATGCGTTGTATATCCTGTAAGTCATGCAGCTTGGCATGCCCGTTCGGTACGATTCCGGTCGAGACAGTGCCGTATATCATATCTCAGTGCGACGCGTGCGTAGGCAGGGGTAATGGCAAAGACCCTGTTTGTTCAAAGACATGTTCCATAGACGGCGCGGTAAAATTTATAGAAGTAGAAGAGTCAGAAAAGGATGACATATTTTTAATAAGCAAAAACATAGCAGTGCACGCTAAACCATGGAAGAAGTATCATCCATAATTAGCGTAAAGCGGATAGCGTTTAGCGTATAGTTTAAACGCTAAAACATTTATGTTAAAACACCTGTTTAATTTTATAATTTTCCCGGGTTTCTTATTCACTGCCGTTGTGGGCCTGGCGGCAAGCTGGATAGACCGCAAGGTTACCGCGCGCGTGCAGTGGAGAGTAGGCCCTCCGTGGTATCAGCCCCTGGCTGATCTTGTAAAATTGAGCATAAAAGAGATCACTATACCAAAGAATGCCTCAAAGGTTGTTTTTCTTTTAGCGCCTCTGTTTGGGCTGAGCGCTGTTATCCTGGCAGCTACTTTTATATGGCAGGCCAATATTCAGTTAGGCGCAAGCGGTTTTACAGGGGATATAGTAGTGATTTTGTATTTATTGACATTGCCGGCCATTGCCCTTATATTAGGCTCTTCCGCAAGCGGCAATCCCCTGGCGTCTCTCGGGGTATCAAGAGAGATAAAGCTGATGCTGGCGTATGAACTACCTTTTATTATCTGTATCATAGTGCCTATCATTAAAAGCAGTGGTTTTTTGAAGATGACAGACCTGATCGCGTTTCAGGCGATAAACGGCGTGTTTGTCTCAAATATTTCAGGAATACTTGCTATACTGGTGGCTGTATTCTGCATGCAGGCAAAACTTGGCCTTGTGCCTTTTGACATGGCAGAGGCAGAGACAGAGATAATGGGAGGTATATATATAGAATACTCAGGGATCCTCCTGGCTGTTTTAAAGCTTACGAAGACTATTATGATGGTTGCCCTGCCTGTGTTTTTGTCTTCAATATTCTGGGGCGGGTTCAGCGTCTGGAAATACGTGGTTTTACTGGTTGTAATGATCCTTATGAGGAATACAAACCCAAGGGTCAGGATCGACCAGGCGCTTAGATTTTTTTGGTACAGGATGACTTCTCTGGCTATAATAGCTGTTTTACTGGCAACGCTGGGGATGTAAGTCAACTGTTCGAGGTTAAGCCTCGAACAGTTGCGCTTGAGCCATTCGAATCTGTTCGAGGCTTAACCTCGAACAGCTGCGTTAAATATGAGTTTAAAACTTAAAGCACTGACAAAATCTATATGGGTCTATCATATGTCAACAGGCAGCTGCAATAACTGCGACATAGAGATCCTGGACCTCCTGACTCCCAGGTTTGACGTGGAGCGGTTTGGTATTATTCTGGTAGGGAGCATAAGACATGCTGACGCTATTCTTGTTACAGGAGCCCTGAATTTAAAGACCATACCGAGGATAAAAAATATCTATGAGCAGGCGCCAAAGCCATGTGTTGTCATAGCAATAGGCGCGTGCGCGTGTGGACAGGGTATATTTGCAAAAGGACCGAATACACCTGATCCAGTAGATTCAGTTTTGCCGGTTGACGCGTATATCCCAGGCTGTCCTCCAAAACCAGAGGCAATGATAGCGGCAATAGTGAAATTGATAGAGAAACTTAAAGGCAAAGGCTGAGAATAGGCAGACTTTAGTCTGCCGAAAATATAAATGGAAAAAACACAGATAATAGAAAATATAAAGGTGCGTTCAGGTGGAGGCCTGGTGGAGATTAATGACAGGTCTCTGCGTCGAATCTACGTCACTATTAAAAAAGAGGCCCTGCCGAAAATAGCCAGATATCTTTTTAACGATGTCAAGGCAAGGTTTGTCACTGCCTCAGGAGTTGATACAAGGACCGGAGTCGAGATACTCTATCACTTTTCAATAGATAAAATCGGACTCATGGTCTCTCTCAGGGTTATCCTGGAAAAACCAGGTCTTGAGATCGAGAGCCTGACTTCTATCATGAAATGCGCTGAATGGATAGAGCGCGAGATACACGAGATGCTCGGCGTGGATTTTAAAGGCCACCCGAACCTGAAGCACCTGCTTCTTAAAGATGATTGGCCGGAGGGGAATTATCCTCTGAGGAGAGACCAACAATAGTTATCAGCCCTCAGCTGATAGCTGAAAGCTACATTATGTCAGATAAAATTATTCCTATAGGCCCGTATCACCCGCTGCAGGAAGAGCCTGAATTTTTCAGGCTTCGTGTAGACGGTGAAGTCGTGACAGATATTGACATAGAGATCGGATATAACCATAGGGCGATTGAGAAAATTTCCGAGTCTAAGAGCTATGATCAGGTGACATTTCTTGTAGAGAGGATTTGCGGCATCTGTTCTACGTCGCACCCTTTTGCCTATACAAACGCGATAGACGACCTTTTAGGGGTCGAGGTGCCTGAAAGAGCGCTTTATATCAGGACTATAATCGGAGAACTCGAAAGGCTGCACAGTCATCTTCTGTGGCTCGGACTTGCAGGGCATTTTCTTGGATACAACACTGTATGGATGTGGGCGTGGAGATATAGAGAACCTGTTCTTGATATATTTGAGAGGATTACAGGCAACAGGCAGCATTACGCGATGTTTAAACCAGGAGGCATAAGACGCGACCTGGACGAGGCTGATTTCCCATGGATAAAAAAGACCCTGAAATCCCTTATACCTAAATTTGATATGTTTAAAGGCGCTGTCATAGATGACCCTGTTATACGCGCAAGGACAGAGGGCGTTGGTGTCCTGACAAAACAGGACGTGCATGACTATGCGTGCGTTGGCCCTACTGCAAGGGCCTCAGGCGTTGCAATGGATGTGAGAAAAGACGACCCGTACGCGGCATATGGCAAGGTAGAATGGAAGGTCATAACGCAACAGGGCGGCGGCGTGTTCGCAAAGGCAGTTGTAAGGATACTCGAACTCTATGAATCAACCAATATAATTTTACAATGTCTGGATAAGATGCCAAAGGGCCCGATAGACCTTAATATAAAGGACATGCCCGCAGGAGAAGGCATAGGCAGACATGAGGCTCCAAGGGGAGAGGTATTTCATTATGTAATGTCAGACGGTGGAAACAGCCCTGCAAGGCACAAGGTCAGGGCGCCAAGTTATATGAACATCGCTTCTAATAAAAAGGCAGTGATAGGAGAGACTATCTCTGACGCGACAATAATACTCGCTGCTGTTGACCCATGCTATTGTTGCACTGAGCGCATGGCAGTGGTGGATTATAAGACAGGCAAAAAGGTCTTTGACGGCCAGGACTTGATAAGGCTTTCCCAGGAAAAGACAGAAAAATTAAGGCAAAGGTCGAGAATAGGCAGACTTTAGTCTGCCTGCTTATGGAGGCCTTTGCGACAAATTTGTAGGGCACACTTTAGTGTGCCGAAAATCAAATAGATGAAACTCTTACTGCAGCCAATTTTAACTTCGATATTAGCGGGTATTGTGATCCTTTTGATTCCAAAAAGATTCAGAAAGGTTACAGAGACCTTTAGTCTTTTAACCTCGCTATATTTATTAGCAGCCTCTGTAAAAATATTTTTCAATTCACCGGTTAATGTGGGTTACCTTTATGTAGATGGGCTTTCCAGGTTTATCGTGCTGGGTATAGGTTTTTTTGGGGTCATAGCGACCTTATACTCATTGCGCTTCATGGCGTTTTATAAGGAGTATCGCTCATACTACGCTTATATCATTTGGACTATCGGGTTTTCAATACTAGCCGCTATCTCGAATAACATCCTGATCTTAATAGCGGCATGGGGATTCCTGGGGCTGACGCTTTACATGTTGATTAATGTGGGTGGCCCCAAAGCCGCGGGAACAAGCAAAAAGGCCTTTATTATTATAGGCGGCTCAGACAGCTTGATGATCCTCGGATTTGGCCTGGTGTGGTTTATAACAGGAGACCTGAATTTAAGTAATATAAAGATAGCTATAGACAGTTCTATTAGTTTCTGGGCTTTTCTATTAATAGCTATAGGCGCGTTCGCAAAAGCAGGCGCAATGCCTTTTCATACTTGGGTGCCTGACACGGCAAAAGACGCGCCAATACCAGTAACAGCGTTTCTGCCTGCCAGCCTTGATAAATTGCTGGGCATCTATCTTCTGGCAAGGCTGGTATTGAATGTATTTATATTGGATAGTTCCACGAATGCCCTTCTAATGATAATAGGCGCTGTGACAATAGTGGCAGCTGTGATGATGGCCCTTGTGCAGCACGATTTTAAAAAACTCCTTGGTTACCATGCGGTGAGCCAGGTAGGTTATATGGTGCTTGGCATAGGCACAGGAAACCCTGTTGGAATAGCAGGCGGTCTTTTTCATATGCTCAATAACGCGATATATAAAAGCGGGCTATTTCTTGGAGGCGGCAATGTGCAATATAGAACCGGAAAATCAGATCTGGATTCTCTTGGCGGCTTGGCAAAATTTATGCCCATTACTTTCTGTTCAATGCTTATAGCAGCCCTGTCTATTTCAGGCGTGCCTCCTTTTAGCGGTTTCTTTTCAAAATGGATGGTCTACCAGGGCCTGGCGGAAAAGGCTAAATCCGGAGGGGTATTGTGGATATTCTGTCTTATCGCAGCCATGTTTGGGAGCGGCCTGACATTGGCGTCATTTATAAAATTGATTCACGCAATATTTTTAGGCAAGGCAAAGGACAGTTCAACAGGCCAGTGTAAAGAAGTTTTATGGTCCATGTGGCTTCCGCCAGCGATTCTTGCAGCGCTATGCATTGTATTTGGCGTGTTCGCGTATACCATTCCTTTGAAATATTTTATAGCGCCAGCCTTGCCATCAGGTCTAGAATTTATAGGTACCTGGCCGTCTTTAAAGGCCACGGTATTTTTAATAATAGGCCTTGGTATAGGGGTCATTATATACCTGATGGGGAATCTTAAGGGAATAAGAGAGACTACTCCATATATAGGCGGCGAAGAAGTTGATAGTGACATGAGGCTCTCAGGCACAGAGTTCTACAGGGCAATAGAAGAGATGCCTTTAATAAAAAGGCTTTACGCCAAGGCAGAGAATAAGACATTTGATTTATACGAGCAGGGTAAGCGGTTTGTATTTTTCTTTATAGGCATATTCAAGTATTTGCATAATGGAATCCTGTCGAGTTATCTTGTGTGGTGTCTGCTTGGCATGATGATACTTCTTTTTAGTCTCGTGAGGTGACATGGATGTTTGAACTGCAGGTGCTGTTAGTATTCATGATTATCGGCGCGCTTATAGCTGTAAAGGCAAAAGACCTCTTATCTTCTGTTATAGCGGTGGGCGTTGTCGGACTTGGGCTATCCTTAGCGTTTTTGATACTTAAAGCGCCTGACCTTGCGATTGCCCAGCTTGTCGTAGAGATATTGTGCGTTATAATCCTGATAAGGGCTACTATCAGAAAAGACCTCCCATTTTCAACAAGCGGCAGGTGGTTCTTTAATACGTTTATTACATTTTTATTCATGGCTGTGCTTTTAGGTTTTGGTTATTATTGCATGAGAGACCTGCCGCAGTTTGGCAAGCCCATCATGAAGGTTGCTCAGCATTTTGTGAACCAGGGCCTTAGAGAAACAGGTGCCGCAAATCTGGTATCGTCTGTAGTGTTAGATTACAGGGCCTATGATACACTGGGAGAGGCGACTATACTATTTACCGCTGTCCTGGGCGTCTTGGCGGTAATGAGAAAAATAGGCAGGAAAAGATGAAAGAACAGCAGAAAGGCATGACAATAATAGTAAAGACGATTACCCGTCTGACAGTGGGCCTGATACTTTTGTTCGG
>Ga0180732_1001449_pt1 | contig 14678 bp, 14 predicted proteins | sample KR11_01MetaG_FD_148674 | JGI IMG/M metagenome (GOLD analysis project Ga0180732, IMG submission 148674) | Groundwater microbial communities from the Olkiluoto Island deep subsurface site, Finland - KR11_0.1 MetaG | ecosystem: Environmental > Aquatic > Deep subsurface > Groundwater | place...
CAACATAATTCGGCATATCTTCTGGAAAATATTTTGCAGTATGGATCTGATAATCCTTGACAGTTTGAAGATAAGTTGCGGATGTTTCATAGGGGTCAGGGACAACCTGTGTAACAATTATTTTGTCTTGTTCTCTTATCCCCATACTTGAAAGCTCCATAGCAAATGCATCAGCTCCCACAAAAGATACACTATGAAAATAAGGGTGGTATCCCAGCTCCATATAAAGTTTTACGAATTTTGCAAGTGGTGTGTATGTGCCTATCATAACAATAGCTTCGGGATCTGCATTCCTGATCGTGACCAGGGCGTTTTCCACATCTTCTGAACCGCGAACATATGTGCCTGTGGCAATTGGCATCATCCCGTATTTGTTCAATGCAATTTCCACTCCTTTTAATCCAGACATTCCAAAAGCATCATCCTGATAAAAAACAGCAATTTTTTTAAAATCCAATTTCTCAACAAAATAATCCACTGCTGCGTCGGTTTCCTGATAGTATGATGCCCTGACATTGAAAATATATGGCCTGAACGGAGTCCTCAGTTCTTCAGCTCCAGTGAATAATCCCAGCACAGGGATTTTTGCTTCCTGGACGATATTAATAATCCTGACGCTTGTAGGAGTGCCAACATAATCAAATAAGATAAAGACCTTATCTTCAAATATTAATTTTTGTGTATTGGTGACAGTTTTTACAGGGTCGTACTGGTCATCGTAGGATATAAGTTTAATTTTCCTACCATAAACTCCTCCATTATCATTGATTTCATTGATGTATGCCAGGGAACCACGTATATATTGTGTACCTAAAAAACCAGTATGTCCTGTCAAAGCAGATGAAGAACCGATAATTATTTCCGAATCGGTAATCCCATTAGTTATCCCCTTATTGACCTGATCCGATTTGTCGATATCTTCATTTAAGCAACCCATAATTAATATAGATATAAATATTAATACAATAAATAATATATTGTTGTTTATTCTCATATCGAATCAACGTCCTACCTCTAAATTTTTTGATAAATCAGGTTATAGATTCTTTTTCTCCTTATCATCCTTTCTATCAGGATAATAAAATATAAAAGCACCCTCAATTACAAGAAACTTTCGATATTAACTTGTTCTTTGGCATAAAGAATAAGTAGTTTAATTATAAGTTTAAGGTGCAGTCCCGTAGGGTAGCGGTCAATCCTTCTGGCCTTTGGAGCCGGAGACGGTGGTTCGAATCCGCCCGGGACTACTTTCTCCTGATTAATAGTCCATACACTTTTTTTTGGGGTTCTGTTTTCAACTACCTTCACAGGTTTTTATTGAACGTGACATGCTTTCGTTGCCATACCCTATTTTTGGGGGTTCTGTTTTCAACCTCAATCAACTTCATAGCGTTGCTCGAGCAGAACTGGTTGCCATACCCTATTTTTGGGGGTTCTGTTTTCAACTTTAGCCCCGCTGCGGGAACTGAACCACCCACGGGAGTTGCCATACCCTATTTTTGGGGGTTCTGTTTTCAACAGAACAAAACGATATAGAGCAGAAAGTAGAAAAGAGTTGCCATACCCTATTTTTGGGGGTTCTGTTTTCAACTCAAAAAGCAGGGCAAAAGGTATCTGGGAGTCAAGGTTGCCATACCCTATTTTTGGGGGTTCTGTTTTCAACAAATATTACAAACATTATAAAGTTTATCATTGCTCCTGTTGCCATACCCTATTTTTGGGGGTTCTGTTTTCAACAATAAAACCATGCAGGGTGCTACGAATATTTATCAAGTTGCCATACCCTATTTTTGGGGGTTCTGTTTTCAACCAAAAAGAACGAGATCATGATTTAACAGGACAGGATGTTGCCATACCCTATTTTTGGGGGTTCTGTTTTCAACAGAATATACTTTAAGATATGATATTCAAGGATTTGTTGCCATACCCTATTTTTGGGGGTTCTGTTTTCAACAAGCGGAATCGGAAATACAATAACGTGGTATCTGGTTGTTGCCATACCCTATTTTTGGGGGTTCTGTTTTCAACATATTATAGTGTCGTGGATGGGTGGAATGTAGCGTTGCCATACCCTATTTTTGGGGGTTCTGTTTTCAACGTACAGGGATGCTCCCATCCTGTATCATTGAAGATGAGTTGCCATACCCTATTTTTGGGGGTTCTGTTTTCAACTAAAAGTACCTTCCGTAACCTTAGCCCCGATTAAATCAGGTTGCCATACCCTATTTTTGGGGGTTCTGTTTTCAACAACACACATAGCGGAAGATGTGTCCCTGTTTCGCAAGTTGCCATACCCTATTTTTGGGGGTTCTGTTTTCAACTAAGATCGCTTGATAAGAGCCAATTTAGGATCGCTCTGTTGCCATACCCTATTTTTGGGGGTTCTGTTTTCAACCAATTATGATGATAGGCGATTGATGGCAATAGATATGGTTGCCATACCCTATTTTTGGGGGTTCTGTTTTCAACCAGGCGTGCGGCAACGCGGTCTTTTACAGGTATGTTTGTTGCCATACCCTATTTTTGGGGGTTCTGTTTTCAACGCAACAATAATAGTTAATGATGCAGTAATTATTAGTTGCCATACCCTATTTTTGGGGGTTCTGTTTTCAACAATATGGATAATTCTGATTGTTCCTGAGTCAGCTTAGTTGCCATACCCTATTTTTGGGGGTTCTGTTTTCAACACAAAGCAAAACGTTAATACATTATAGCGATAAGTTGCCATACCCTATTTTTGGGGGTTCTGTTTTCAACAACAGAATACGTCAATAATGCGGTTGAGGTTGCAACGTTGCCATACCCTATTTTTGGGGGTTCTGTTTTCAACTCTACAATTTCAGGTAACGAGGCTGAGTTTGATGAGTTGCCATACCCTATTTTTGGGGGTTCTGTTTTCAACTTATGATAAACCTAACTGTAATCCAGATCTAATATCGTTGCCATACCCTATTTTTGGGGGTTCTGTTTTCAACACATAAGGGTAAGGTGAATCATGGCAAACTGGATATGTTGCCATACCCTATTTTTGGGGGTTCTGTTTTCAACAATGTGGGGAATAAAACAATCTAATGAAACCATAAAGTTGCCATACCCTATTTTTGGGGGTTCTGTTTTCAACAATATGGTTTTGTTCCCTTAAATCCCTTTTCCTCCTCTAAAATGCCTTGTTTTATCCTTGAAAATTTGGCGGTCTCTTCATATTGACCTGATTTATAAAGGTCAGCCGGATTGTTCAAACAACAAGATTCTTCTGCTTTTCTTTGGGTATGTCATAATTTATTGAAATTATGTTCTTGAAGCATCCTTTGCATATCTCCACGATGAGTATTTTCACATCATCCGGCTCAAATTCGCTGCGTATCCTTTCAGCCATCCGGTCAAAGTGCGCTTCACCAACATATCCCAGAAAAACGCTGTACTGCACGCGCGCAAGACCAAAATAAAAAAGGACATCTATCAGTCTGTTTCTGATACTGTTCTCCGAGATATCGTAAGCTACCATCACAAATTTTTCTGCCATGATCACCTGTAAATGAAAGGTGAATATTTACCTGTCTCAAGTATAGCGGATGCAAGAATGTCAGCCTGAGCCTCGATGATTTCAGAAAAAGTCTTTTTCTCGTTCTCGTATGTATATTCCTGCTCAAGTCTTGTAAGTATGATCCCGGCATACTTTTTCTTAAAATTATTCTTGAAAAAGCATCCTTCATTCGTAACATTGAAATCATCAGAAGATACCTGTTTTCTCGCAATAAGCGTTAGAACCACCCTGTCCACTATCGGCTGCCTGAATTCTTCGATGAGGTCATAAACAAGCGCTTCCTGGTTCTTATATGAGGCATGGAACACTCCATAATATGGGCTGAGCCCTGCTTTAACGATCGCACTGCGAATTTTCGAATAAAGGATGCCATAGCCATATCCCAGAAGGGAATTGAATGGATCCATCGGCGGGTTCCTGTTCCTTCCGGTAAAATTGAACTCGGCAGGTATTATTTTCATAAGGGCTGAGTAGTACTCATTTGTAGAGAAACATTCAAAACCCTGAAGTGAGTTGATCTCCAGACAGGATTCTGCCTGTACGGTCATTTTCCGTATTCTTTCGATATGTGTTTCGATATCAACTCCAGTGTTCTTCTGGATGCTGCGCAAAAGCGAGATTTTATTTATCATTGAGGCGATGCACATTGCTTTTGCAATACAGAGCGCCTTTGATGAAGATATCCGGCTCTGTGTCTCATGACGCTCTATCAATTTGCTTTTGCCACATGGGAGGATATAACCTGCCGGGTTCCCGAAATGATCGAGGATCATCAGGTCGATTTCATTCTTGAGAAGAAGGCGGATGGCTCCTGTCGTAATGTCGTGTTCTCCTGAAACGATTACCGCATCGAAGTCCAGAGGACTGACTAAAAGGTTTTTAGCCTCGTCATTGTCGTCTTCTTTTGACTCGATTTTCAGTAAGTCATTGTGCTTTTTCAGCTTTTTTCCAAAACCCGTAACGCAAAAGGTTCTAATACTATATCACTAAATATAATTAATGTGTTATAGTATATATAGTATTCATGTTGCATTGTAATGAAACCGGCATATAATATTAATCCGATATTATCCTGTTGAATCTGTCCAGTTTTATCTTTGATCCACCTTCAATTTCAATTTTGAGTTCTTCTTTATTCCAGTTATTAACATCTTTGCCTCCCCATACCCCATAAACTTTAACTCCATTAACATTTATCATCCCAAAACAGACCGCAGCAACAAATATCAGGTCGCATGCACCTTCCCATGAAATTGGAATTGAAGAAGGAACTTCATGGGGTTCTTTTACCTCGATTATCTTCATTCCTTTCGCTTGTGCAATATCATGAAAATTCTTATCCCCGCTTATAAGAAGAAGATCATTTTCAGTCTTAAGAGACTCATAAGATTTGACGATTTTCAGATCAGGATTATCCTTTGAGTCATCTCCTTTAACTTCCTGGGAATGAACATCCTTCAATTTCTTATATTCAACCGCGCCCAATCTCGCTAATCTGGCATCTCGTATCGATTGATTGGAAAAATTTTTCATAAAACTAAGAGCTTCCGGAGGATACCATTCATAAGGCAATTTTTTATCATATTGCCTGAAAAGTTCATCAAAAATAAGACTTGAATGACAGAATCGGGCTTTTAATCTATTTTCGATCAATATTTTCTGGATATAAATATTTACTCTTCTGCGAAGAGCATTTGTATCAAAACCTATTAGCAGCAGTCTGTCTCCTTTCATCGGGTCTTTTTTAGCCAATTGTATCAATTCAGTTTCGATTTCAGATATGTTCTTGGGCTTTAACACGCCCGAAATATACAGGCAGTCTTTCAATGCATTGGAGTTCGGTAATTCGCTAATGCATACAGGATCAACATCTTTACCCAGTTTTTCCTTGAACTCACTTAGTTTTTTTCCATATTCCTTACTGCTTATAGCACGTGCTTCTTTCTTTTTCAGGTCAATATAGAAGATCATATCAACGGGGGGATATGATAATTCGATATTCTCCGTTCCGCAATAATATAAGGCATTAAGCAAGACCAGAAGACGTTCTCTTGATAAAAGCATCTATCCCACTATCTCCTTCATATTGATGAGCTTGTGTTCACCAGCGGGAATTTCAATAAACGACTTTCCTTCGTATTTTTTCACATCATCAAGATGCATGTAATATACTCTATCTGCCCCACCTTCTGAAAGTCCATGGAACATGCAAAAAGCTGACATTATTTTCCTTCCGGGTGTGATGTCAATAGCTACCGTATTTCCATCTTTTTTCTCATTGAATATCAATGAATGGATGAGTCGGGAATAGCTCTGGAAATCCTCTTCATCGCACTTCATCTCAATAATTAAGGCTGGTTTGCCATATTCCCCCGTCAACCGCAATATCCATTTTTTATTAATTTCAAGGTTTTGCGCCATTTTATCGTTATAGACAAAATAAACTTTTTCAGGCACATAACCTTCCAGCTCACATGCCGCCCAGAGCGTATTTATCACGGCGAACGGACTTGTACCTACCGTTGTTATCCAGACCTTCATCATATCCCCGCAAGGTAGCTTGAAATTCTGAAGATTTCAAGCTTTTCAAATTCTATTTTGACCAGATTCGCCAGGACTTCACCTGTCTTTGTATTCAATTTGGATGATGTTCTCCCTGTCACGATATTATTCCCATTTTTGATTATGTCCGATATAAGACCTATCTCTTCTTTTGTCATATTATCAAAAACCATCCACATCTTCAATTCAGAATCCTTTGGAATCCTGTCATATTCCTCAAGATCATCGCTGTAAGCGTCTGATACCAGAAGCCTGCCCCTGTGATTGTCAGTAAAACCAAATATCTCTTTAATAGTATCTGCTTTCAATTCTTTTGCAATCAGGGTATGTCTGAAGAAACCCTTGATAGTTGATCCTGGAATAACAGGTAATCCTCCCCCTCCTGTCACCGTCGCTTCCTCCGCACCCGGCATTATGAAATCTTTAAGTGTAGTGACCTTCAGCCGGGTCACAATATGCCCATCAGGGATCTGACCTTCAATTATTGGGGCATGCGCATTGAAATAGACATCAAAATCCCTGCGTGTGGAGTCCTTACCAGAATCAATGGATTTAAGATACTTTTTTGCATCTTTCATTAACTCTGCTGAATCCTGATGTACTTCTGAAATCTTCAAAGAATCACTTATTAATTTTTTTGTCACCGATTTTAAATTAATGTCAGCAAATCCGTTACCTCTCGATGCTCCGCCGCCCAATTGTATTCTTTTCTTGTTGAATTCATCAAGTGCAAGAAGGACAAGTCCGATTTCTATATCCTTTGCATTATCAATATCGATCTGGATATTAAAACAAACTCCCGAAGCCACTGTTTCTTCCATTCGCAAACTCGTTTTGACTCGATTTTTATAATCCTTTATTGGGTTTAAGTCTCTATCATATAAAGTGGCACAGTGAGGTTGCTCTTTAACCAGAATACCACTCTTATTCAGTAGGTGCGCATCCCTCACCCGTACCTTGGCGCCAGCATCCATCGAACCGAATATGGCGCAGGATATGCAATCACCGCAAGGTTTTTGCCCCGCACCTATGCTGATGCAGCTCTCCTTTTCATTGAAGGTTCTTATGATCCTCTCCACTGTGCTTCTCAGTACCCCTTTCAGGCTGCTTCCTGGGATGTAAGGCTCATATATTTTCGTTTTAGCATTAAATGTCTGGATTACCGGCGCCGCAGATATCGAATATGCCGCAGCGTTCTGACCTCCTCCGATCCGCAATGGTGTCTCAAGTTCAATCGAAGCCGTGATCGTGCACCGATTTGTAAAAATATCAAAGTCTGGCATAAACCTCAGGCGCTTCCTTTGATAGATTTGAGATATACGCTCCAACTTACGATCGACTGCTCTTTTAACTTTTCAAACTCCGCTTTTCCGGATGAATATACAGTGCCATCGTAATTTCCTGAAAGATAATTCCTGGCTGTTATCAATTTGACAGTATCGATCCCTATATTCACCTGCCCGAAGCCTCTTGAAGTGGCATGACCTATCCCGCCAGAGCAGGAATTGAAGAACTCCACCAGGCTCCAAAATGCGCCAAGCTTTGCGTTGATATTCTCCGAGATATCCGGATTCTCGATGACCACATCCCCATAGAACTCCGTGCCCTGGGGAACAGCCTCTAAGTCATATTTAGCGCCACCTTTTGCTTTTCTTGTCTTTCTCTCTATAGCAACACCGTCTCTTATCACTGTTTTCGTGCTGTTCGCTGTGGCATCTTTAATTCTTACTGAACTTGCAAGCTCAGCGCCTCCGAAGAGCATGCAGACCGGACATGGATCAAGGTTTTCTCTCACAATAATTCCTTTTTTCTTACTCTTGCATACATCAGGAACTGTGCATGCATCAATATCCAGTCCTTTCACCAGACGCTCCATTTCAGTTCGAAGTACACCTTTCAGACTGCTTCCGGGTATGATCGGAAAATCTTTTTCATCTTTCAAAACAGGGCGATCCACCTCGCCAGGCGCTGTAGATCCATGCCCACCTATATGTAAATCTGATATCGTTCTTATTTTGTACTGGATCAGCACACGGCTTTCAAGTTTCTCGAACATGATCATCTCCCCCCATACTGTCTGGATTCACTCGCGGACTGCTTCCATTTAATGATCTCAGAAACCAGCTTTTCTGTGCTTTCAGCAGCCCCTATGATATTAAGTTCTGCTCCCAACATTGTTTGAAGCCTTCGTTTTATCTCGATAATATCGCCCTTTGATGCTGTAAAGATCGTACACACTGCATCAACGTTCCAGTTCGTATAACCCAGAAGATATTTGATGTTCTCTCTTGCTCTTTTTGCATCTTTTTCCCTGGACTGGATACCAATCACTTTATTGAGAAGAATATCAAGGAATGGCTGCATTATTATGTCATCCCTTCCACCTTTATCGGCGCGGGGCAGGAAATAAGAAGCCGTCTTAACAAAATGTGTGATACTTGCGGATGCATCTTCCATCTCCCTTAAAGATTCTGGCAGGTTTTTCAATTTGCTCCTTGATTTTATCTCAAATTTTCCATTATTATTAGCTTCCGGTGCCGGGATCTTTAACAACAACTCGTAGGAACTTAACACGATTTCCTTTAATTCCTCTTTTGAAAACTCCATATTATCTCCTCCTGTCTTGATATCTCTCTCTTTGTTCACTTTTTCTCGGTGATTGGTCAGTAACGCCCTTTGAAAGTGCGGTCAAATGGTCGATTATCTTTTGAGTATTTTTCACTTTTTCGCAATCAAGTATGAGTTTTATCTTATTGATATCTAACTTGCACTGCTCCATGATCTTAATATTCCATATCAGATACTGGGAAAATCTCATTCGTTGTGCAGGTGCCAGCTTCTTGAATTCATCTTTTATGCATCTGCCTATATTTTCGTTCAATTCTTTCATCTTTTGCAGTTCTCGACTGATCTCCTGCGGTCTCTGTCCGCGTGAGGGTTGAGGCGTATATTTTTTTATATGAGCTTCAAGGTCGTTCTCAAAATTCCGTGATTTTGCAAGTTCAAAAAATCCCCTTATTTGCTTATTTGAGTAAGCCTCATATTTCCTGTCTTTGAACATCATCGACTGCGCCGCTATCTCCCATGCGTCCTGATTTATTACCTCAAATTCTGTCATGCCACATCTCCCGTTATATAGACATCCCCATAACCACAATTTGTCATCTCACCGACCCCATAAACCTCAAGCGCCGAAAGTGCCTGTGCATCTCCCGATATCCCGACGCAGCTTCCTGATGCGATACATGTTATAAGAGACGAGAGAGAATTCTGGTTCTTAAGAGACCATCCTCTTGCTATGCTCCTGGCTATTCTTGCATTGTCCCGAACAATATCGATCTTCCCTTTTATCCCCATCGAATTCAGGGTCATTTCAGCATATTTCTTGAATGTATCATCAAAACCAATGACAGAGTCTTCCCCATTCCTGAGCACCATCTGGGAATTAGCAACAAGAAGCTTTTTACCAATTGCTGATATCTCATCAGCACGCTTCTGCATTTTCCCCCCCAGGTCTTGTTTTCCGGCAAGATCGAATCTCACGCTGCCGTACCCTCTTGACCTGAAACCTCCTATACCGTAGAAAGTCCCTGCATTCTTGAGAGATTCAATTATCCTGTCTGAAAACTCATCCTTCACAAGAATCCTGAACCCGAACCTTGCCCCCTGGGATATGCTTTCAATATGATATGGTGAAAGATCCGAACCTTCAGGCATGCTTGCATGTCCTGTTCGCGTTATCGGGCATTTTGTCTCTATCTGCATCGAGGGAGGTTTCTCCCGCTTTAATCTCCTTTCCTTTATGGAATCAAACGACATCAATCCGGAATATTTCGCTCCTTCCTGAAGGCAAGGGAGATTGTTTTCTATGTTCTTGCACTCGTTTTCACCTTTTTCGAACAGTGTATCACACTTCTTGCACCACCTGAAAAGAAGAGGAGATGCAACGGTCGTTCCATCATTTACCACAGGATAAGCGTTCTTAAAGAATATTCCCATCTTTGAAAAATCCATTTCTTCATTTATCCCTGTCGCTTCAAAAAGCTGCCTGTCGTTCTTGTATAGATAATAACCAAGCATTCCCCTTATTGTTCTTCCCGGAATGTGTTCAAGCGTTTTGATAAAAGTACCTTTTGACCTTCCGCTTCCGATATGTATCGGAGAAAGCGCCGTTATAAATCCATTAAGCTCTATCATTATCTCAACCCCAGATATTCGTCCTGAGAAACGTCTGATATTTTGAGATTTTCGATTCCGCCAAGTCCTCTCGAACGGTCTTTTCCAATGCCATAATGTGACATGGAATGGATGCTCGCTTTCAGGAGTTTATCTTCTGAATCAGTGAGCGCTTCTCTGATTAACACAAATCCTGAGAATTCTGTTTCTGACGGGACTGAATGCATATTAAAAAGAGCAGATTCCTGTTTTGTCTGAGTCCCCCTCATAATGGAAACATGCATCCTTGAAACTGCTGTGACACTTTTTTTCGTCATAAAATCAGTAATTCGGATCTTTCCTTCCCTGTAATCCCCTCCGCCTTCTGTATTAGGAACTCCGAAAACACGGCAGACATCACACCTGAAGCCTCCGGATTTTACTTCATCGCAAAGAATGATTTTTGGATTGCCAGTTATATAACATGGAATATTCTCTGTACTCCTCAGCAACCGCTCAGCTTCAGTCCTCATGATCCCTTTAATATGTGTGGCAGGGATATACGGTTCATCTTTTGAATTTCTCAAGAAATCAACAAGAGAACCCTTCGATTCCCCAGTCGTATGTAGATCATTTTTTGATGAAAAAGATATTTTCAGGATATTCATATTTCCTCCCCTGTATGCCATAATTGAGGGATGACCATCTTTGCTGATTTGAGCAATCTTTCATCACCCATGACTTTCACCATCCAGTCGCAGTCATCCAGCCATTCAGCAGGAGTAGTCTGTTTTCGTGAACCAGAAGAATATATCGATTTTACAAAATTCAATCGCTCCTGTTCTGTTTTACCGCATGTTATTAGGCTTGCGATCTTTGAACGGTTCAGTTTATCAAAGCTTTTTGATATGAGGTTATTCAGAATCATCAGGTCTTTATCATCATCTGGAAGAACGAAACAAATATTATCCTTCGAAGGCATGGCGCCGCTCACGGCAGTAAATGCCATCGTACCAGCCGGAAGTTTGATAAGATTTAAATTGTCAGTATTAGTCCTTTTTCTGAATTCCTTCTTTGCTATCGATTCCATTTTTCTTGCTGTTTCAAGCAGGAAATAAATGGGAAATTTAGCATCTGCTATCGCAATTCCGCATGAAATGGTAACCGTTGGATTCTCATACGATTTTCCATTGAAGAATTTCTTCGAAAATAAGAATCTATTATATATGTTCCTTATGAGCAATTCACAGAACTTGATCGCTCCCTTTCCGTTGATGATCAAGAGTATGTCATCTCCACCCACATATATAGGATCGATACCTGCAAATCTATTATTTTCCATCAAGTGTCTTGTATCTTTATCCTCAATGAATTTTCTAATTGTGTCTTTAATTTCTTGTTTGAAATTTGCATCAAAAGTCTCGCTCTTATAGTTATACTCTGCCGGGGTCAGGGTTTGCATGAACATGCGCCCCATCATATTACCATCGATAGCGATGACCGCGATTGATTCGCCAATTTCCTGAAGCTGAGATGGCGCGATCATACCATATTTTCTTAACAGGTCATTATTCAGATACGGATTTGTATTTTTTTGTGCTCTGCCGCTATTGGATTTTTCAGCACAAACTTTGCACATCGGTTCATTATTGAAAACCCCGATGGCCTTTCTCTTGAAACATAGTGGACAGACATCATCCCTTTTTGAAGGATGGATTATCGGATTTGTGCTAGCGGAATTCTTTTCTTTGTCTATTTCACCCTGCATTTTCTCAAGAACATCATGAAATTTAGTCAGTTCTTTAAGTTGAAACACATTTACTGCAACTACTGAATTTAATCCACCATGTGATATTTTCCTGACCCCATCAATTATCGCTTTCTTTAGTTCATTCTGAATCTCAGTATCTGAAGGCACAAAAGCCAGAAGATTTCCACCGCCTTTGAAAAGGACAGCTTCAGGGCAAACTTCCTTTGAAATGATTTGATGTGCTTTATCAAGTGAATCTTCCACTATTGCACTTCCTCCCCTTAACATCGGAAGTTTATCAGCTTCATTGATATATTCCTGTATCTGCATAATGTCAAGTGCCAGTAATCCGATAGTTCCCGAAATATGAGCTTCCAAACCGGAATAATGAATTGTTCCTCCGTTGACAATAGAATCCTTGAAAAGCATCAGAGTATCATCTGAAGACTTTGGCTTCACATTTCGTTGGGCAGTCCCTTTATACCCTATTATCTCCGTGTGCTGCCCATCAAGACACTGCACATCTCCGGCATCAAAATTAATCTCATGAGGAAAAATACGATCTAATGATCTTACATTGACTTTCGAACCATCATAAGTACATTCAACATCATATATCCTGTCAGCGCCCGAGGCGATCATATCAGCTTTTCCGATCATATTTTCAAGTACAGTCTCCCTGTCTCTTGAATGGTGCTTCGCAGCCATTTTCGGGAGGATCTTTTTTAGTTCATATTTTGAAACAATATCAGGCTGCACTTTTTCAAGAATATTGTTCAATATCTCTTCAGTCTGCGTAGTATGATAATGGAATGGCTGATTTGTCTTTTGGGAAGTAAATGATCTTGGTTTTCCAATATCGTGAAGTAGAGATCCGATTCTTATCAGTGCTTTAAAATCCCTTTCTGAGTAATTGCCAGCAACAGTTATCCCATATTGTTCAAGGCACTTCTTTTTGAAATCAGGCATCATATCGGCTTTCTGCACAGCAAGGCACACAGCGATCCCTGCTGTGTTCTTTGAATGATGGAAAAGCGAGCAAACCGGTAAGCGGGAATCTGAACAGATATTTTCATAAAAATTAGAACACTTCAAGATTTCATACAAATTATTAGCGATATCTTCAAGCGTATTGCCCCTAAAACCTTTGATAATTTCCTCGATTAGAACGTCAAGTTTCTTATCGCTGTCATCCGGATAAGAAATATCTTCCCTTTTTTTTGTGAACCAGTCCACAACGCCTATTTTCTCCATTTTATGCCTCCGTATTTATCATGAAACCACCAAGTCCATAGGTTGTATGTTTTCCTATCTGAAGGGCCTCGCCCATCTTCAATACCTCTCCTGCTTCCGAAGGGGCAGATGAAGTATCATATTTCACCCATCCCATACTTCCTTCCAGTGGTATAGTTTTATCATATATAGTAGTATGGTTGTATTTTACTGTCTTGATATCAAAATCCAGTATCGGGATATCAATACTAGAAAGGTCTTCAGAAACCTTATGTGGATAACAATCAGGATCATAATATTTCGTGATACGGTTGAATGCCCTCACTGATGAAGCAAGCAGCGAACTAAAAGAAGGAATAACCTCAGTTTTTCTATTGCGAAGCAGATGCATCGGAGATACGAACACGATTCCAGTTCTATCTGATAATTTATATTTCGGAATTTCAATGTTCTTTGCTTCCATAGATTCTATGGAATATTTCAATCCGCCAAAATGCAAGGAACTTGCTTTATCATTGATGTCGGAAAGAATTTTAGGGGCAAACTTTCTCCGGTCTCCGTGTATTTTAATGAAATTTCTGATACTGTCGCCATTTTTAAACGACAGGATCGAATATGGTTTTATTTCGATTTGTTCTTTGAAAACCATAAAATAAGGACATGATTGTGTTTCTGAGCATTCATTGCATGGTTTTCTGGGATTGCATTTCAGAACAAATCCCAGCCAACCCCTGAAAATCGAGCCCGTGAATTCAGTTTTGAGGTTATCTTTCGTTCTGATATCTATCTTAATATATGTAGATTTCAAATAATCGTTCTCCCTATTAAATAATCCACAATAATAAAGAATCTAAGAACGATTGAATATATAAATTTTGTTATATTGTGTGACTGTAAAATCATTTGGTGTTGGAATCTAAAAAACCGCAGATGAACGCAAATTAACGCAGATACGCTATCACAAATCTGCGTTCATCGGCGTTCATCTGCGGTTTCAAATTTACAAATATTTCATGATAGCCCCCCAACAATAAAGTTTTTGACAGCATCCAATTGCAGATAAAAGTTCCACATCCAAACATCATTTTGCCCTCAATGCTTCCAGTTTCTTCTGCATGATCCTCTTCAGATCATCTATCTTTCCCTTTTTTGCGCTGATAGGCGCTATCGCATCAAGCCACTGCTTCCAGGGCGGCATCATACCCAGCCTCTGTGCGATCCCGTCAAGCGTCCCGTCCACATCCCTGACCTTATCTATCTTGTTCGCTGCCACTATTACGTCGATATTCATCTCATGCAGGAACTCGAACAGCTCGACCTCCACAGGTATCTCGTTCCTGTTATTCCAGCGGTCCACTATCTCTGCGAACGATGACGCATTAACCACCATCACGGCAAATGCGATATTCCCGGCATTGTCCTCTATGTAGTGGA
>Ga0180732_1001450_pt1 | contig 14670 bp, 16 predicted proteins | sample KR11_01MetaG_FD_148674 | JGI IMG/M metagenome (GOLD analysis project Ga0180732, IMG submission 148674) | Groundwater microbial communities from the Olkiluoto Island deep subsurface site, Finland - KR11_0.1 MetaG | ecosystem: Environmental > Aquatic > Deep subsurface > Groundwater | place...
ATTCTTGAGAATCTGAAAGCTTTCTCTTTAGACCGGTTTACAACAGTATAAGCATTTTTGCCGTAATCTTTTACTATCAGATTGCCTTTTCCTGCTGTTGTGCCAATCATTACCTGAAGCCCGTCAACTGCACATGAATCATTCTCGCATACTGCTACAATCTCTTCATCAATTGAGCGTTTAATATCAAGAAGCTTTATGCTCTCTTTTGCGACAATATAACCGTAAACAAGACCGGGACACAGATGGCCATGAAATGCAACGCATTGCTCAAGGTCAAAGGGTATTTCGGTTTCTGTTTTATAGTTATTTGATGTATTTTTCATAGTTAAAATTAACCTCCTTAATAAAATGTGTTTTGATATATAAACTATTATCTTTAAGTGAATATGCAAGTTATTTTTAGAACCACTGATGTGCATCTCCAGCTGGTTATAAGAATCATGAATGATTTCGGGTTATTCCTCAAGAAAAATATTGACATACTATGATAAAATGTGATTATTTGCCATAACCATTTTAAAATATTGAAGGTACCCGTTGTAAGTTATGGGGCACCTTCGACCGTAAGGATTTTTGATAAATTTTAGATTCGCTGTGCTAACCCCGCCCAAAGCAGCGGAGAATGCACGCTATTGCGGTTCAGATTCAGATATTTGTTTATAACGAGAGCCACTTTCAAAACGTTTCAGTTTGGTCAAGGTCAAGGCGGGTGAAAATATTAACCGCAGGAATACATGGAGTATTTCGAGGATTAAAATTTTCGCCCAACGCAGAGATTGGCCAAAATGGGACGTTTTGAAACTGGCTCACGAGTTAATCAGGAACAGGGAACTGCGTATGATCAAATCTAAAGCGAATAGTTCTATGTTTTTTAAAAACAAAACTGCGGCCGCAACAATACGCAGTTTTTCTTTGTTTCCCAAACCATTAAATATTGATACAGCAACCATGGAAAATTCGACATTAAATTTTCCATGGTTATGGCCTTGTTAGCATAATAGATGGAAAATTTTCTATTGTATATAGGCAAAAGATGGAAAATTTTCCATCTATCACAACCGTTGGCAGTGAAATAATATGAGCATACGAAAACGTATTCAAGATTCTTTATTGCTTTATAAAAATGGTCATTATGAGGGTGCATTTCTTAACGCCCTGGTGGCTGTTGCCGCTACAGCACGCCGTGAAGATCCAGATCGGAAAATGAAAGACGGAGATTGCTTTGAAGCTTTCTTAAATAAAAGACATAGAAACATTTTACAGGTTGAATTTCGCGGCGAATTGCATACCATTCCTCATATATTCTACAAGTGGTTTAGGTGTGAACTCGTTCATGAAGGTGGGTTGCCTATTGATGTTGAATTTATTGAAAGTGACCAATTATCACTTCGCGCGGGCGGCGCACCAAATTATGTTTTAAAAATGTCACAGGGTTGGTTCAACTGGCTTGTAGCAGCAGTAGTAGAGGCTGCCTGTAACAAGGAAGAGTTTGCAAATACATAAAACTGCCAACCAAGGCAATACAGCCGATCGCTACGCTCCGGCTGATTTTTTCGTTAGGGTGCCATACTCTGTGAATAAATATCCGCTGGGAGATATTGGCAAGGAGATGTAAATATGTACCAAGTGCATCCTTCTGAGAGGTTGGTATCCGCGTACAAAAAACGTCCCTTTCAGGGACAACATCCGAAGGACGCGAAAGTTATTTTCTTGGGGAGAGACGCAAATTACTCAAGTGCAATTAGCAGTCATTCGTTTTTTAAACGTATCATCGAATATCACGACAATGGTGTAAAATTTTGGGAAACATACGGCGTCCATCACCCGTTTCTCCATGATGAACATCCATACATAAAATACAAAGACGATATGTTCAAGGACGGAGTTAAGTACCACAAGGTATTCGCAAAAATGTGCCTGAATACGCAATATGCAAAATATATCTCTTTCGTTGAGCTACTTGATGTACCAACATGTGGCAAGACTGGAGAAGACACAAATAATATCTTCTATAAGAGTATCGACCCGGAATATATTGAGCGGCTCGAGAATTGGTTATTGAATACCGGGGATAAAATAGTTTTCGTTCCAAAAATGGTTATTAAAGATCTTAAAAAGGTGAAGCAAAAGACCAAGCGATTCTCCTGGCTGTTGGCGGCTAACGGAGAGCTCCCGAACGACGAGCCGCACTGTATATTAAATCAAGGGGACGTCAAATTTTACAAATGCAGCCATTTTTCCGGCGCAATTTCAAATCATCACTTGTGTAAAATTACAAATATAATAAGGGCGTTTGTCGACAACTTTATAAAATAATAAAGAAAAATGGCTAACACGCCGCTGGTGCCGACGCCGGAAAGCAACGGTTTGTTTTCTGTCACTTACCGTGGGCGGCGCGGCACAGCTTTTCGTAGCTTGTGGTAAGGAGATAGAACAAAATGCCAGCAATTGACGAAAAAGAATTATCGATGTTGCTTTCTCCAAATGTAGATATCAGATTGATAGAGCCACATATATATTCAGTTCTCTCGGACATCGAAGTCGGCAATACATACGACACACAGTTTGGGAATATTTATGATTGGGTAGCATGCAATCCTATATACAACCGCCTCCTTTGGGGTTATTCGGCCGCAATATTTGCATTTATCGCCAGTGATGCCTTGAGGTTATCAAAAAAAGGGAATGTACTGGATCTTGGATGTGGCTCCCTTGCCTTTACCGCAAAGACGTATATTCAATATCCTGAACGTCCGGTTGTTTTAGTAGATCAATCTCTAAAAATGTTAAAAATCGCCAAGTCCAGATTGATAAAAATAAATGGAACGGTTCCGGACAACATGGTTTTCCTGCACGCTGATGCTCTTAGGCTGCCATTTCATGATAATAGCTTCAATACAATAATTTCTGAAAATCTGTTGCATTGTCTCGATGACACAGAGAACTTGCTGAAAGGATTAAAGGAAATCTTGTCAGAAGATGGCAAAATATATTTTACGACTCTGGTTAAATGCAACCGAGTGGCTGACAGATACCTTGGGGCTTTAGCAAACGCGGGAAAATTGGTTTCCAGAAACATAGAAGACCATCAAGCAATTTTTGAGCAACTTGGAATGCCCATAAAATATGAGGTCAATGGCAATATGGCATCTATCTACTATGGCGAATAGAATCAGAGAACACAGCATTAAACCGGACGCGGAACAGCTTGCTTTATTTTTTTCCGGCATTCGTGGACCGTGCCGGTTTGAGGGTTAGCTATCATAAAGGAAAAATAAAATGCAGTTGCAGCCGATTGGACATATATTCACACAGTACAGGACCAAAGAAGAGTGCCCGATTCAACCCGTTTATTCTTCTGAAGCCAAGGGGAGGATTGAGGTCATTGAAGAATACGCGGCTGGTCTCAAGGATATTGAGACCTTTTCTCATATATACCTATTGTATCTATTCGATCGCGCCGGAGAAATTCGGTTAATTCGTCCTACATTCCTTGATGATGAACCACATGGAATATATGCTTCACGACACCCATGCCGTCCGAATGGCATAGGTATGTCAATTGTTCGGCTTGAAGAAAGGCAAAATAATATCTTGATCGTAAGTGGTGCTGATGTTCTTGATGGAACACCGCTTTTGGATATAAAGCCCTACATACCGAGATTTGATATCATAAAATCTGCCTCCAACGGCTGGGTTGGTGACAGGCCGTTGCGGCCAAAGCCAATTAACCGTGAGTAGGCAAGCAAATGGCAATAAAAGAAAATGAATTGAACACAGAAATTGCTGTTGAAAACAAAAAACGTCGGATCAGGGAAACGCAGATGGAGGCTGAAAAGTCTGTTCAGCAAAAAAGGCGCGAATTAAGCGAAGCAGAAATGTCGACAAAGATAGCACTCGAAGAGAAAAATCGCGAATTGGTCTCTCTTGCTTCCGAAAACACCAAAAACGAATCAGATGCAAAGGCATATGGGATTTCGGCAGTTATGGGGGCACTATCAAAAACTGATCCTAAGACACTTCAGGCATTGGCAAGTGTCGGCATGAACCCGGGTCAGCTTGTAGCTAGTGCTTTCAAAGAGTTGGCAGAAAATGCGGATAAAATTGGCCAACTGAATATTTCGCCGGATCTGTTGCGCGAACTGATGGCAAATAGCAAGGAAAACATCTGAGTAATGGGCCGCTATAGCGAAAATAAGATTGTACTGATAGTCAGAAAAACCAGATTGGACGAACTTGTTGCACGTTTCAATACAGAGTCACAGGCTCGATTTTACGTCGAACATCTTGGGGCTGACTTTTCCGATTATAAACGTGAGCACGAGAAATATAAAGCTTCTGTTCAGGATGCTCAGCGAATTCTTTCACGCATGGGGCGCCTTCAAACTGTTGACAGAGAGTTTATTACAAACTTTATCTTTGGTCACACTGACACTGTCGTAGTTCTTGGTCAGGATGGTTTGGTGGCAAACGTTCTTAAATATTTAAATGGCCAGTCTGTTGTAGGGGTAAATCCCGATCCCGATCGATGGGAGGGAGTACTTCTGCCTTTTTCGGTGCCTGACCTGCCGAAAATAATTTCAGATGTGTTCTCCGGAAGCCGCTTGATTCGCGAGGTAACAATGGCGAAAGCCGAACTCAATAACGGCCAGACACTTTATGGAGTAAATGATCTCTTCATAGGACCTAAATCACATACGTCAGCTCGATATGAACTACAGATTGGCGACCACTCGGAGACGCATTCTTCAAGTGGAATTATTGTTTCTACCGGGCTTGGGTCTACCGGCTGGTTCCGGAGCATACTTGCCGGTGCTACGGGAATTGCTTCCCGTTTATCCGGTAAAAAGCTGCAAGGGATGCTTGAAGGCAATTTTGAATGGGATTCAAACTATTTATATTTCTCGATTCGTGAGCCGTGGCCAAGCAAAACATCATCTGCCGAGACCACATTTGGAAAGATCACACCAAATAAACCTTTAAAGCTCGTTTCTCAAATGCCAGAAAATGGAGTGATCTTTAGCGACGGCATAGAAAATGACTTCCTTGAATTCAATTCGGGAAGGATAGCTTTGATTTCGGTGGCGGAAAAAACGGGCCATTTGGTTACATGAAATACTGCCGAACAATGGTTTGAACACAGATTGTCACACCAAGCAGGCTTATTGGTTTAATGAAGGCCGGTGCATCAGGTGGTTTTAAGGAAGTAAACGTTGAGGTGCCAACCAGTTAAAAGCCAAGCGCTCGGCCAGTACTATCCATATTTTAATCAAAACATGGGAGACTTATGAAAATTGAAGATATGATTTACGCGGTTCAGCATAGTTTGGGGGTTGAAGAAGATGGTCGTCCAGGACCGGAAACTTGGGGAGCAATATACGAACGCATTGTTGGGCCCACAGAAAACGAAACCCCTGTTGCTTCAAATATTGCCATGGTTGATCCGCGAAGCGAGAAAGTTATTTCGACGCTACTTCCTGAGGTTAAGCCAATAGCGCGTGCACTTGTTCAGAAGGCGGCGCTTGGCGGAATCAGAATAAAGATTATAAGCGGTTTTAGAACATATGCAGAGCAGGACGAACTCTATGCCCAAGGACGAACTGCGCCAGGCAGTATTGTAACCAATGCAAGAGCAGGCTATTCAAATCACAATTTTGGGATAGCCTTCGATGTCGGCGTTTTTGAAGGAAACAGCTATCTTGGCGATTCGCCGAAATATAAGGCTGTGGGGATAATAGGTATGGATCTGGGATTAGAATGGGGCGGAAACTGGAAAACGATTGTGGATCAACCCCACTTTCAACTTCGCCCTGCTTGGGCAAAGGATATGATGGAGAAGCAAATGTTGGCTGAACTGAGGACTCGGGTACAAGACGGCCGTCCTGTCTATGCATGATATCCACCGCTGATTAAGCTATATTCAACTCCAGCTGCTTCACATGCTATTACCCGGTTACCAAATTACAGAGAGCTTACCGATTTATAATCTATTTACTTCTTAGGCGGCTACCGCAATTTCAAATAGATAATTGAAAAGGCTAAAGTATCTTGTTTTAACAGTGGGCACTGCATTTATCAAAAAAGCTCAGGTTTTTTGCGCTCGTTCTTTTTCCTTGAAAAGCTGACATTCTATCCCGGAATTTGTAAACATTTCTATTGAAGGCAGCAAACGCGATTTGAAACCTGCACTTCGACAACCGTACGGAAAATGTTTATTGTAAGTGATATAGAAATGTTTACAGGATATGCAGTTAATCTCTGTCTTGCTTTTACTATTTGGTGTATGTTTTGCCATAAAAATAATTTTTGTTTTAACCTCGTTATCGAAAAAATCTTGTTATGAATATAACGAAAATATCGTCCGAAATCAAAAAGAAAAAGTCATAAATATTATAACCCCCTCATGTTGTATTTGCATATCGACTTCTGCTGTACCCAAGACCATTGTTAAAAAAAAGAAATTGCTGTTAACTTTCCTAAAATTAATATCCGGCATAATTATTTTTCACCTGCTAACAATAATCTAACAATTGTATGAAAATATATCAGAAAAGGAAATTGGTTTGCCCTTAAATTTATTTTAATATAGAATATTGATTGTTAAGCGTTTGAATATTAACTTGATTTAGATGATTATTCTTACAGAAGGCTGTCATGAGTGATATCAGAATACTGGTGGTTGATGATGAGGAAGATATTACCGAGCTGATAAGATATAATCTGGTATCAGACGGCTATACGGTAAAATGCGCTTATTCGGGAGAAGAAGCCGTAAAAATTGCTATGTCAGAGCCGTTTGATCTGATTGTTCTTGATTTAATGCTTCCACGGATTGGCGGCATTGATGTCGCAAAAAGGCTAAGATCAGATCAAAAAACTATAAACATTCCCATAATAATGCTGACCGCTAAAAGTGAAGAAGCTGATGTTCTTTCCGGTCTTGAACTTGCAGATGATTATGTCACCAAACCTTTCAGTCCTAAAATTCTAAGTGCAAGAATCAGCGCGGTTCTTCGCAGAAAAATTGATGCTTCCACTGATAGTTACGATGATAAAATCATTATCCGCGGCGATATTCAGATTCATACCGGAAGACGCAGAGTAGAAGTATGCGGTGAACCGGTAGAGCTTTCCTTTTCAGAATTTCAGATTCTTATAATGCTGAGCAAACGTCCGGGCTGGGTGTTCAGCCGTTCTCAAATAGTTGATACGGTTCACGGCGAAGATTATCCGGTAACGGATCGCAGCGTGGATGTTCAGATTGTGGGGCTTCGCAAAAAGCTTGGCTCTTGCGGTCATTATATTGAAACAGTGCGAAGTGTAGGCTACCGGTTTAAGGAGAAGCTATGAAAAAGCGTTATCCTCTTTTTTTAAAACTATATCTGCCTTTTCTGTTGATAGTGCTTGTTCCTCTTTTTATTGAAGGCAAATATACGGACTTTTCAATGCGCCGGTTTTTTTTAGAGCAGGTTGCTGACAACCTTGAATCCACAGCCAATCTTTTGGAAGAAAACACTGCAAGCCTTATTTCAGATAAAGATCAAAGTACAGAAGTAAATAAAAATATTGATATACTTTGCAAACGGGCAGGAAAATCTTCAAAAAAACGTATTACAGTTATGTCTGTTTCCGGTAAGGTTTTGGGGGATTCGGAAAAAAATCCGGACAAGATGGAAAATCACTCTGACAGGCCTGAATTTGTTAAGGCAATGACCGGAGAAACAGGTGTTTTCACACGGCATAGCGATACCCTTAAACGGAAAATGATGTATCTGGCCATACCGATAACTGAAAAAGGGAAATTTGCGGGAGTAATACGGGCATCTGTAAGCATCAGTGAGATCGACCGGCAACTGGATACAATCAAGAAGCGTTTGTTTTTTGGCATGATACTGGTTTCTTTATTTGCCGCGTTTGCTGCATTTTTGTTTTCACGGCGCATCAGCCAGCCGCTGGAAAGGATTCACGAAGGGGCTGAACATTTTGCAGAAGGCGATTTAAATTACCGTTTGTCAGTATTTGATTCGCCTGAAACCGAATTGCTGGCAAGAACCATGAACGGTATGGCTGCAAACTTAAACGATAGAATGCAGACTATAATCCGCCAACAAAAAGAAATTGAGGCAATTCTTTCTAGTATGACCGAAGGTCTTGTTGCAGTGAATATGGAAGAAAAAATTATCAGCGTAAATTCATCCGTTGCCCGGATGTTTCACCGGCCAGTATCTGAATTGATAAACAGAAGCGTTCAGGAAGTTGTCAGAAACCCGGAGCTTCATCAATTTGTCAGAAAGGCTTTTCTGGATGAAAGTCCTCACGAGACAGATCTATCCTTTTATTTCGACGGTGAAACTTTGTTAAACATCCGAAGCACTCCGCTTAAAAATGCAGGTGGGTACTGTATAGGGATTCTTTTTATTTTAAATGATGTTACCCGTTTGAGACACCTTGAAAATATGCGCCGTGATTTTGCAGCAAATGTTTCTCATGAAATCAAAACACCTCTTACAGCCATTAAGGGCTTTACTGAAACGCTTAAAGCAGGGGCATTGAACAAGCCGGAAGAAGCTTTCCGGTTTGTGGGAATCATTGAAAATCACACCAACCGGCTTATTTCAATTATCGATGACCTGATGAAACTTTCTTTCATAGAACAAAACTCGGCCGGTCAGGAAATTGCTTTAACGGAATGCCTGATTCGCCCGATACTGCTTTCCGCCATTCAGATATGCCGTTTAAAAGCTGATGAGAAAAAGATAAAAATTGTCTGTATCTGCGATGAAGGACTTTCTGCGAAAATTAATGCGGATCTTTTTGGGCAGGCATTTGTAAATCTGATTGATAATGCAATTAAATACAGTGAGCCTGAAACGAGTGTTGAAATAGAAGCGGCAAAAAATGAATCAGGGATTACGATAGTTTTTCGTGATCATGGCATAGGGATCAGTCCTGAACATATTCCACGGTTGTTTGAGCGTTTTTACCGTGTAGATGCATCAAGAAGCCGGAAGCTTGGTGGAACCGGACTTGGGCTGGCAATAGTAAAGCATATTGTAAATGCCAATGGCGGAGATATCAGTGTTGAAAGCAAACCGGGAAAAGGCAGCAGCTTTTGCATACATATTCCCAACAAGGCATGTTAACGATTGACCCAGTTTCAAAACGTCCCATTTTGGCCGATCTCTGCGTTGGATGAAAATTTTAATCCTCGAAATACCACATGTATTCCTGCGGTTAAAATTTTCATCCGCCTTGACCTTGACCAAACTGAAACGTTTTGAAAGTGGCTCGATTAAATGAAATATTCATAATACCCTAACAATTTTCTAACAAATGCGATCTATTATTTCAAAAACAGGAAAAAAATTATCTGTTTATAATTAAGAAAGCATATGGATAATAATTTAAAAAAATGGAGGGTAAAATGAAAAGAAGTAAGTTGGTTACCGGAGCTGTTTTGCTTGCAGCTATTTTTACATCAGGCATCGCTTTTGCGGGAAACATGTCCATAAACGGATCAACAACGGTACTTCCTATCGCACAAACAGTTGCCGAAGCCTTTATGAAAGAGCATCCTGATGTGATAATTTCCGTATCCGGCGGAGGATCAGGAAACGGCATCAAAGCGCTTATTGACGGGACAACCGATATTGCTGACGCCTCACGCGCCATGAAAGACGAAGAAATTGAAATGGCAAAGGAAAAAGGCGCAAAGCCGGTTGAATTTGTTGTTGCGTACGACTGTATCGTACCGGTTGTACATACAAAAAATCCCCTTAAAAATATCACTGTGGATCAATTAAAGGCCATTTATAAGGGAGAAGTCAAGAACTGGAAAGAACTGGGTGGATTAGATAAGCCGATTGTGGTTATTTCCAGGGATACTTCTTCAGGCACTTATGAAGTCTGGGAAGAAAAAGTTATGAAAAAAGAAAGGGTTTATCCGGGAGCGCTGCTTATGGCATCCAACGGTGCAATTGTTCAGACAGTATCAAAAAATATCAATGCGATCGGCTATGTCGGGCTTGGATATATGGATAAAAGCATTAAAATGCTTTCTGTAAACAGTATTACGGGTTCAAAAGAAACAACATTGAATAAAACATATCCGGTCAGCAGGCCGCTTTTTATGTATACGCGAAAGCAGCCCTCAGGCGATGTAAAAATATTTATGGATTATGTAATAAATAAAGATAAGGGGCAGGATCTTGTTGGGAAAAGCGGTTTTATACCCTTAAAGTAAATTAAGCTACATGGGATAAAGCCGGTGGTTGATGGTTGAATGATTCAACCGTAACTCTTTACTGTAAATAGCGAATAGCGGATTGAAAACAACGTACGCCGAAATTCGCTATTTACTATTGCATTTAAGCTTTTAAAGGTTTTTCTAAATGGCAACTATCCGTCAACGAACAGATAATTCGGTACGCTTTATTTTTTTTGTTATTGCGCTTGCTTCAATTTCCATCCTGTTTATGATCATGATTTTTTTGTTTGCAGAAGGTATGCCGATTTTTAAAAAAGTAAGCATATATCAATTTGTTTTCGGAAAGTACTGGTATCCCACTTCAAGCCCTCCGGATTTCGGCATTTTCGCACTGATTGTGGCATCTGTGGCAGTTACGATGGTGTCAGCAGCAATTTCAATTCCGCTGGGTGTAATGACAGCAGTTTATCTTGCAGAGCTTGCCCATAAAAGAGTTGCTGAAATTTTAAAACCTATTGTTGAGCTTTTGGCCGCTCTTCCATCGGTTGTGATTGGCTTTTTCGGAATGGTTGTGGTTGCCCCGTTTCTTCAAGACACCTTTGGTATTCCAACAGGATTAAATCTGTTTAATGCGGCGCTTATGCTTTCCTTTATGTCCGTGCCCACAATATGCAGTCTTTCCGAGGATGCCATCTATAGCGTGCCTGTTGCATTGAAGGAAGGCTCGCTGGCTTTGGGTGCGACACATCTGGAAACATTGATGCGTGTTGTTTTACCGGCTTCGATTTCCGGTATAAGCACTGCGGTTATACTCGGTATGTCCAGAGCAATTGGTGAAACTATGGTGGTTTTAATGGTAGCAGGCGGTGCGGCTATGGTTCCGTCATCCCTGTTTGACCCGGTGCGGCCCATGACTGCCAGTATAGCGGCAGAAATGGCAGAAGCGCCTTTTCGCGGGGATCATTATCACGCCCTTTTTGCCACCGGTATAGTTCTGTTTTTATTTACACTGCTGTTTAATATTATAGCAGACCGCATCTCTCATAAATATCGTCAAACAGGAGAAGCATCACTTTGACAGATGAAAAAACAATTATTGAGAGCTCCTTTGATCGGGTTTACAGAAAACGCAGACTTATTCAAAAGAGTTTATTTCTGCTTTTCAGATTAGCGGCATTGATTAACTGTGCGGGACTGTTTCTGGTTGTTTCTTTTATAGCATTAAAAGGCTACAAGGCGATTAGCTGGGAATTTTTAACACAGCCTCCGATTGATTCTATGACAAAAGGCGGAATACTGCCCTGTATTGTCGGAACGCTTTGTCTTGGTATCGGCTCAATTATTGTTGCATTGCCGATTGGTGTTGCTTCCGCCATCTACCTTAATGAATATGCAAGCCCCGGTCGCTTTCTGAGATTGATACGCCTTGGAATCAGCAATCTTGCGGGAGTTCCGTCGGTTGTTTTTGGTTTATTTGGATTCGCATTTTTTGTAGTATATCTGAAAATGGGCGAAAGTATTCTTGCTGGGGTATTGACCCTTGCATCGCTTACGCTTCCTGTTATCATCGGTTCTACCGAAGAAGCCCTGAAATCCGTACCCGATACATACCGGGAAGCTTCTCTGGCATTGGGAGCAACACGATGGCAGACTATTTACCGTGTGGTGCTTCCAGCCGCCTTGCCGGGAACTCTTACCGGAGCAATTCTTGGATTGAGCAGGGCTGCCGGAGAAACAGCACCGATCATGTTTACGGCAGCAGTTTTTTTTACGCCAGGTCTGCCGGGTTCAGTATTTGATAAAATAATGGCAATGCCTTATCATATCTATGTTCTGGCAACGGCCGGTACGAATATTGAAGCAACCCGCCCGCTTCAGTATGGAACAGCGCTGTTATTGATAGCAATGGTACTGGGGATGAATCTTGTAGCAATAATCTGGAGATCCGTGCTTAGAAAAAGGATGAAATAAAGTGATAGATAATGACCGAAGATTATAAGATACGAGCAAGTCATCTTAATTTTTATTATGGTAATGCTCAGGCCCTTTATGATATTTCAATAAATATTAAACCTTCCAGGGTTACAGCTCTTATCGGGCCTTCAGGCTGTGGTAAAAGTACTTTTTTGCGCTGCCTGAACCGTATGAATGATCTTATTCCGATAAGCAGGGTTGAAGGCGAAATTATGCTTGATAATATTAATATCAATGACCCCTCGGTAGATGTTGTCATGCTACGGCGCCGGGTAGGCATGGTTTTTCAAAAACCAAATCCCTTTCCTAAAAGCATATTTGAAAATGTTGCTTACGGGCTAAAAGTCAATGGAGTTAAAGATAAAGCATTTATTGAACGCCGTGTTGAAGAAAGCCTTAAAAAAGCCGCTTTATGGGATGAAGTCAAGGATCGAATACATCAGTCAGCTCTTATGTTGTCTGGTGGTCAGCAGCAGCGGCTTTGCATAGCAAGGGCTATGGCTGTTGAGCCGGAAGTGCTATTGATGGATGAGCCTGCATCGGCTTTAGATCCGATAGCAACGCAGAAAATCGAAGATTTAATCGGTGAGCTCAAGCAATACTATACAATTATAATAGTGACACACAATATGCAGCAGGCGGCAAGAGTATCCGACATGACGGCTTTTTTCTACATGGGAAAGCTTATCGAAATGGATGAAACGGATACATTGTTTACCCGTCCAGGTCTAAAACAAACAGAAGATTATATAACCGGCCGTTTCGGCTGATTAGAGGTGAGTATGCCAAAACATCTGCAACGAGAACTGGAAAAAATAAAAAAAAGTATCCTGACTCTTGGCGCTATGGTTGAAGACCGGGTTCGCCTTGCCATCAAAAGCATTGACGGCAGGGACGCCGATATTGCCGATCATATTGTAAAGATGGATTACGAAATCGATGAGATGGAAGTGGATATAGAAGAAGAATGCCTCAAGGTATTGGCTCTGTATCAGCCTGTTGCCGTGGATCTTCGCTTCCTTGCATGTGTAATAAAGATCAACAATGACTTAGAGAGAATTGCAGATGAAGCGGTAAATATAGCTTACCGGGTAAAAACAATTTCTAAAGATAAGGATTCAGAATTTATTTTTGACTATGCCAATATGGCTGAAAAAGCTGAAACCATGTTAAGATTAAGCCTGGATGCGCTGGTTAAAATGGATACGGATCTGGCGTTTAAAGTATGCCTTGGAGATGATGAAGTTGATGCATTTGTACAGCATGCATATGAACAGCTTAAAATATCAATCAGTAAAATGCCTGATAAAACCGGCGCTTTTATTAATATGTTTCTTATCTCACGTCATATTGAGCGTATCGCCGATCATGCTACCAATATTGCCGAAGAAGTAATATATCTTACTGAAGGCGAGATTGTCCGGCATGGAAAAGGCCTGCTTGAGTCGATGTAAAGCTATGAACAGGCTCTTTTCCCAGGATTTATCTCCGTGCTCATCGTAGTCTTTTTATAATATGATTTATTATTCCAAGTTTATTGAAGTATGCACGGTATAAATCTGTTTTTGCAAAGCGGTATTATTTTGTGAAAATACTACTGACTTCAGAACCCGGTAAAACAATTTTAGAGGCTTCCTGACGCCGCATTTCGTTTGATCTTTCTATCAGCATTTCAACCGCTTCATTCACAGCGGCAGGAAATTTTTCCAAAGCTTGTTTAAAATTATCCGCTTCTATAGGACCCTGAATCGGCAAAGGCCCTCCCTGAGTCATAACCTGAGTTTGTGCGATAAAAATTGTTTTTCTCGAATTATCCGGCAAACCATCAGGTGTTACCGGCGTAAGCCTTCTGATATAACCAGCTGTTAAATCAGTAAAAGATTCTTCTATATATAGATTATCCCGATCTATTTTTACATCAATATTAACACCCTGCTCATTTGTAATCATTTTTGATCCCCTTTATTTTTATATTATCTGACTTTCATATCCGTATTAGAAAATTATTACAAACCGTTTTTTAAAATTGAATGAAAAATTGTTACTTGCAACGGTCCAATTCAATGTCATATTCTGAAACCGGATCTTCCAGTGGCTCAAGGTGTGTAAACACAGTAACATACATAACCTCGCTACGGATGTCCGCTTCCAGTTCCTCAAGCAGTTCATGCCCATGCTGGACCGTCCATGTTCCCGGAACAAGAATATGCACCGAGACAAAGCAGCGTGATCCGGCCTGTCTTGTGCGAAGGGCATGATAATCTATCCCCCGGCTCTTATATTTTTCCAGAACCGTTATTACACCATTACACTTATCATGCGGCAATGCCGAATCCATAAGGCCTAAAACCGAACGCATGATCAGTTTAAAACCTATCCAGGTAATATAGCTGGCTATGCAAAGAGCTACTATCTGATCCAGAGGCTGCCAACCTGTCAAAGCCACCGCACTTATACCGCAAAATACTCCTATGGAAGTCCAGACA
>Ga0180732_1001451_pt1 | contig 14665 bp, 18 predicted proteins | sample KR11_01MetaG_FD_148674 | JGI IMG/M metagenome (GOLD analysis project Ga0180732, IMG submission 148674) | Groundwater microbial communities from the Olkiluoto Island deep subsurface site, Finland - KR11_0.1 MetaG | ecosystem: Environmental > Aquatic > Deep subsurface > Groundwater | place...
CCGGGAAGGTCAATAGATACCTCACTGCGAACGAGGTGTCATCGCTTCCCAAAAATTCATATCGATATATTTGGGACATCAAAGAAGCTTTGGAGGCATAATGTTCCATTACATGAAGGAGACAGATAATTTGTTCTCAAGCCCCGCGCAGTGCATTGTGAACGCAGTGAACTGCCAGGGCGTCATGGGGGCGGGGTTGGCTCTCCTATTTAAGGAGAAGATGCCGAAGAAGTACTTCGACACGTACAGAGAGTTTTGTAAACATGGGCTCATGGAGGTTGGACGCGTGTCTTTTTGGAGTGAGAACCTAGATGATGCGACGTTGGCGCCTCCACATTCCATCGTTTGCGACTTTCCGACAGTAGGGAATCTAGGGGAGGAATGCAAGATTGAGTGGATCGATGAAGGCCTCAAGAGTCTTCGCAAGGACGCCGAAACCTATAAGATTCAGTCCATTGGCATCCCGGCTATTGGCTGCGGCATCGTAGGACATCCGTGGTCAGTCGTCAAAAAAATGATCGAAACCACTTTCAAGGATTCGGATATGGACATATATATCTATCCTCCGAGGTAAGGGATGAAAACATTACAAGTTGAAGACAACTGGGGCAAGCGAGGATTCTCGGTCACACAGCACGGAGATTATTACAGAAGCAAAAACGGTGAACTCTACAGGATAGTCGATGGGTATTGGATAACGAATGTAGAAAACAGCGATGACAGACATGACTTCAAGATCGTCGCCACCATCGATGTCACCGATAACGTTGAGCCCGTGACCATCAAAGTTATCGGTGCGGATGGTACGTTTTATGGTCCATTTGGAGACATCGGTCCAACAGAGACCGGATGTGCTCGCTGGTTTCTGGAAGCCGCGCGTATTGGTAAGATTGAACCATGTACGAGCCAAAGCTGCGGAAGGTATTGTCGCTATTGCTTTGGAACAGGATGGGTGTGGAGATGAGTTACCCTGTAGGTTTATGAAAAATGGAAAAATAATGGTACAAGATAAGTAGAAGAGAAACCACTTGTGGGAGCTCGTACAGCGCTCCGGCGCCACTAGGTAGGTCCTCGCAGAAATGCGGTATGGACACAGTTGGCCCGTCGTTCAACGAACTCACAGAATTCTCTCTCGACGTGCACTCCCGGTTGCAACTAGCGTCGACTAAAAGGAAAAGAATTAGCAAGCAACCATTAGCTATTAAACCCGCGTTATTGTGGTACAAGATACTTAGATGCACAGACTGAGCTATGAGACCCAACATAGCTCGCACCGGGAGCCTGTGGTGAGACATCGGGGAACCCAGAGGAGAACTCAATCTTCTGGGTTTTTTAGTTAGGAGTTTAATCATGGCTATGACAGAAAAAGTCCTGTATCAACTCAAAAACATGGTCAAGGAAGATATGGATTCCCTGCGGGAGGCCGGAGTACCTGTGGAGCCTCTGGGAACCCTGATGTTCTGGGCGACCAATGGAAAGATCTGCAATATCGTAGCATCCGGAGAGAACATGTACGATCGATTCGAGGGTCTTCCTATGCATGGCCGTGGATACATATCATCTCTGAGAAGATTTGTAATGACGGCATGTCATGCAATATTCATGCGAAAAACCAGAGACTGTGGGTTTTCGTCCCATGGGATTCGATATACAGACAACGCAACGACCATTGTTACATGGGAAGAATTATGCGCAGAGTTTTGCTGGGGAAAAACCCCAGAGTTCGTCTATAGAATAGAAAGGATTCACAAGAAATGAAGTTCGTTTATTGCATGGATATGGAAAACAAGGAAGAGATGTTTCTGCAGCGAGATCTCGTAGAGAGTCCGTCCTATTGGCGAAAGGTTCGTCAGATCATTCCTTACATTGTCGTCAAAAATTCCGAGGGAAAGATTGCGACCTTCCAGCGTATGAAAGGGGATAGACGACTCATAAATGAGGTCACTATCGGCACGGGTGGACACATTGAACCTACGGACGTCTATGGATCCAGGCATGACATCTTGTTCAATGCAGCCGCGCGGGAGATCGAGGAAGAGCTTGGCGTAACATGTGTTCCGGTCCTTTCTCAGACAAACATTACTATCTGTAGCAATGACACTCCGGTAGATTCCGTACACTTCGGAATTGTGTTTGTGGCAGAGCTTGGGGCCAATATTGTTTGTCAGGATAAAGAGCTTGAGTTCATGGGGTGGAAGACATTTGACGAACTCGATAAGATGAAGATGGAATCATGGTCCATGCTCATTAGGAAGGATGTACAGAAATGGATATCGGCGAAATTGTAAGGTTGGCAAGAAGCATCTCAGCTCCGGATGTCAAGATGGAAAACTTTATCGGCGCACTGTGTATCATGAATCCGGGGGATAAGTTCAAGAACGATCTTGGGGAGTGGTTTATTGCGAATACCACACCGCATTTTATCACTGACCTTCTTACTAAAACGACAGAGGAACTTGCGGAGATCAAGGTATCCCAGTACTTGGACCATACAGACGTGATTCGTATTGAGGTCATGCCGACGATGTCGTTCACCATGTCGAAAGGAGGAAGCGCATGAAAAGTTTGCACATTATCCACAACAAAGACAACACCACACTCATCACGTTCAACGACATGCAGATCAAGTTCGCCACGCCTTTCTTTGATCAGATTAGGCGAGAGGAGTTTCTGGGCGAAATGGCATGGAGTTATTATGCAGCGCATGCACAGTGGCGGGAAGTTCGCAGCACGAGTTCAGATATTGTTGTCTGTCCTCATTGCGGAGAGAACATCGCGTTTATGTTCAATACCAGTCCTCTGGCGTCTTATTGCGTAGAGAGTAACTGTCTGTTCTGTTTACAGCCCATTCAGGTGAGCGCGAGATCAATCCTGGTCGCCAACGCACTCTATCGCACAAAACCCTACGAACCACAGTACGAGGATGTATAGATGCTACACACAGCAAAAATCATTGGTGACATCCATGCTTGTGCGGAAGCTGCCGCGATGTCATATAACAAAGATCTATCGAAGTTGACGAAAGAAGAGGTTACTGACTACGTCAAACGCATCTGGGATAGGCACACAAATGTCAGCGAGTACTTCGTCGGCTTACTTAAATTTACAGACATTCCACGCATCGCCTCTCTTCTCTTCGCATTCCAGAGGGATATCACCATCACGGAGATGTCTCAGAGGCGCTGCATGCCCTCCGTAGTCACTGCAGAGTACCTACAGAAGCTGACAGACGGAGAGGCCCTACAGGACGCTCGTAAGTGCCTTCCTGTGGAAACTCCAAGTAATATGACAGTGCTCATGAATCGCGTGGCGGCAAAGAATGTGTCTAGGATCTTCCACAAATACGAGAAAATAGACCTGTTCAGGGATATGCTGGTCCCGCTGGAAATCCCTAGGATCTTGTCGGAGTGCTTCATGTTCGACGTGGACGATGATGATCCTTTCGATTGCCCGGAGTTCAATGGGGTTTTCGGATTCGATGAGATTGCGTATACTCGCGTAGGAGACATGCCCGGCTGGAAGCTGTTCTTTATCCCCATGTATTCATTCCATCAGTTCTGCCGGCACCGCAAGACGAGTATGTTTTCATGGAACCTCTCCGACAAAGAGATCCGAAACGACACACTCGTTCGCGTATTGGCGAGATCCTTCCATTGGGATCACTTTGCACAAGTCCGATCGGGTGCAGATACCCAAGAACCACTGCGCTCTATGGCGCTACAAATCAAAGAGGAGATGAAGCTATGAATGAAGATGAACTCACCATTGAACAAGTAGCTGGAGATAACGCCGGGAACTGGATGCTGCAGGCGATACAAAATATCGATGCAGCTTTTGCGGATGGGTACGCACAGGATCACCCGGAACTCATTGCGGCCATGGTACAGGCGGCAGCAATCGATAGTAGTACGGCGTACATCCACAACGCCATCGTGAATGCCGTGGCGGACTATTTAAACCCAATGCAGGTGCTGGATGAGGAATGATGTCGATTTCATCCTTCAGAAGCGCAGTGAATGGATGGCGACACACGACAGGACGCCGATGAAAGTGACGATGCCTCAAAAGATGTGGGAACGCATTGAGTTATACCTCATGGACTTGAGCTATGGGGCCTCAAACACATTGAATGGAAGCATCATGGGAATGGGCGTCCATACTACGTCGTCTGAAGACGACGAGGAAGTGGGGTTCGAATGAAAAAGGTTACGTACGTGTGTGATATGTGTGCGCATGTGGCACAGAGCGAAGGTGAACTTATGGAGACAGGTTCCCCTGATTGCCATGTTGTATCGCACCCTTTCGTGGTCACGGGGAGAAACAAAAGTGATTGCGTACTGACTATGGAGGTCAGCATTCACAATAATTTTGATGATGAATTCCACCTCTGCAACGAATGCATTATTGGACAACTTGAAAACATTGCAAGGGAGCTAAGAGATAAAAAAAACACTTGATAACACAAATAGATATTCGATCTAGACATTCCCTTGGTCATGTGCTATCACCTTGTCAGGGAGGTAGCACATGACAGTTTTTCGTGATCCAAGAAATAGCAGTGTGCAGGAGGCAATCAATCTATTTGGGTTCAGGATAGATGTGGACGATGCCACGGGGGATACCACCCGTCAAGCACTCCGCATCTATTCTTTAGGTAGTGATAGCCCATACACGAAACTGATGAAGGAGCCGATGTTCGGAGGCAAATGCTCTGGCTACGGTGGCAAAGATGACTCGGGAGATCGCCTAGAGTGGCAAGCCTATCTTCCGTATGTGGACCGCAAAAAGGTTACACCCAAGCAGTATGCCGAGAAATATCGCAGTATCATCAAGAAAGATGAGAGGGGTCAAGAGCTTCTGCGCTACGATGACATGCTCAAGGCTACCTCATGGCCCAAGACCACAGGCGTCGGAGGGGTTTCGGGTATCGCAGGATTGTCCTACTACCTTGCGGACGCTCTATTCTGTGCACTACGAACCAACTCCACAGAAGTGCTCAAGCTTACCGACGGTGGGCGCAATCTGCTGAGTGTATTTGTATACAATCCCAGAACAAAGAAGTTCTGCATCTGTCTTTTGGCTGATTACGGCCCTCATCAAGACACGGGGCGTAACATTGATCTGTCTCAATTCTCTCTGAAGACGCTAGAAGCCAAGACGGATGATCCATTGATGTTCTATATTCTTCCATAATCTGCTATAATACGCCCACGAGGTGCCGCCTTGCTGGACCTGTTTAACGGCGAAGATTTTATTATTCAGAACAAGTTCCTCAAGGAGCTGGATACAGCGATTCAAGCGATCGTCATTCTTCTGACTACCAGCTCGCCCTTTGAGACGGTGAACACTTCCCTTTATGATCTCAAGGGACTAAATATCACAGACGACCTTCGACCTGAAGTCTCCATCAAAATTGACCGCGTGAACTCCTTGATCAAGGCGAGCTATCCGATCATCCGAAGCGTCACTCTGGAGGACATCCAGGACGATGACGCCAATGCCGATGGTATGATTATTACTTTAGCTGTGTTTACCGCAAATGGAGTGGTATACCCGGAGATTACCATATGAGAGAAACTATTATTGCCCTGCTGAAGGCGGTTCGTCCGGATATTGATCTGCGCGACGGCAGCCCCATGTACATTTACCTAGTGGACGCATTGACTGCGCTCGCTGGGAATCTTGTCGAGAAAATAGAAGCTGGACATGAATTGAGCGTAAACGACTCCGCAGATATGTTCTTTGTAGACGAGGGATCACCCACGTCTGCAGAGAGCACGGTTCGTATGTATTTCCGTTTTCCTGAGACATTGGAGTACAACGCAGGGAGCATGAATATTCTTTCTCGGTCAGGAGCGACCTACACGAATAAATACCCAGTGTCCATGAAAGCCAGTTATATGGCCATGTACACAGACGAAAGCTATAACTACTTTGACCTCACCATTACCGGCGAATCCCCCATCAACACGGAAACGGAACTCATTTGGGACGGAGCAACCGAAAACTTCTCGCATATCATCATCACTTCTATTGTTTCTTCTGGGTCTCTTGGCATATCCAGCACTGATCTTTCTGTACGCGTACGTCGAGAGCTTGCTCTAAGAAACAATATTAGTTCGCCAGGTGTCACGGCCTATCTTTCAAACATGTTCACGTCTTCCCTGGTAGACATCCTTGTTCAGGGGTATCTGGATCCTGAGATGCAACGCGATATCTACGGGACTCTTCATCTGGGTGGATGCGTAGATGTCTATGTCAAGGGACCCTATCCAGATGACAAGGCCTACAAATTTGATTGCGACGAGCTTGCGCGAGAGACGCCGTTTGAGATTACGATCACAGACACGACGCCATTCGTGCTTCCACATAAGTCGCTTGTCGACTGCACAGTCACCAGTTGGGCGCGCAAGGGTACTACGAGCGGACAGCCTGACTATCCTGTGACATTTGTGGATACAACCGACTACACAGTAGACCTTGCAAACGGAGTAATCACGCTAAGCGGAATGGATCTGGAAGACGTCGCTCCATTTGAGAGAATCAGGACTGGGACGCTTCCGGCTGGTAACCCAGGATTGGTGGCGGTTGGCGGAGTTGGGCACGAGAGAGAGTTTGCGACTACAGACAACTATACATTCTGTGACAATATTCTACCTGGATTTCTTCTTTCGTATGACGGGTCCATGTATCTTGTGAAGAGCGTTACACCTGCGGCGATCCCGGCAATCTCCGGAATTATCACGGTAGACAGGGATATCGTCCTTGCCGTTCCTAATCCTGTAATCGATATTTATCTCTACGAACCCGTACGCATCTTATACACCTATATCCCTTTGGGCGTAGAGCTATCCGATCTGGAGAATCCTGTTTTGTCTCTGGATGCAGTCAATGTCTTGGATCCACTGACAGATGAGATCATCGAGGAGACATTGGTTCCCATGCCTGGATACGGCACAGGGAACTATGGACTTGGCGGATATGGTCGCGGCAATGTATCAGGATACGAATTCCATGTGGATGACGAGAACTTACGGTACTCTATGTACGAGGAGGGCTTCCTTGAAATTCCGAGAGATTATTATCTGGAGCGCATTGGCGTGGACTACTCTATGGACTCGTTTGTGTCCGCCGTCCAAGATGTCCTTAGTGCGAACCGACCCAAAGCGGCCGACTTAAAGGCATTTGCATTCATCCCCTGTCAGGTCAATATGGATCTATTGGTCGTAGACGGAACGACCGATATCACGTCTCTACGCTATATGATTTGGGAGATGCCGGGACAGATGGAGCTTACGGACATTGTACACGAGATGTACAATTTAGGTCAGGATCCTGTAAAATGGTCGGACTTTTATGATCGTTCAACATACAAGGTATGGAAGCGAGACGGGTCCTATGTATCTGTGATTCCTGACAAGGATGGAATCATTCTCCTCTCCAGTTTGGCGGAACGGTTCCTTCCGCAGTCGATCACATCGAGGACTTCGTAATGGATTACATCAATAGCCTGCTCGGTGGGTTGTTGGCGCCATTGGGCGAAGACGACCAGACCTTCATAAAAGAATACTGGAATACCATTCTCAAGACTCTGATGACGCCAAACCAGCGGAAGCTAGAATCCGATCTGTCTTATGACGTCCTCACAACCCAGCCATACACGAAGACATTTTATGAGTCTTTCGTCCCCGTAACGGAGACAGTCACATATAGCGTGACCACACTCCCCGTGACACTTCCGCGCAATCTCTATGGCCTTGTGGTTACGGGACCTACTTATAGGCAGTATGCCACTGTCACCCTTCCGTGCAAAATTGATAACGCAACCAACGTAGTTGTGGATAATCCCAGAGTTATTGTCGACGGAAACATCCTTCTTGGTGAAGGCACGTGCGAGGCAATGTACGATACGAATGTGGTAACTGAGTATACTTACTCTGCTGTTACGGGAGTCTTTACATCCACAAGAGCGGTCACGAAGATTGTGGCGACAAAGGGAAACTCCACTACGGAATACATTACAGCCAACTTTGAGATGCTCAGAGGTCGTGTGGTGTACTGCCCCGGAATCAACTTGAAGCGGGCAGTAGTTGGCCAGGCTGTAAAGATCCAAAGTCGGTGGGATACGATTACGTCGATCATTGATAACCATCGGTTCACGACTGCTCACGCACACTGCGGAATGGGCGGCACCGGGACCATGCAGATTGATCTGTATCCCTATGTGTACGCAACAACATTCGATGACATCCCGGAATTCGAAAATGGATGGCTGCGGGATATCGACTTCCGTATGGTGTCTGGGAAAATATGTTTTTTTGAACCTGTGATTGATCCTATCATTGCAAAGCGCATGTATCAAAAAAACACTGCCGTGTATGATCGGTTTATGAAGCATCTTGCCGTTCTTCCGAAAGATGACGCACTCTATCGTCCCTATTGGCGTTCCATCTTTACCAACGACATGGAGGCCTTTCTCTATGCAGCCATTGGCTACCCATACACCCTTCCTGAGATGGGAAGTATGCGGGTGAACAATGTAGAATACATGCGCCAGGACAATAAATACTCTGCATCCTTTAGCTATGTACAAGGTCGAGTAACCACTTCTGAAGATTATTTCGACGGGTACGAGAACGCCATTTTGCTCGATGATGGTCAGTTTCTGAAGATCATTCGCCACGTCACCCAGCAGGAAGTGGAAGTCGAACGTGCGATCATCACGGGCACACAGACAGGGTATGCAGCGAAGTTTACCGTGAGCTCTATCGCCATGGAAGACGAGAACGGTCTTGTGCTATACTTCCCGGTTCCTCCCCATGAGTTCCCTCGTGTAAAGGTCGGGGACATCGTGCCGGCGTGGACGCCCTTGGTCACTGGACTAAAAGTATTCGATCGTACGGAAAACGATCACTACGAGATCTACGAAGGGGCCACTCGGTTCCTTGTTACTCCGACGTCTACTGTACCTGCGGATGCAGACATACTTCTTAAGAACAATACCTTTGTGATCATGTGCTCCGAGGAGATTAATATCCCAGAGAACATCCTTCGTTTTCTGATGCCCGTATGGGCACAGTACCACAAGATCGACCAACGATCTGATATGATTTCATTTACGGACTTGGCAACGACAAGTATTGTGGCCTCTGTTGTGTTCGGGAAGTTCCTCCCCACGGAGATCGCAGCACACACGCCTTTGGTTCCGGCGGTTCCGTATCTAGTGCACCAGGCGATGATCGACCCGTATATGCCCATGGAGTTTTTGGGAACATTCATTGGACCGCTCGTGCCAGAGATAACGAATCTCAAATGGCTTAGCGGGGCGCCGTTGGATATCTCAGGCTTCAGTGATATATCCCGTATCATTGAAGCCTTTGGAGTGAATCCTGCCTCCCAGGTATTTATCACAGGATCTCATATTGACGTATCCCCCGGGGCCGCAAAACTCATTATCAATCCCGCGACTGCAGTGTGGCCCACCATAGGGGCGGACATACACTTTTCCTTTGTTCTTCCGCTGAAAATAATCGCCGCTGATTTTACGGCTTCTCGTCGTGGAGAATGTCAGGATGCTTTTGGTGGAGGAGAGACAGTTGACAGGGCGCACAACGGTAATCAGATGTTCTTCACGAACGAGTGGGTCGACTGCGATTTCTATGTCCCGGCGATCAATTCGTTCACAGACCTTGGATTCTCTGATGAAACAGGCGGTTCCTTCCAGTGGTCAGCTACTGACGGTACGGAAGTCAGTGTAGATCAGTTGATTGGAACGGACTTCGAGCGGTTGGGCGTACGTCCATATATGACATATGTGCATAGTACTGATGTTTTACAAGTCGCAGGCTTTGACGATTACGGGCAACCCGTATTGAGTGCAGTTCCCGTACATGGTATACTTGCGAGCGACTTTGGCTTCTATTGCTTCGTAGCGGAGAAAGATGATGGCACTATCCGAAAAAATTAAAGTCCACGGCAAGATCCGTCTGGAACATAGCAGCGGAAAAGTCTGGGAATCCAATAACTTCGTTGTCAATCTGGGTGTGCAGCAAGCTGGAGAGATTCTTGGAGGAAGCACCTCTGGATCGATCTATCGTATCGCGATTGGAGACGGAGGCATGTCTGGTGGCTCTCGTATCCTCCCGGACGATACCTGGTACCTCAAGACGGGGCTGATGTCTCCTGCATATTCCAACGACATCACTACGCGAACGGTTTCTCATGATGGCCAGACCACGTCGCTGTATTTTACCCATGTGTTCACGGGTGGAGAGAACATTACGGCGACAACCATGATGAGCGAGATGTGCCTGATTATTGGTTACGGTAGCGCTGGTGTACTTGCGGGAAACAACGCGACTATCATGCCCAATGTGCCTGCCGTATCCGAGAACTTCCCGTTTGCCTATCGCACCTTCGAAGCGCTCTCTCTGGCACCTGGAGACCCCACTGAAACCATTACCGTCCATTGGACGATCCTACTGGAGAACGGCTGATGGAACAATCTGATTTTCTCGAACTTAATCTACCTTCAAGTAGTGACTACGCCGGCCATTGGGATGTCCCTCTCAATGGAAGCCTCACAATGATAGACGACGAGTGTAAAGAGATCGCGACGGAATTACTGGCAGATCCTGTAGACGGATATATTGGACAGCTAAAAAGGACGCATGCATCCCTGGAAGCACGGTTGGATAGTATTGAAAATCCAAACGCCCCCGGCGGACTGATGTTCAATAACGACACAAACAACATTAGCGATCTGGAGCATAGTCGTACGAGCCGTAAGCCTTGGACGGGAATTGCAAACAACATCCATACGCGCATTGAGAAGTGTGAAGAAACGGAATATGTAGAGGATGCCATAAAAGGAAGTTTAGCTACTGGCTTGGGGGGTGTTCCCTATGCAAAGAATCGGATGGATCGACTGTCCGGGACGCAGGTTAAAGCTCGTCGGTATTCTAGTGGTGCGGCAGTAGATCTTGAGAGTTTTTACTTTCGAAACATACTTGCGTCCTCCATGATCACTCACAGTGGCGTGAATGAACTAACCGTTGGTGCTCTTGGTCTGATGCAGATCGGCGGGAATCTCTACCATCACACTCGCACGGGGACAGTTCCCGTTATTGATGCAGGACTGCACACTTATCGTGTTTCGGCGGTTGCAAGCGATGCGACCTCAGAGCTGGACTGCCAACTCATTCGCACGAGTCTTTCTGCAGGTTGCTGCGCGGGAACGTTCACAGCCGGAGGGTCTACTTTTACGGCAAATGATCTTGTAAAAATTGATGATGCCGATGTGGGAAACAACCACTGGAAGCCTCAGGCTGGACAGATCCTGCGAATTTCCTATAGTGGGGGCGCTTACTATGATTACCAGATTAAGACTGTTCCAGCTGGAATAGGCAGTATTGAAATATTTGGAAAGTTCGAAGTAGACGGTTCCGTTGGTTCATACGACTGGGAGATCTACGACCTGACACAACCATGTATTAACGTAACAGAGGTTCTCGCTGTCGATGTCACTGCAGATGCAGCATGTTACACATGGGACAAGACGGTTACGGAACTGCTTCTTGCAATTGTTCACGTAGACAATGGAAATATTCGCGTAACTGCGCCTGTGCAGACGGGGTACCTCAGTAAGACGATCCTGTTATATCCAACATTTGACGCAACAGGACATATCGGAACAGGTACAATGGACGAGATTGTCCTGAACGACGTCTCTGTTGCCAACATTAAAGACATCAAAGTGATCACGGTCGAGCGTATCTGGGAAAACGTAGCACCCGATGTATATCACTACGTGACGTCCATTAACCCCAAGCGCCTGGTGACTATTGGCGGACAAGACTTCTTCCTGGACTCCTTCCATGTAACACACTACGGCACGATCGAAAGCGATACAGGAGATCAGATTGTCAACTATGGTACCATTGGCCCGGATGCATTTGGTACCGTAATCCGCTTGGTGCACCCTGATTATGGTGACGATGCAGCTGTAAATAGCTATTGGTCTTACGATCCGAGTATGGTAGCGTGTCCGCTAGATGGATACGCCCTCATGTTCGTCGGCATCCTCGTGGAGCTCAACTAATGGAACAAACAGACTTTCTCGAACTCAACCTTCCCGAAAACAATGACTATGCCGGCCATTGGGACGTTCCACTTAATGGAAGCCTGATAATGATCGACGACGAATTCGAAGAGATCGCTACGGAGCTATTGACTACGCCGGCTAATGGATACGCGGGAACGCTTAAGGGTAGTGCTGCGTCATTAGAGGCACGTCTGGATGTTGGCCTAGAGGCTACGGGAGCGATCATCTATAACAGTAATGATTTAGATAAGTCCTGCCACCAGATGGACGGCTTTGAGACCACTGCGATCCATACTCGCCTCGCAAACGTGGACCGCCGTGAGTTCGTGAATGCGAGGTTGAGGTACCTGCAGCAGACCGTGGCGAGCGGGGAGTATTTGAAGCGGCGTGAGTCCTATGACACGGCAGTTACAGATGAGATAACGCGCTTCGCGACAGAGTTTGGACTGGATTTCACCAGTCAGGTGTTTGGCTTTGGACTGGACTTTAACGATCCAATCTACTCCGGCGGTCTTGAAGTTTGCAGTGTTGGATGGGCATCTATTGCAGGTGAACTTTTTTATCATAAGAACTCCTGTTATTTTGCTGGATTAGACGAGGCGTACTATCATGTCTATCTTTCGCAAGATCCACTGGCTGTTCCAGTTGACGTAGATTATACGGTTGATGCCAGGTTGATTCGATACTACGGTAGTACCTATGGTGGTGGTACATATGGCACCGGAAATGCAACGATTAACACGAGTATTTTTAACGTAACCGGAATTGGTGACGGAGAACCTGGAAACGAGAATAATAACTGGCAGCCCAGCGCCAATCAGATCCTTCGTATCTCAACAGGCGGAGTATCCTTTGATGAGTACTTGATTAAAACAGTTGGAGCAGACTCCGTTACGATATATGGGGAGTTCCCCTATGAAGTATCGAGTTATATTTGGTGGATCCTTGATTACACACAGCCATGTGTTAGTGTAAAAAAGTACATACACAGCACTGCAGCATTTAGAAACATTATAACAGGGTTTTATAATTCGAACATGAAGATGCTTCATGCAATGACTGTATTTATCAAGAATTCTACAGCAGATGTATCTTTTGTAAAGTCATCTATGGGGAGTAGTTCGAAATCAAATCCCAGATATGCATTCATTGATTGCTCCGCAGCCGCATTCGTAAACAACAAGCTTTCTATTCCGTTTACAACTGATTCTACAACTAAGATAAGAAAGCTCTCAGTCGTGTGTATTGAGGGGTTAAATGACTGGGGTGTCTCCACTTCTTATTCCATTAGTGTGGATCCGTCCAGATTGACAGATATGGGACTGGCGTCTGATATTCTGATTCCAAGCACGTCCGTTCAATTCAGAGTGAACTTAAGCGCAGTCGGGGGGAACCCTGACGCATGGTGGAATTCTGAAAATTTTATTTTAGGAGAGATAATTGTTACGTGCAATTCTGCACTCGGTACTGAATCTTGGATATATACAGAAAATGAAATAGCTATGAAAAATTATCTGGGAAAACAATGGTGGGGAATTCTTATTGAATACGCATAGCTAAACCAGGGACTTTCGTCCCTGGAGCCGCGACTCATCGCGGTTTTTATTCGAATGAATCTGCCTGCGCTTGAAATGTACTTTTTTCCAATGCGTTTACCACATATAGATCATTTCGTTCAAACGCATTATTCGTTACTTGTATACACGTTCCCCATTCATTTAGATATGGCTGCGTGGTCCGCGCTGATGATATGGAGAAAACTCCATATACACCACTCGACATCTCCATCGATATTCTGGTCCCGTTGCCAAGTGCATTATCTTCTGACGGGAATACCGCCAGTCGTACACTGCAAGCAGGGTCTACGAACATCATTTTTGTGCTCGCCGTCAGCTCCGGAATACACCGGCTGATCCCGTCGACCATCCGTCTGAACTTACAGTTCAGTGCGAGGTCGTCATCATACCAGCCTTGGAAGTCTCTGCTTCCATCGGGGCTGGTTCCGATGCGCATCTTCATGCGCGTGCCGCTCTGATAAATCTTGAGCGGGTCTGCATGACATCCGCGCGTATCAAACGCACAGTCGCCGCATGCAAGCGTACCTGACGTTCCGGTCAGGACGGTTTCGCAACTGGCCCCATTTAGTTCGGTGCCGTCGCATTCTTCGCCATCGTCAATGGCGTTGTTGCCGCACTCAGGTGCGGTACATCCAGAGGTGACGAACCTCAGGCAGGTGCTCGCACAAGCGAGCGTTCCTCCGGAATATCCCTGCGATTCGCAGGTCTGTCCGGCCAGATCGAGACCGTCACAGATCTCATCTCCTTCGGCAAACTGATCGCCGCAGGATTGTTGGTTGGTTGAATTGTTGGTATTGGTTTCGGTTCGGCATCCAAGCGCACACAGCGCAATGGCGATTACGATAATCTTTTCCATAGCAATTTCACTTTCTGCTACGCAATGCGTAGCGGTTATTTTTACCTTCTAACTATCTTGTACCACTATTTCCCGTTGTTTACGAAGGTCATACCGCCTATAATCAGGTACATGAAGAAGACTCACACC
>Ga0180732_1001452_pt1 | contig 14662 bp, 11 predicted proteins | sample KR11_01MetaG_FD_148674 | JGI IMG/M metagenome (GOLD analysis project Ga0180732, IMG submission 148674) | Groundwater microbial communities from the Olkiluoto Island deep subsurface site, Finland - KR11_0.1 MetaG | ecosystem: Environmental > Aquatic > Deep subsurface > Groundwater | place...
ATCCCGCGTGCTATGATATGATGAAACGCCCCAGGCGCATCTATCCTCGATTTTCTTGGCATGATAACCGCTTAGCATATTAATGATAATCTGTAAACTGCAAAACTAAAGGGCGTCCCTAACTACCCTATGTTTATTTATCGCCATAACCAGTTATTATATAGTTTCTGACTATTCCCACAGCCTTCATAATTGTTGACCAAAAATTACTCAAAAAAAACAGTTTTTCTAACTGTATATTTTAACAATTTGGACATTAAACAGAAAACAGGATAACCCCATTGAAGGCTATCTCGCCAGACGTTTTTAAGTCCAGATAGCTTAAGTGCCACTTAAGAATCAAACAATTTTCTTGTAGATTGTATTTGCATATCACAATTATTAAAGCGTTTCAATTTGTTACGTGAATAGCAAGATTTCCGATAACAGCACAATGTTTCCAAAGACAATTGGATTTTATTGTATTGGCGAGCTTCTGCTTGTCGATAGAGATGATGGCACACCGTATTTCTCATAAGCAGCAACGGCTTGTTTTTATCCTTTCTTGTGCTTGAATACAAATTCCTTATTCATGCAATATAACACAGGAATAATAAATACTGAGATAAAGACCACAAACATTCCGCCAAAGGAGGGAATTGCCATCGGCACCATGATATCTGAGCCTCGGCCGGTCGAAGTAAGAATAGGGATCAAAGCAAGTATGGTGGTTGCGGAGGTCATAAGGCATGGCCTGATTCTCCGTTCAGCACCCTCGACAGTCGCCTGACGGATATCATCAATGGAACTGATATTGCCTGATGCAAATCTCTGATCAAGGTACGTCGCAATCACCACGCCATTGTCTGAGGCAATCCCAAAAAGGGCAAGAAAGCCAACCCAGATGGCAACACTTAGATTTATGGAATGAACCTGGAAAATTTCACGCATGTCAGCACCCAGTATGCTGAAATTTAGAAACCATGGTTGACCATACAGCCAGATCATTAAGAAGCCTCCGGCCCATGCCACGGCAATTCCTGAAAATACCATTGTTGTGGTGGGAATCGATCTGAACTGAAAATATAAAATTATGAAGATAATAAAGAGGGCAAGAGGAAGTATAACCTTCAGCTTTTTTTCAGAACGAACCTGGTTTTCATAGCTTCCTGCAAATTTGTAAGTGACACCTGCCGGAAGTATGAATTCTTTGGTTTTTATTTTTTCTTCTATGTATTTCCTGCAATCTTCTACAACATCTACCTCAGCATATTCCGGTTTTTTGTCAAAAATGACATAACCGACCAGAAACGTATCTTCGCTCTTAATCACCTGCGGACCTCGCAAATAACGAATGCTGGAAAGTTGTGCAACAGGTATCTGTGTGCCGTCCGGCGCCGGGACAAGAATTTTTTCTAAAGATTCAATCTGATCCCTTAGCTCGCGCATGTAGCGAACACGGACAGGATAACGTTCCCTGCCTTCGACTGTAGTGGTGATTCTCTTTCCGCCAATAGCAACCTCAATGACATCCTGTATCTGCCGCAGTTTGATTCCATATCTGGCTATGGCTTTACGGTCTATGTCTATTTCCAGGTACGGCTTTCCAACTATCCTGTCTGCAAGGACAGCACCCGGCTCTACTGAATGGACTTGTTTGAGGATTTTTTCAAGCTGCAATCCTGCCATTTCAATTGTTTCCAGATCAGGGCCTTTTATCTTGATACCCATAGGGGCGCGCATCCCGGTCTGAAGCATTACGATACGGGCAGCTATGGGCTGGAGTTTGGGAGAAGGAACTGTCCCGGGAAGATGTGCGGCACGAATGATCTCAGCCCAGATGTCATCAGGCTTCTTTATATGCGAACGCCATAATCTATATGGTTTTCCGCTGGAGTCCGGGATAAGATCGCCATGTTCATTTCTGACAAAGCCCTTTTTATCAAATTTAAAACTTATCCGGCGGCCATTTTTATCTGTTATGTATTCTGATTTGTAATTTATGATTGTCTCCATCATGGAAATAGGCGCAGGATCGAGAGGTGTCTCTGCTCTTCCCAGCTTTCCTACCACTGATTCAACTTCAGGTATGGAGCGGATCGCCATGTCCTGCCTCTTGAGGACATCTATTGCTTCTCCTATTGAGGCATGGGGCATAATGGTCGGCATATAGAGAAATGAACCTTCATCCAGGGGAGGCATGAACTCTTTTCCCAGGCCGGGAAATTTATCATTAAAATATGCAATGGCCCGTGTATTCCGTATGGTTTCAGGAAGCCAGCCGAACCATGAATTAAAACCAAGCCAGATAAACCCCCCAAAGAATATTAAAACAACGGGAAGACAAAGAAAGGTGATTTTATGGACAAGGAACCACCGAAGCAGTACACCGTAGAAATGTTGAAAAAGGTAAAAGAGACCCAAAAGCCCACCGATTAGGACCCCCACAAAGACTATGTTTTTCACAAAACCCTTTTCCGGACCAAGCGGAAGCCATAGCCTGGTCAGGATTACGGCAACAATCAGTGCTGTCAGCACCACTCCAAGTTTGTGTATGATATTCTTTGTTTTGTTTGAGATTTTTCTTTTATTCTTTATCTTCCTGCGAAAAAGGAGATGGGCAAACGGAGGAATGATGGTAAATGCCACTATAAGCGATGCAATCAGGGCAAAGGTCTTGGTAAAGGCGAGAGGCTTGAAAAGCTTACCTTCTGCAGCTTCCAAGACAAAAACCGGAAGAAAGCTTACCACGGTTGTCGAAACCGCCGTCAAAACAGCCCCTCCCACCTCGCTTACTGCCTTAAGGATTATCTCTTTACGGTTTTGTTCAGGCTTTGCTTCTCCAAGATGTTTCAGGATATTTTCGCAGACAATGATACCCATATCCACCATTGTTCCGATTGCAATGGCAATCCCTGAAAGCGCCACAATATTTGCATCCACACCAAAAAGCTTCATCGCAATAAAGGCAATCAGGACTGCAAGAGGTAGAAGGCCGGATATAAGCAAGGAGCTTCGGAAATTTACGACAAAAAGAATAATCACGATTATGGTAACAAGAATTTCTTGAATCAGCGCTGAATTGAGTGTTCCCAATGTCTCATAAATCAGGCCGGTACGGTCATAGAAAGGAACGATCTTAACCTGGCTTATCGTGCCGTCAGAAAGTTTTTTTTGGGGAAGGCCTGGCGATATCTCAATGATCTTCGCCTTTACGTTTTTTATGGCAGCAAGGGGATTTTCACCATAACGGACAACTACCCCGCCACCAACGGCCTCAGCCCCTTCTTTGTCGAGCGCGCCTCTGCGAAGGGCTGGTCCCAGAACAACGCGCGCTATGTTCTTTACATAAACAGGGATGTTGTCATTGACCTTAATGACGGTGTTTTCAATGTCTTCTATTGTTTTTATAAAACCGATTCCGCGTATTATATATTCGACCCTGTTGACCTCGATTGTGCGAGCCCCGACATCTGCGTTCGACATCTTGACGGCCATAAAGACCTCTTCAAGTTTCACACCATAGGCACGCATGGCATCAGGATCGACATCAACCTGGTACTCCTGAACATATCCCCCTATTGAGGCAACTTCCGCCACTCCATCAGCGCTCAACAGCGCATATCTCACATACCAGTCCTGGATTGTCCTAAGCTCGTGGAGATCCCAGCCGCCGGTTGGATTCCCGTTTTTATCCTGACCCTCAAGGGTGTACCAGAATATTTGACCAAGGGCTGTGGCATCCGGCCCTAATGCAGGCTGGACGTCCGGGGGGAGTGTGCCGGAAGGAAGGCTGTTCAGTTTTTCCAGGATTCTTGTTCTTGACCAGTAGAAATCCACATCTTCTTTAAAAATAACATAAATAGTCGAAAAACCGAACATTGAATACGCGCGGATAGTTTTGATTTCAGGAACACCCAATAGAGAAACAGTAAGCGGATATGATACCTGGTCTTCTACATCTTGAGGTGAACGACCCATCCACTCAGTAAAAACAATCTGTTGATTTTCTCCTATATCAGGGATGGCGTCAACCGGTATGGGATTACGCGGCAGGTCTCCAATCTTCCAGTCAAAAGGCGCGACAACTACACCCCAGACTATTACAAGAAGGATCAACAAAAATATGACCAGCTTATTTTCTAAACAAAACCGGATGATTTTATCGAAAAAAGTATGTTGGTCGTTGTTTTTAATGTTTGTGGACAGCACCCATACCTCCACCTTCAGGGTTCATCATGCTCGGCTTGGCCTCGATCTGCATTGCACTGTCAATCTTGAAGTTCCCGTTCACCACAACAGACTCACCTTCATGCAGTCCTTTAAGGACAATGTAATAGTTTCCTGCACGAGGCCCTAAAACAACCTCGCGGCCTTCAAACATGGTATTGTTGTCAGGGATTCGAACATACACTACTGCCCGTTTGCCGGTAATCAGCGGGACAGTGGCAGGAATTACGATTGGCGCATCTTTTGGTTCCGCAGCAGCATATGTCTGCACCAACGGCATTTCACAGATGTCGCATTTTCCAGGCCTGTCCTTTATAATCTCTGAATGCATCGTACATATCCACTTTCCGGCCAGGTCCGGCTCCACAACCTTGCCGCCTGCAGATAGCCTGGAATATACTATTCCTTTGACAAACATGCCTGGTTTTAATCTGCCGTCTATGTTTTCCACATTAACCCGAAGCGTTACAGTCCTGGTCTTTGCATTCAGCGTTGGGTCAATAAAAGAGATCCTGCCTTCAAATCGCTCACCAGGATAAGCTTCTGTAAGGATTTCGACCTTCTGGCCATATCGAATCCACGTGATATCTGATTCATATGCTTCTAATTTTACCCATACTTGATTGAGGTCGGCAATTGTATATATTTGAGTTCCTGTGTTGACATACATGCCTTCCACTGCGTTTTTATGAATAACCGTACCGCTTATAGGAGCATAAATGGCGATATGATCAGAAGGCTTGTTTTTCTTTTCGATCTGTTTGATCTGCGATTCCGTCAATCCCCAAAGCCTTAATTTTTCACGCGCGGCCTCAAGCATTGAAAAGGAGTCTTTTTGTACAAATTCACTGTTTTTATTTTTTGTACTCACCCTCTTTAATGCCTGAATCAGCTCTTCCTGCGCTGTTATCAGCTCCGGGCTGTACAGGTATATCAGAGGATCCCCCTTCTTTACATTAATGCCGGTATAGTCAACGTAAAGACGATCAAGCCGTCCCGGTACCCGCGCGGTGATATATGCAAGTTTTGTTTCATCATAATCTATCTTTCCGAACATACGGATTTCAGCCGCCACGAACTTCCTCTCAACAGGTGCCACCTGAATGGATGCAAGCTTTTGGGCTGTATCAGAAAGGGTAATATGCCGCGCATGTTCCATGGAGGAGTGGCCTTTGTGAGCCTCTGATGAGTGGACTTCATGTTCAACAGCCTTTTCCGTCACAGGGCTCTTTTTTATGAGATATCCAAAAGAAAAAGAAGCTATGAGTAATATCAGAATTAAAAATACAGAGTACTTTTCCCGGATTTTTTGTATATACTTCTTCATGGACTTACTCCTTTTACCTATAGACTTTCAGATAATTGATTTCACAAGGCCAGAAGGAGGAAGGCGTATTAGTTATACGTCGACGACTGATAACACAGTGAAATCAATTATCTGAAAGTCTATAACTCTTTTCCTGTCAACATTTCGAGCCTTGCCAGGCTCTGCGCATGATCCGCAAGCGCCCTTTCATATGACAGATGAAACTCCAGGATAGCCCGCTCAGCATCAATAAGATCCGTAAAGTCAATCTTACCTGCCTCAAACCCCTTTTGTGTTACCTCAAGCGATTCAATTCCCTTTGGAATTAGATTATTACTGTAAAGACGAATCCTGCGCCTGGCGTCACAAAATTGATAAAATGCCATCTTTACATCAGCAATCAGGCTGTTTGAAGCAGCGATTATTGAGTTATTGGCTGCTCTCCATTTTGCGTGGGCCTCTTTTTCATTAGCGCGATACTTGTTATACCAGACAGGAATGTTTATCGAAAACATAACCATTATTGGATCTTTACCGCTATCCGGCGTATTGTTTAATGCCTCATCCGTGTCAATATATTCTGCTCCAATGGTAAAATCCGGGAAATAGTTCTTACCCGCCAGATCAATCCCCCCCTTTTCTTTTGCGATCTCATAGTCCAGGATCTTAAGCTCCGGGTTGTTTTCCATAAGCGAATCTATGAGCTCATCCTCTGAAAATTCTATCTGCTTTTCCGATACAGGTTCAAGCCGGGCAATCAGAGTGTCGGCAGGGCGGTTAAGTGCTTCGTTCAGTTTTGCTGCGACTGGTTTTCGAAAATCTTCTAAACTTTTCAGCCTGTCAATTAATATGTCAATTTCCAATTCCGCTTTGATTACATTGGCATATACCTCTTTACCGGTTCTATATTTTGTCCGGACAATTTCTTCTAAATATTTTACCAGCTCGATGTTTTCACGCATAATATCAATTGCCCGTTCCAGGTAGTAATATTCGTAATAATATTTTTTTACCTGAAAAAAGAGCTTAAGCTTGGCTTCTTCGTATTTTTGCTGCATGGCATTGGCATTCTCCACAGCAATCTTTTCTCTGAATTTAAGTTTGCTCAACCAGGGGAATGTCTGCATAAGCCCGATTTTTTGCTCCTGTGGTCCTACCCTTGTTTCTACTTCTTTTATAAAATAGGTATAATTGAAACGCGGGTCAGGGAGAGACCTGCTCTGTGTTATCTTTTCCAGTGCTTCTTTCCACCGGTAAAAAGAAGCCTTCAGCCCTGGATTGTTGAGCGCGGCATATGCCAGATGGTCTGCCAGCGTGGAATTTTCGTCAATCTCAGAAGGCTGATCTGATACCTGAGATTTATCTGCATAAGGGTATGAATTGCGCTCTTCCTCGTGGAATCGATCAAATGCATCCCGCTCATTTGAAGAAGCACAACCTATTGTCAATATAATCAATAAACAGAACTCAATCTTTAAAAATTTTAATTTCATCAACATAAGTTGTTTCCTGTGAAGATGTGACTGAATATAATTGTTCTCCGCCACAAGCGCTCTGCAACGCAACAAATTCAATAATATCAGCAATTTCGAAGGGTTTCAAATTGTCATTTCGATATCGAGTGGTTGAGTAAAAATTAATCCGGCTGCAGCGATTAAGATATTACTGCCTTTTAGACGTATTCATAAAGCAGTATGGGTCTTTATCCTCAAAAATATCGAGGCCGTGGCTGTGAGCAATCGCAAGGCAGCCGCCGCAAACAGGTCTGAGAATGCATGGCTGACAAGCCTTGCAGCCCATCCTGTAACGTTGAGCTATATCAGACTCATATATTTCTTCTATGCTCTGTTTAAAAACGTTGCCGATAAGGGAAGGAAATTTACGGCAGGCATGCGCCTGACCATCAGGAAGAACCGCTATGAAATTAAATGCCGCACCGCATCCAAAACCCGCGCAACCGCCGAATTGCCGATCGCCTTTATTGTGGAGCATAATGCCTATAAGATTGTCTTTCAGGTCCATAATGGGATTATTCTCAGCGGCCTTAACATATTCCTCAATAAAGGAGATATATTCATCACGTGAAGGGAGTTGAAGATTGGCTCCTTCGCCGACCATGGAAAGACGGTTGAAACTAAAGTCATCAGTTAAATCTCGAAGCATTTCTGCAAGAGGTAAAACCTGATCAATATTGTCTTTGGTAAGGGTAAGCATTACCATTGATTTGACTTTAAGGTCGCGGAGTGCATGGAGGAAGTCTATTACCCGCTCAAAATGTCCTGCCCCTCGGATCGTATCGTTATGCTTTTGCAAACCCTCAAGGCTGACCTGAAAAAAAGTCGGACGCTTTATATCGAGAATTTCTTCGATCTGCTTACGCGAAGCAGGATTGCCAAGTATCGCTATATTGAAACCTCGATCTGAAGCACCCTGGTATATTTCTAAAAAATGCGGATACAGAAGCGGATTTCCACCGGTTAAAGTTACATGACCTTTCACATTTCTGCTTCTGCAAAAAGCACGCATGTCGTCAAGGATACCAAAAGCCTTATCAAGCTTGAGAGAAGACCTTGAGCTGCGGTCGTAACAATGTTTGCAATGGAGATCGCAGGCCTGAGTTATATGCCATTGAAGAGCAAAGGAGGGTGATGCCAGGAAGCGTTCCTCGGTATTCTCGCATCCCGGAAAACACAAAGGATCACGTCTGATAAGTGAATGGGGGGCAAAAACAAGTCCCTTGCGTACAGCCCTGTCAATCGCAGCATCCACTGCTCCGACAGGCAGATTGCCGGCATCTGCAACCTCTTCAGGCGTTATTCCCTCGACAATCATCTTGAGAGAAAGGATATCTTCTTCTGATGCTTTCTGAACCTCAGTTTCTTTGGTCCTTGGATTTTGCCAGACGATTACGTACTCTTCCCCGGGTTCAGGTTTACCAGAAGATGACTTATCGCCTTGATTTAAAACTAAATACAGGTTTTTCCAGGAAAGCTGAAGTAACTGGAGGGTTGGATTAATTGTATGCTGATCTAATTCCTCTGGTCTCTCTAACTTACCTGTAGAAACCTTATGAAAAGCCAATTCCATCCGGGCGAGCTCGGGCAAAAAACCGGGTAGCCCAAGCTCTCCCGAATGCAATAATAATTTATCCGGCAGTGAATTCGGATCAGAGACCTCAGAGCATAATGCCATTATTTGAACCCATGCATTTTGCTCAATGAAAGAACAACAAGAAGGATATATCTCCTCGAGTTCTCTCTGAAAAGACTTCAGCATCCAGATACCTCTCAAGGCCGCAAACTGCCTCGCACGTTCATAAAATATAGCAGTGTCTTTAGGAACAGAACAGGATGTGAATAAGATAGATGCTGTTAGCCACCACAACTCGTCTTTCCGCCGCCACTACAACTTGTCTTTCCGCCACTACAACTTGTCTTTACGTCTTCCACCTTTGTGTCATTACCATCTGTGGCGCAACCAAACAATGTCAAGCTGGTAGTAGCCAGTAAGCCTGCCATGCTAATTCCTGCCAGGATTTTTTTAAGCTTTTTCTTGTCCATTTTTTACCTCCTTTTATATTAAGTGATAAATGATATTTTCCCATAAAGAAAAATTTACTATATCCACAAGAAAACAAATAAAAATGCTGTTTTTAAAAATCGCTATAATTATTTATCAATCGTATTATATATTGTCAATAATTATAGCTGTGCTCAAAATTTAATGTTGACAATGAACATTTTCTCAAGATATAAGCCATTAAAAATCGCAGGCTGAAGCCTGCTTGTAAAAAATATTTCAATTAATTTAAAAAATAAAAACCACGAAGGTTTGCGTATCATGAAGATACTTTGCCTTGGTGGTTTTTTTTTTTGCAAATCGGAGGGGATTTTTATGAACAAACATTCTTTAAATTATGTTGTATTTGTATTGTTTATTGTCATGCTCGCCAGTCCTGTTTCAGCTCATTTCGGCATGGTCATACCTTCAGACCAGATGGTAATGCAGGGAGAAAACAATAATGTAAAAATAGACCTAATGTTCTGGCATCCATTTGAAGGCCTTGGTATGGATCTTTCAAAACCAGCCGACTTTGGCGTTTGTATAAATGGGAAAAAAGCAAGCTTAATAAAAGAACTAAAATCCGCCGATGTTGAAGGACATCAGACATGGACTACAAACTATAAGATTAAGAGGCCCGGGGTTTACATGTTTTATATGGAACCTCAGCCATACTGGGAACCATCGGAAGATTGTTATATTGTTCATTATACAAAAGCTGTGGTTACTGCTTTTTGCGATGATGAGGGCTGGGATGAGGAGATTGGCATTAAAACCGAGATCATCCCTCTAACCAAACCTTATGGATTATACACCGGCAATGTTTTCCAGGGAATTGTTAAGCTTGATGGAAAACCCGTACCAGATGCTGAAGTTGAAATCGAATATTATAACAAAGAGAGAAAATACAGCGCGCCGACTGATTACATGGTAACTCAGGCGATCAAGGCCGACCAAAATGGAGTCTTCACCTATGCTGCACCAAAAGCCGGATGGTGGGGATTTTCTGCACTAAACACTTCAGACGCCAAAATAAAACACAATGGTCAAGACAAGGATGTTGAACTTGGAGCTGTTATCTGGGTTGAGTTTATTGATATGAAATAATTATAAAGAAAACATTGGAGAAGGAGTTATGTCTAAACGAAACTGGATTATAATTTGGATTACGTTATTTTCAGCATTATTCATTATTAATTCTAATGCTTTTGCAATAAGCCCTGAAACCGAACAACTGCTGAAGCTTCTGGAAAAGAAAAATATAATTACCGATAAAGAAGCTGCCGACATGAAGCAGGAAATGGAATCTTCTTCGCAAGCTGGAGACAAAGAAGCCTGTGAAACAAAACTTACGAATTTGCTTGGAAAATGGGCTGATAAAATACATCCCAGTGCCTGCATTGAAGTCGAGGCTTTTTATGAAGACAAAAATTTTCATGATCCATCAGTAAGAGATACAGACACAAGTGATCTTAAACTTGCAACAGTTGCATTTGGCTTTGATGTTGATATTGCAAAGCATGTTAAGGGTAGTCTTTTCTTTTTATATGAAGAAGACGACACAGAATTTGATGTGGACGAAGGAATCATCAGAATTGATGGAGCGGATGTGGTGCCTCTTTATGTTGATTTAGGAAAAATGTATGTGCCTTTTGGAAAATTTGAAAGCCATTTTATTAGCGATCCGCTGACACTGGAGCTTGGAGAAACAAATGAAAGCGCTGCTGTCGGAGGTTTCAGGAATGACTGGATAGAACTTTCCGTTGGCGCCTTCAACGGAGATGTTGATGAAACAGGCAAAGGAAATTCTATCCATATAGACAATTACCTTGCAAGCGCAATTTTTACTCTTCCGGAAACAACAGTGCCGGATTTTAATTTAACTGCCGGGATATCCGGTATATCCAACATTGCCGACAGTAACAATCTTCAGACAGTCGGAACCGGTGTCAGCGCTGCAACAATCAAAAATCATATCGGCGGGTTCAATGCATTCATAATTGCTTCCCTTCTGGATAGATATTTCTTCAATGCAGAATATCTGGGAGCCATTGATGATTTTGAAGCAGGCGAGTTGAGTTTTGACGGAGGAAAATCCTACAGGCCGGAAGCCTGGGCTATCGAGCTTGCCTGTGGTATCACCGACAGCCTGAAATTTGGTGTCTGCTATGAAGGAAGTAATGATTGCGGTGATTTTCTGCCAGAAAAACAATTCGGCGGAGTTGTTAGTTATGACCTGTTTAAAAACACATCAGTTGCTCTTGAATACCTGTACGGCAAATATGAAAATAAAGACACAAGGCATCTGATGACGACTCAGTTAGCAATAGAATTCTAAGATCAAACCTCGTTAATAATGGTCAATTATGGAGCAATATTTTTAACAAAAAGCTTGGTTTCTGGTTCACATGAACCTGGAACCGTGAACCTTGAACCTTGAACCTTTAAACCGTAAACTGTTACAAACATGCATATCTCAGAAGGAGTACTATCACCGGCCATTCTAACTGGAGGTGCAGCCCTGACAGCGATAGGTGTCGGCATTGGGCTGAAAAGCATAGATTATGAAGAAATTCCGTATATGGGTATACTTACAGCAGGTTTTTTTGTTGCTTCCATTATACACCTGCCGATTGGACCGGCTTCTGTGCACCTTATCTTGAATGGTATGCTGGGACTAATTCTGGGATGGAAAGCATTTCCGGCCATACTGGTCGGCCTGGCGCTTCAAGCGCTTCTTTTCCAGTTTGGAGGAATCACAACGCTCGGTATTAACACTTTTAACATGGCTCTTCCCGCTGTAATATGCTATTATTTATTTGGCTGGGGAATAAAAAAGAGTTCAAGCCGGGTGATATTTATAATAACAGCATTTGCAGCAGGCTGTTGCGCTGTTCTTTTTGCAGGAATCCTTGTTGGATTTTCACTGTATCTGAATGGCGAGGCATTCCTGCCTGCAGCAAAACTACTGGTTGCGGCACATTTGCCTGTGATGCTGATCGAAGGCATTTTGACAGCCACCTGCGCCCTGTTTCTAAGAAAAATAAGGCCTGAACTTCTGGAGGGTTTATAATATGTTTGATTGCAGACGATTGCTTGTATATCTTTTCTTCCTGAGTATTTTTATTTTTTCCGACATACCAGCATTTGCTCACAAGGTATCAATATTTGCCTGGGTTGAAGGCGATACTGTTTATACTCAGAGCAAGTTCAGCAGGGGCAAAAAAACTAAAGAAGCTCCTGTAATTGTTTTCGATCTGGAGGGGAACAAGCTTCTGGAAGGAAAAACCGATGACAACGGCGAGTTTTCTTTTAAGATACCAAAGAAAACCGCTCTTAAAGTTGTCCTGAAAGCCTCCATGGGCCACATGGCAGAATGGAAAATACCGCTTGAGGAAATCAATCCTGGGGTGGTATCAAAAGGCAGCACCACTGAATCTGATGTCAAAGACTCTTATGAAGCGGCTTTTCATTCACCGGCAAATGTTCCGGACAGCAATCCGCCTGTTTCTTTTGAATCGTATGGAATTTCAAGACAGGAAATAAAGAAGCTGATAGATGAATCCCTGGATAGAAAACTGGCGCCTATTATGAATATGCTGGCAGATTCATACGAAGATGGCCCCAGTCTAACTGAAATAATAAGTGGAATAGGTTATATTTTTGGCCTCGTGGGCGTGGCCATGTATTTTACAAGCCGCAGAAAAAAGAAATAACGGTAGCCGTTCACGGCTTGAAACTTGAAATTGGAAAGTAGAAATTAGGGAGAGATTAAAACATATCAGCCAAAGGTTCAGTTGCGAGAATTTAACCGTGAACCGTGAACCGTGAACTTTGAACCATGAACCGTTACGAATTAACAAACATCGATTCGCTAATTAAGCGTCTTGATCCCAGGATTAAGATACTTGAGGTATTTTTTTTCTCCATTGTTGTAGCTGTATCAAACAGCTTGCCTGTCCTTTTTTCAGCCCTTGTTTTTTCCTGCTCTATTGTTCTATCAGCCGGAATACCGGCAAAAGAAGTTTTCAGGCGCCTTGTGCCGGTCAATATGATGATAATTTTTCTCTGGTTTTTTCTTCCTTTCACTATTGAAGGGGAGCCCTTGCTTAACATCGGTCCGCTTGCAGTAACTCATGAAGGAGTAATATATGCATTTCGTATAAGCATTAAATCCAATGCCATGATGCTTATGCTGATTTCTTTTATAGCTTCAACTCCGATTTTTACTATAGGGCATGCTTTGCTTGAATTAAAGATGCCCAAAAAACTTGTGCATCTTTTTTTCTTTACATATCGCTATATTCACGTCATGAACAGAGAATACATGCGATTAATAAATGCAACAAAAATAAGAGGCTTCAGGCCAGGCACGAATTTACACACATACAGAACTTTTGCTTACATAGTTGGCATGCTTCTGATCAAAAGTTATGACCGCATACAAAGAGTGCGTAACGCCATGCTATGCCGCGGCTTTAAAGGCGATTTTTACAGTCTAAGAAATTTTTCTTTTAAAAAAATTGACGCTGTTTCTATATTTTTGATGATCGCGGTTATAATTCTACTGGGGGTAATGGAGTGGACAGCAACAACCTGTTCATCAATCTGACAGATATATCTTTCAGTTATCCAGGCAGTCCTAATGTCCTTGAGGGGCTTGATCTGCGTTTTTCAAGAAATGAAAAAATAGGCCTCATGGGACCCAATGGCTGCGGGAAAACCACTCTTTTCCACATAATCATGGGCCTGTTAAAACCCCTGTCCGGAAAGATTGAAATTTTCGGCAAAACCGCAAAAGAAGAAAAAGACTTCATTGATGTGCGCCGGAAAATCGGCCTGCTTTTTCAGGATGCCGACGACCAGCTTTTCAGCCCAACCGTGCTGGAAGATGTTGCCTTCGGCCCTTTAAACCTTGGCAAATCAAAGGATGAAGCTATTGATATTGCACGTAAAACTCTGGATTTTCTTGGTTTGTCAGGATTTGAGGACAGGTTTACCTACAAGCTGTCCGGCGGAGAAAAAAGGCTGGTATCGCTGGCCACAGTCCTTGCCATGGAACCTGAAATACTGCTTCTTGATGAGCCGACTACAGGTCTCGACGAAAAAACGAAAACAAAGATAAAAAAAGCCCTGTCTGAACTTGATCTTTCATATATTCTCATATCCCATGAATTTGATCTGCTCTCAGAAATAACGGATTCAATATATACAATGGACAAAGGTAAAATAATTTTTGACGAGAAAGTTCATCTGCACGAGCATCTTCACGCTCATCCCCATGGCTCCTATCGCCACGAGCATGAGTAACAACAGTAAGCAGCCCCACCCACAGCTCAACCTTAAAGGTATCAAAAAGACATCACAACATTATTAAATTATTTGATACGTATAGATAGCAGATATCTGTAACGCTGCGGCTTTGCGGCGAGCAAAGCGAGTCCTACAACAACAGCCGCTTGTTGGACGAAGCCGCTATGCGGCGGAAAAAAAATCAAAAATAGTGTATAACTCCTATACTTGTCCAATTTCGGGCACTTTTAAAAAAGGAGTATACCATGAATCAAACAGAAGTAAATCGATTTA
>Ga0180732_1001453_pt1 | contig 14660 bp, 23 predicted proteins | sample KR11_01MetaG_FD_148674 | JGI IMG/M metagenome (GOLD analysis project Ga0180732, IMG submission 148674) | Groundwater microbial communities from the Olkiluoto Island deep subsurface site, Finland - KR11_0.1 MetaG | ecosystem: Environmental > Aquatic > Deep subsurface > Groundwater | place...
CGTCAGTGCCGTGCTGATAGTCAGATTGTAGACCCACGGAATGCCCGTCGCCGGGTCGATCCAGAGGAACTCGACCCCGTTGTTGGCGACGATGTTGAACTTGCCCGGCCCTTCAGGCGTCAGAGCGATTGACTGGCCGTCCGGCGCGATGGTGGCCCGCCAGAGCACGGCGGGTGTAGGCGGGGCGGCTGTTGCGTGGCCGACGAATGCGGCCAGCAGCGCGACGAGAGCGAGTCGCCTCATGGCGTGGTCTCCTTTTCAGAACTTGGCCACGCCCCCGGTGCGACAACACGCGGGGGCAATGTTGTGGGTCATTTTACGAATAAAGGTGCGATCTGCACCCACAAGGCGATCAACTTCTCGAAAAACGCAATCCAGTCCTTCCCGCGACCTTCGCTGCTTGCCTTGACGATCTTCTGCCTGATCGTCTCGGCCTCGTCGCGGGCGTCGTTCTCGTCGAACTGGCCCCGCATCGTCAGCCGTTCATGCTTCCGGACGAACGCGCAGCCGAAGCGTTCCCGGTCCCGTTTGTCCACGGCCTTCCAGGCATCGTACAACTGCTCACCAGCCGCCGCTACAACATTCGCTTGCGCAACCATCTTCGCACCTCCGAAAGTGAAAAAAGGGAAATCCACTCGGCCAGCGGCCAGTCTACCCCCGAGGCGGGCCGGCCGTCAATATCACGTTCTCCAGACTTGCTGCGCCACCCAGGCGAGAACATGGGCTGCCGCGTTGTCCCGCGTGACCTTCGCCTCGGGAAAAAGCTCCTGCGCCCTGCCTCGCGTGGTGTCCCGTCCGCAGCCGGCTAGTTTCTGCCATGCTTGGGGCCGGATTTTGCGGCGGCGGATCTTCATTGCCGCCAAGACGCCGTAGAGGGTTCCGACGTTCAGCCCGAACCGGAACGCGAACGGCAAAGGGACGCCTCCCCGCTGGGCGTTGTCGATCTGCTCGACCGCCGCGTGGCACTGGTAGCACTCTTTGAACGACCGCAGCAGTTCCGCGAGGTCATCCTCCGTCTTCGGCATGTTGAAGCATCCAGCCTCGGCAATTGCGGGAATCCACCAAGCGATAGCGCCGCGGGCGCCGGGGTCGATCCCCAGGTACACGGGCTCCCCACCGTAAGGCAGGGATCGCAACCGCGCCCATTCCGCCTCATTTCCTGTTTTTCCCATTCGCCGCCTCCTTCAGGCATGCCACCTTCGACTGGTACAGTTTGATTCTGGCCGCCGCCTTCTCGCCCTGCTCGACCGGGTTGCACGTGTCATCGTGGGCCAGTGTCAGCAGGTACTCGCCCAGGCGCGCGAGCGCCCGTCGCGCCCGCATGCGCCGCAGGATTTTCCAGTAGTGCTGGAAATTCAGCGGACTCCCGACCGCCTGGACGCACTCCGCGATGAACTCTACCGCCCGCTGGCATGTCACCTCCTGGAGTTTCGCCCACGCGCCGTCCGTCTTCATCCACGCCCCGAGCACCACGATGTCGGCCACCGGTTGCCCGGCCGCGTCCGCCCGTTTCGCGGCGTCGTAGAGCACCTGGCACGGCAGCTCGTGGAAGTCCCCTTGTTCGGCCGTGACAAAACACCAGGCGCGCCCCGCCTTCCCGGCGTCGTCGGCCCCGAGCAGCAGAACGGACCCCAGCAGGCACCGTTCCGCCGCGCCGTCGGCTGGCGGCATCCTGTCCAGGACCTCGGACGGTGGCGGCACCGGCTTGCTCATGGCCCCCATTATAACAGATTCCGGGTGGCCCCCGAAAAAACGGCCGCGACCTATTACCGGAAATTAGATCGTCCGGATTCCCGCCTTGCGTCCGGATTCCCGCCTTGCGTCCGGCCCCCGCCGTGGGGTAGACTGGCGGGCAGGAGGGCCGGACAAATGGCCAAGAAGGACAAGGCGGGACTGATCGTCGAGCGGGTGGCGCTGGAGCAGCTCAAGGAGTTCCCCGGCAACCCGATGCGCCACGAGGAGCGGAACCTGGACGCCATCCGACGCTCGCTGGTCCGTTTCGGGCAGGTGGACCCGCTCGTCGTACGCCGGTCGACGAACGAGGTGCTGAGCGGCAACGGCCGCATCCGCGTCATGCGCGACCTCGGGTGGGACTCGTGCGACGTGGTGTTCGTCGAGGTGGCCGACGACAACGCGGCCAAGGCGCTGGTTGTTTCTCTGAACAAAACCGGCCTCTTGGCCGAGTTCGACTACGAGGCCCTGTCCGCGATCCTGCGCGATTTGCAGACGGGCGGCTTCGACCTGTTGGACACGGGGTTCGCGGACTTCGAGATAGAGCCGCTGCTGCACGGGCTTGACGTAAAACAATCCGCAGAAGTACATGGCGACTTTTCGCAAATCCGTTATCAGATCGTCGTGCAGTGTCATTCCGAACAGGAACAGCTTGAGCTTCTGAATCGTTTCACAGTTGAAGGGATTGAATGTCGTGCATTGATCTCGTAGTCGAGACGCCTCTCTCGCGTAGCGGACGCGCGCGACAAATTGAGGCGATGTTCGATGTCCCTGCATCGGAAGTTTGTCGTCTCTCGTGGCACGGCGAATTCGACGTAGAGTCGCGTCCGTGGACAGTCGGTCTATTCCTTGGACCATCAGGCTCGGGCAAATCCAGTCTGCTGCGACATGTATTCGGTGAACCGCTGCGATTCGATTGGAATGCAGCATCGGTGATTGATGACTTCGACAAAGCCCTGAGCATTGATCTTGTTTCTCGCACTTGTCAGGCGGTTGGTTTCAACACAATTCCCGCCTGGCTTCGACCTTTTCGCGTCCTATCCACTGGAGAACAATTCCGTGCGAGTTTGGCGCGAGTCCTTCTTGAGAGCAATGATCCGATTCTAATGGACGAATTCACGTCTGTGGTGGATCGTCAAGTGGCGAAGATCGGGGCGCATGCCGTGCAGAAGTTCGTACGTGCAAACGGAAAGCGATTCGTGGCGGCGACTTGTCATTACGACGTGTTGGATTGGCTTCAGCCCGACTGGATCTTCGAGCCAGCGACAATGACGATGACTTGGAGGTCTCTTCAACGACGGCCCGAGTTGGCGGGAGTCATCCAGCGCGTGCCGTATTCAGCCTGGCATCTTTTCGCACCGTATCATTATCTGACTCGCGATCTCAATAGGGCTGCGCGTTGTTTCGCCCTGTTTGTGAATGGACAACTGGCGAGCTTTGCTGGCATGCTTCATCGTCCGCATCCAAAAGTGAACGACATTGAGGGTTGTTCACGATTGGTGACACTTCCGGACTGGCAGGGATTAGGGCTGGCTCCGCGATTGATCGACATTCTGAGCGCTGCCTACAAAAGTGTCGGTAAGCGCGTGCATACATACCCGGCGCATCCGGCGCTGATTCGATCTTTCGCAAAGTCTCCGTTGTGGAAGTGCGTGAAGAAGTCGGGGGATTTCAGTTCTCGACAAGGAAAAACGGGAGCAAAGGAGTGTGGCAGCTTTGGTGGTCGTCCCTGCGCCGTTTTTGAGTATTGCGGAGATGCGTGCGCTGATCGAGACGCAGCACAGAGATTGATTGCTGGACTTCCGACGGATCAGAGAGACACGATATGTTCACCCGCGTCCTGATTCTGTCACCACACCCTGATGATGAGGCTCTCGGCTGCGGCGGAACCGTCGCACGGCTGGCGGATGACAGCCGCGAGGTGATCGTGGTAACTCTCACGGACCGTGACGCGAACCAGCCCCTCTTGGACGACATCGCCAGCGAGTCGGAGAACGCCCTGGAGCAGCTCGTCGGCGCCGCCCGCGTCAAGTCGGGCCAGTGCGCCTTGATCCACCTGGCGTTCCCGCTCTTCGAGATGCGGACGGTACGGCAACACGTGCTCACCACGTTCGAGCGGTTGCGGCGGGAGCTGAAGCCGGACGCGGTGTTCGCGCCCGCGCTCGGGGACCTGCACCAGGACCACCAGGTGTGCATGGAGGAGGCGGCGCGGGCGTTCAAGGGCGTGACGCTGCTCGGCTATCATATTCTGCGGTCGAACCCCGAGTTCGCGCCGGCCGTTTACGTCGGCATCACCGAAGAGCAACTGGAGCGCAAGACAGCGGCCGTACAGTGCTACTCGACCCAGCGCGAAAAGGAGTATTGCAAGCCGTGGACGTTGCGGGCGCAGGCGGCGTTCCGAGGCGCGCAGTGCGGGTTGCCGCTGGCCGAGGCGTTCAGCGTCCGCTGGGCGGTGGTTTAATATCCGTTATTAGGTCACTCAGCGTCGTCTGGGCCTTCGGTCGGAACCGCCGGCGCGGCGGCCTTAGCCTCCGGCACCGGACACAGCCCTGCCGCGAGCATCTCCGTGTTAAGGGCCGCGAACTGGACCAGCTCGACCGGCTTGTCCGCCGCCTTCCACCAGCAGAGCACGGCCCCCTCGACGGACGCCTTGGCCAGCCCGGAGCCGGCACGCTTGACGCGCCGCCAGAGACACCCTCGTTCGCCGTCCACCCGGTAGACCAGCCGGCCCATGAACTTCACGGGCTCGGTGGCTCGGACGGTGGCCAGGGCCGCACAGACGGGCAGCCGCTCCAACCGGAGCCGCCGCAGGCCGGCCCCGTTGTCCTCGTCGCTCAGCCGTGGCTGGATCGTGCCACACCCCTTGGGGCACACGGCGCCGGACCCGGCCGGCAGGTTGACCAGCAGGGCCCCGCACGCGCAGGGCACCCCCTTCGCCTTCTCTTTTTTGGACATCGCTTTCGCTCCTCGGTAAAATTGGGCCTTGAAATGGGGTATAATTAATTGTACCACAAAGGAGATGGGAATGGCGGCGATTTCGGACCACAACGCGACGTTGACCTGGGGGCCGCCTTTCCCCGGCGGGGCGATGGCGTTGGGTGCCGCGGATGTGGAGTTCCGGTACTCATGGTCCGGACTCAAGGAGATTCGCGCGCGGTTCGTTACCGATAGCAAAGGAACTTGGCATCCCGCCGCACCTCGTTAGCCCGCAGGAGAAGTCAAAACCGCCGGAACCCGAACCGCCGCCTGACGACCGCCGCATCGTGTTATTTGAGGGGGAGGAATAGATGAGCAAATGGATAGCGGAATGCCAATTGTGGCCGGGAGAACCATCTCTTGGTCAATGTCCCAAGGAGGGCAGTCTAGCGACATTGCGAATTTTGTCTGGAAACAACAAAGTGATCACCGGCACTGGAATAATCGTGAATGCAGAGATGACATACGACAAGGATGCGCAAGACTGGATGACTCGTCTGAGAGTTGTAGGCGATAATCCGTTGGCACCACCACAAAACCTGAAGGACGTGAACAACTGTCTCCATAAAAACCATGTCCATACCATAACAATCAATGCCGGAGTGTTCGATCTGTGGCAATGTTCGTTTAGATCTGGTAGCGAATTCGATGATGACGATGATGACGAGGAATCCTCGTCCGGCGAGTCCAGTGTTTCCACCCTCTCGACTAGTGTTTCCACCCTCTCGACTAGCACCCATGACCCCTTTACGCCGTCATCGCCGTCCGGGACATCTGCGGCGCGCAAACTGACGCGGTACGAGATCGTGACGGCCGCGGCCGAGTTTGCCAAAGCTGCCACACCGGAGGAGTTGGAGGTGCTGCGGAACCAGATACTTGCGATAGGCGGCGACCTGGAGTTGCCGGACCCGAAGGACGACAGGCGGATCGTGGACTTCTGACAAAGGAGAGACGGATGGAGTACGTTTGCGTGACGGGCGGATGCGGATTCATCGGCTCTCACCTCGTCGAGCGCCTGGTGGCGGATGGTGAGCGGGTGGTTGTAATCGACGACCTCTCGACAGGCAACATAAGGAACCTCGCGGTCGTGTGGAACAAGATCAAGTTTTTTCACGGGGCAGTCTACCACGGCGCGGACTGTTGGCAGCGGTTCTGGCAGGAAGATGTTTGCGGTTACAAGCCGAAAGTCATTTACCATTTGGCAGCGACGGTCGGAGTGCAGACCATCATGGAAAATCGGGCGCGCGGGATCGACAACAACTTGGAAATGACCGACACCGTTCTCGCATTTGCTCTGCCGCTCCAGGCCCATATCGTTTTTTCCTCGTCCTCAGAGTGCTATGGCAAGTCCACCAAGGTGCCGTTCGTTGAGGACGAGTCGGACACCGTGCTCGGGCCGTCCTGCATCCATCGCTGGAGCTATGCCGCGGCGAAGTTGGTGGACGAGTTCAAACTCTTAGCATACCATCATGACTACGGCCTGCCCGTGACGATCCTGCGGTTGTTCAATGTGGTCGGGCCGCGGCAGTGCGGTCACGAGGGCATGGTACTCCCGCGCCTGGCCGGGCAGGCGCTCGCGGGCGAGCCGCTGACGGTCTACGGGGACGGGGCGCAGACGCGGACGTTTTGCCACGTCGCGGACGTGGTTGACGCCTTGGTCGCGGCCGGAAAAGGTGGCGCGGTCGGGCAGGTGGTCAACGTCGGGAGTACGGAGGAAATCCCCATCGGCAAATTGGCGCTGCTGGTGGACAAGGCGGTCGGAGGCGCGCCACGGCCGGTAGTCCATGTCCCTTTCGTAGAGGTCTACGGCCCGGCGTGCGAGGATATGCAACGCCGCGTGCCGTCCATCGAGAAGGCCAAGCGGCTGCTGGGTTGGGAGCCCAAGCGGACGCTGGGGCAGGCCATCCACGACGTGGTGGAGCACCTGCGGGCGAACCCAGCCTTGACTGTGATATAATGGGGAGCGGCTCGGGGCCGGGATCTCCCCGGGTCGCGGCGGCCCCCGCGGCAGCTCTCCATCTGGCCTACACAACGGCCATGCCCGGGGCGTCCGGCCAACGGGGCCGCCATTTTCGGAGACACGGCGATGATCGGAGCGAGCAAGCCGGGGCCGGGTACGACGCGAAGTTCGAGCGGATCTACAGGGCCGCCCCGCGACCTATAAACAATAATTAGATGGCCGCCATGACTGACACGTCCGAGGCGCTGTTGAAGGCCGGTCAGGACTTCCCTGGGGCTAACGCCGCGTGGAGCCAGCCGCACCCGCTGCTGACGGAGTTGGCTGCCGGGTACGCCGCCTGGATGGCCGACCACGGCACCCAGGGCGGGCACAGCGGATTCCAGCGACGGTACGACCGGATACTCGCCGAATTGGCACTATCAGCGGCGGAGATCACGGCTGAAAGTTGGCCGTGGCAGTCGGCTACGGCCCCAACCGGCTCCGGGCGGCACGAGGCGACATCCACGTTGGCCGAGATCGGCACGGAAATGTGGCGATGCTGGAGCCAGTCTCCGGGCCACTGGTCGGTGGCGAGCAAACCGCACTGGTACATCGGGGCAGCGATGGCGAAGTCGAAGAGAGGCATCTGGTATGCTTGCTGCATCGTCGCAGACTGAAGTTCTCGAGGGAGCGAAGCCGTGAGCGATGAGCAGCCCATCACCAACGATCTGGACATCGCGCCGCCCGGGTTGCCCCCTGAAGTCCAAGACCTGCTGCTGAAGTCTCAGCCACCTGGCACCAAACCTACCAAGGACCAAGTGAGGGAGCGCACCGAGTTCGCCATCGCCATCATCGGCAAGGGCGTCTCCCACCGTCGGGCCACCGTAAACCGTTTGTTCCGTGAGCGTTACGGCGAGGGGATGGTCGTGAGCACCATCAACTCGTATCTCGCTCGCGCGCGCAACATCATAGCCCGGCTGATCGACAACAACCCGGACGCGGTAACGAGGCAGCGGGTAGCCTCCTATCTCCAGTACCTGGACATAGTTGCGGACACGAAGGCACCGCACTCTGCCAGGGTGGCGGCGAGGCGCGCGGCGGACGAGTTGCTGGGGCTCCAGATGCCGCGCAAGCTGGCCGTGACGACGGCGGCTGGTAAGGACATCCCGAGGCAGGTGGTGGCGCTGCTGACGGACGAGCAGCTCGCGGTGCTGACGGACGTGGCAGAGCAGATCAAGGCAGAGCAGGTTAAGCAGTTGGAGGGGCCTAAGTGAGCGACGACGGACTTCAGCGGTGGGTGGGGCAGGTGGACCGCTGGATCGAGATGGTCGAGCTACGGTTGCAGGCGATCAAGCTGATGTTGGAGGAGATCAAGAGGCGGATGGAGGAACGGAAGTGAACGGATTGCCGAACTGCTACCGATGCGGCAAGCAGCCGTGCGAGTGCGCGGACGGGATCACGCTGTACCATGCCGACTGCCGGGACGTGCTGCCGCTATGAACCTCTCCCAGTACGTCGGCAAGGTGGTGCGCACGCGGGCTTTGGACGGCGGCGCCTGGCGGTCGTGGGCCTGCATCGCCGCCGTGGGCCACTCGCTGCGGCTTTGCCCGTTCGGAGACCTGGGTGGCCTGGAGGAGCCGGTCGAGGAGCCGGTCGCGGACAACTGCGGGGAGCCGCTGGCAGAGGTTGAGGCCGTCGGGGAGATGACGGAGGAGGACAGGCGGTTCGTCGGCCTGCTGGACGCGACGATGGTGCTTCCCCCAGGTAAGTGGGAGGGGCGGCTGTCCGTTACCGTGCCGAGCGCCGGTGAGGTGCGGATCACGGCCAGGGCGTGGGTGGTGATCCGGTGCTTCAAGCCGGGGACGCGGCTGGAGGACGTGCGCGCGGAATTGGACCATCTCGTAGAGGCGGAGGGCGCGGTCAACGCGGATAGGTTCGCCGGGCAGCGGCCTGGGTGGCTACTGGTGGGTCCTCTCGAACTGCTCAAGACACCGGCGGGGGGATATGGTATATTGTGCCGGCTGGCCCAAAGGCGGTCGCGCGCGGGGTGGGGCGGCCCGATCGAGCTCGGCGATGGACGGGAGGTCAAAATGGTGCAGCGGCCCGTGTCGCTCCGGGAGATGCTCGGGCGGCCGGTGCGGCTGAGGGCGTGGGGTTTCGAGCAGCCGGGTTCGCCCGGCCCAACCGAAGGAGGGAAGTGATGGTCAAGTTCATTCTGGCAGTGGCATTCATGGTGGCGTTCGCGGTGCCTTGCGACGCGCGGCTGCTGGACCGGAAGCCGGTGCGCAAGGGGCTGAAGGCGGTTGCCGAACGGGTTGAGGACCGGCCCAAGGTGGCCCGCAAGGTGCTGGCCAAGGTGGTCCACCCGTTTCGGTAGGCGGTTCATCCCATCTATAAATAATAATTAGATGGAAACCAAGGGCGAGCGAGGGAGGCCGAACGATGGCCAAGCTAGTCGAGTGCGCGCCGGATCTGCTTGCGCGGGCGGACGCGAAACTGCTGTCGGGCGAGACGAACAAAGAGGCCAAGGCGATCCTCCAGCAGGTGCTGGAGTCATACCGCAATGCGGCATCGCTCCTGAGCAAGAGCGGGCGGGCGCGGGAGGTGCGTCGGAAGGTGTTCGACCTGTGCGAGGCGGCCCTGCGGACGCACCTGTTCGGCGGGGTGCCGATCCACGCGGCGTGCAGGCACGTCGGCCTGGACGAGTTCGTTCCGCTGGGCAAGCCGAAGACGGTGCTGGCTGGACCTTAACAGGCGAGGGCGAAGCGATGTACGAGAAGTTCACGGACCGCGCCCGGAAGGTCATGCAACTGGCCAACCAGGAGGCGCAGCAGTTTAATCACGAATATATCGGCACCGAGCACATTCTCCTGGGTCTGGTCAAACGGCCCGACTGCACCGGCGCGCAGGTCTTGCAAAACTGCGGCCTGACGTTGCTCCAGGTGGCCGCTGAGACGGAGAGATTGATCCATGCCGGGCCGGACATGATCACACTAGGGAAGCTACCGTCGACGCCCCGGGCCAAACGTGTCATTGAGCATGCGATGGAGGAAGCCCGGAGCCTGGGGCACAACTACGTCGGCACCGAGCACATTTTGCTGGGACTGCTGCGCGAGCAGGAGGGCGTGGCTGCGCAGGTTCTGATGAACCTCGGCCTGAAGCTGGAAGAGGCGCGAGGGGAGGCGGTCAGGGTCTTGGCGTCCAAAGCAACCGAACCTGTGATCCTGGATTCCTTGATTGGAGGAAAGGAGTCGTTGACGTTGCTGGTGGTTTTGTCACGGAAGATGATGCTGGAAGGGATTATGGAAGGACGGTTTGGTCCGTTCTCGACACCAGAACTTGCGCAAACGTGCGTGGTGGAGTTGTCCAAACACATCAGTACGATCAGCGCGGTCATCAGGACCACGACGGTGGAGGAAGAGCATGCCGAGCAATGGAAGGCCGCACAGTGAGCCGACAAATGACCCGCTCCAGCAGGTCGGCCACGCTGTGGCGGTGATACTTGTCACGGCCTACGTGCTGGTCGCGGCGTCGATACCAGTCGCGCTTGCGGTGTGGCTGTGGAGGCTGGCTCTGGAGAGGTGACGATGGCAGTCGAGTCGATCACCAAAGTCTGGCAACGGATGCACGGGCACGACGGACCCGCGGCTCTGTACTGCTTCTGCTACGTATGCCGTTCGGTTTTCCTGGACGACGCGCCGAACTACGGAAACACGCTCTGCCCCCACTGCTACGGGAAGCCGGGTGAGTATCACAGTGTTCTCGTGCATCGTGGCTGCACGGCAGACCAGATAAGGCGATTGCTCGCCGGAGAGGACCCATGATAGCGGCCCCTGTCGATCCCCGTCTGGTCGAGGCGGCCTGCGTCGAGCGGGCGCGGAGGTCGCTGCACTACTTCGTGCGGGAAGCCTGGCACGTCCTGGAGCCGGACTCAGCGTTCGTGGACGGTTGGCACATCAGGGCACTTTGTGCACACCTCCAGCGCGTGTCTCGCGGTGAGATCCTTCGGCTCGTGATCAACATCAGCCCTCGGTCGAGCAAAAGTACCGTCGTCTCCATCGCGTGGCCTGCCTGGACGTGGGCGACCAACCCCGGCGTGCAGTGGATGTGCCTGTCCCATTCCGACCGGCTCGCTGTGGACCACTCGCGCAAGATGCGGATGCTGGTACAGAGCGGTTGGTACCAAAACAGGTGGCCGCTGCCATTCTCGACGGACCAAAATGCAAAGACCCGATTTGATAACGATTGCGGCGGATACCGCCTGGCGTCCACCCTCAAAGCCGGCGTGACCGGGCTCGGGGCGACGAACATCATCCTGGACGACCCGCACGACGCGGACGAGGCGCGGAGCGACGTGGAGCGCGAGGCGGGCATCATCGCCTACCGGGAGAAGATCAGCACGCGACTCAACGACCCGGCGACCGGCGCCATCGTCGCCATTGGACAGCGATTGCACGAGTCGGACTTGTTCGGTTATCTCGTCAAGGCCGGGTTCCAAGTGCTCTGCATCCCCATGCGGTACGAGTCGGCGCACCTAGTCAAGACGACGACGGGATGGAGGGACCCGCGCACGCGCGAGGGCGAGCTCATGTGCCCTGAGCGGTTCACCGAGGAGTACGTGCGCGGCGAGGAGTTGGTGCTTGGGGCGCAGGCGGTCGCCGGGCAGTTCCAACAGAGACCAGCTCCGGCAGAGGGCGCGATGTTCAAGCAGGCCATGTTCCGCTACTACAGCGCGGAGCGGCACGTCGTGGACGGCGCCGAAGTTGACGTGCTGGTTCTGACTCAGCCGGACGGGAGTGAACGCAAAGTGCTGGCGCGCGACTGCTACTGGTTCCAAACGTGCGACACGGCGATGGAGACCGGAGAGGACGCGGCATACACGTGCGTCGGAACGTTCTCAGTGACGCCGAAGCCGCACTGCCTGCTCATCCATGACATGAACCGGGCGAAGATCACCGTCCCCGCGCAATACGGATTCGTGCGGGCGCAAAAGGCAAGGTGGCCGCGTGTGCGGTTCCAGGCGGTCGAGAAGGCGGCGTCTGGCATCGGACTGTTGCAGGAGGCGCGTTCCGAGGGCTCGCCGTTCATTGTGCTGAAGGCGGACAGGAGCAAGGAGTTGCGGGCGGAGCCGGTGGCGATCCAGTATGAGCAGGGTCTCGTCTACCACTTGGCCGGCGCGCCATGGTTGCCCGCGTTTGAGGGAGAAATGCTGGTCTTCCCCAACGGGCAGTACAAGGACCAGTGCGACGTGACCGCCTACGCGGGCATCATCATGCAGTCGCGGAAGTGGGCTGGGCGGCAGGCGTCTGGCGGCATGACCGTCTGGCCGTCCAGGGCCGGCAACGGGGAGAAGGAGCAGGACGAGGGCGAGTCGGCAGACAGGCCGATGACGCTCGCGGAGAAACTGACGGGTCGCCGGCCTACGGCGAGGGCGACGGCGTTCAAAGAATGGCTCGATAGGGAGTGAAATTGGAGGACGAACCGATGGACAAACCGGTACCGCCAGACGTTCGGATTGTTTGCTCGATCTGCCGCGCGGACAAAGGTAAGTGCAGTTGCCGCGTTGCTTTCTGGGTTGGGTTGGGTGTGATGGTGATTTGGTTGTTGATTTTGGGCGCTGCTGCTTGCAGTCTCCCGTAGTTGAGGGCGAGAGCGACTCTCAACTTCAGGAGTCGCAACGTGTGGCAAGAGGACCCGCTGCTAGTCGTCAATCCCAAAGTCCAGTGCCCCGTCTGTAAGGGCACCCAGAAGCAGGCGGACGGACAGCCATGTCCCTATTGCGTCGGCACGGGACTCGCCCGCGCGCACATGCAAGGCTTCTGGTCACCGTCGCCCGGATTCCTGGTCTGCGGCGGGCCGTCGCTCAACTCGCTGCCCCTTGATCGTCTAAAGGATCGAGGCGTCGTCTCGCTGGGCGTCAACAACGTCGCGGGGCACGCCCACGTCAAGGCGTTCGTCTTCGGGGACGGGCAGTACAAGTTCCACCACGGGCTCTTCTTCGACCCCGGCCTGTGGTGCTTCGTGCCACTCGGCAAACTCAAGCGCGGCGTGCGGGCCAAGCTGCCGGACGGGTCGTGGCGAGGGACGACGCGGCGCGTGCGGGAGTGCCCCGGCGTGTTCGGGTTCAGTCACTCGGGCAGGCTGGACCCGCCCAACTTCTTCGGGACGCACTACAGCCAGTGGGGTTACTCGGGCGGCGATAAGTGCCCGAACGCGCCCTTCCGCCGGCTGATGACGATGTTGCACGGGCTGCGGCTCATGCACTGGCTCGGGTGCCCGCGCGTATACCTGCTCGGGGTGGATTTCGATAGGGACTCAAAGGACCCTGGCAAGGCATACGCCTTCAACGAGCACGGCAGCGGGGGCATGAAGGCGTATCTGAAGCAGGAGACCATTCTGGAGTCGCTGGTGCCGACGTTTGCCGCGGCCAAGTTCGAGTGTTTCAACTGCAATCCCGCGAGCAAGTGCGTCGCCTTCCCGCACGTGCCGTTTGCGGACGCGCTGGCCGACTGCAAGGGGGCCGTGCCGGAAGAGCCCTTCGACCTGGCCCAGTGGTACTCGCACGGGGTCAAGAACGAGTGGGACGCGAAGAAACTGCCGGCGCTGACGGTAGAGGAGTTGACGGCTATTCAGCAGAAGTCGTGGCGCCCACCTGACGAGTGGTTGCAGCCAGGAACAGGGCAGTTCAGCAAATGGGATGTCGCCCCGCCAAGAGGCACACCATGTCCAGTCGGGACATCCTCGGGGACAACGACGGTGACGAGGGAGAGCGCGTGACGCCAACATGGTCCAGTGACGGCATCCAGTTGTACGCGGGCGACTGCCTGAGCGTCTTGCCGTCGTTTGGGACAGACTCAGTGGACCTTGTGCTAACCGATCCGCCGTACGGGCATGGCAACAACGACGGGGACCTGATCCACAAGCGGGAGAAGGTGCTGGGCGCGCCGGTGAAGTCGCTGAAGAGGGAAGAGGCTGCTCGGCCCATTCTCAACGACGGTGCGGAGGCGAACGAACTGTTGCGCAAGGTGCTGCCGGAGATCCGCCGGGTGCTCATGCCCGGCTGCTGCTGCTGCTGCTGCTGCTGCGGCGGCGGCGGTCCAGATCCCCAGTTCGCCCGCTGGTCGATGTGGTTGAACGAAGTGCTCGACTTCAAGCAAATGGTGGTGTGGGACAAGGGGCCGATGGGCATGGGCTGGCACTACCGGCGCAGTTACGAGACGATCCTTGTGGCGACGAAACCGGGGGCCGCGTGCCGGTGGTTCGACAAGACGAGGGGCATAGAGAACATCATCCGGCCGGGTCAGTACGGCATCGCCAAGATCATCCCGGGCAAGACGCAGCACCCGACAGCCAAGCCGGTCCACCTCGCCAAGCACTTCGTCCGGCTGCACAGCGAACCGGGGCACCTGGTTCTCGACCCGTTCATGGGCGCTGGCTGGGTCGCGGCGGCCTGCGTCCGCATGGGGCGGCGATTCATCGGCGTGGAACTGGACCCGCACTGGTTCGACTACGCGGTCAAGGTGGTCGAGCGCGAACAGCGCAAAGTCAAGGAGGAAGGCCGTGCAAAAGCGAACTGAAGTCGAGTACGCCACAGCCGCCCCCTTCATCCGGGACGGGGACCTGCTGCTCTGGCGTCACAGTTGCCGACTCGCGAGCTGGCTGATAGCGGCGGCCGGGCGCGGGGAGTACAGCCATGCGGGCATGGCCTGCCGGGTCGGGGGCGAGCTGCGGGCGCTGGAGGTGGTGCAGTTCCACGGCGGCCGGTCGCTGCTGCTGTCGTGGCACGTGGACGCCTGCCCGGGCCGGATCGACTGGTACGCCTCGGGGGAGAGGTGGCCGGAGTGGGACCGCCAGAAGGCGGTCAAGCGCATGGCCCGGTTCGTCGGCTGCGACTACGGCTGGTGGAGCGTGCTCAAGGCGGGGCTGCGGCACGTGGTCGTCGTGCGGTGGCTTCTGCCGCGGATCACGGATGATCGGGTGGGCAACGGACGGGTGCCGTTCTGCTCACAGGCGG
>Ga0180732_1001454_pt1 | contig 14649 bp, 33 predicted proteins | sample KR11_01MetaG_FD_148674 | JGI IMG/M metagenome (GOLD analysis project Ga0180732, IMG submission 148674) | Groundwater microbial communities from the Olkiluoto Island deep subsurface site, Finland - KR11_0.1 MetaG | ecosystem: Environmental > Aquatic > Deep subsurface > Groundwater | place...
TTTGGTCGTTTGCTCATACTGCCTTCTTAAAAAGTAATTCTGTTGTTACCATACCTGCAGCGCCAGCGTGTCCTCCAGCGGATAATACCTTATCTGGATATTTATCTCTTAATCTTAAAACAATCTCGGAAACATCAACTCCTTTGATAGAATAGAGACTTATAGTAAACCTCTTTCCATCATGGATATAGGCAACACAAAAGTCGTATTGCTCCATCTTGTCTCCAAATCCTTTACTTCCGAATTGGTAAAAGTTAGTGGCATAGGCTTTGTACCCATCGAGTTCGATCTCATACCCAAAATCATGGCAGATCTTGGAACAGTAATTGTCTCGGTATCGGATCGCTGATTTACCTTGCTCTATAATTCTATCGACCGTTTTGTGATGATCCTCAAATAGTCTGTCCCATAAACCTGACTGCGGAGTGGTGGTTTCCATCTTCAACCCTTCGTAAAATTGAAAGCATTCAGGCTGAAACTTCAACGTCCATTTATCATAATCCCCGATGAGTTCAACTGTTCTTGGCATTGGTTCACTCCCTCTAAAAAACATCCAAGTTAATTCACACCCAGAAAAAGCAGTTTGTCTAAGTCCTTCTATTTGTTTTGAGTATTTATACTCGAAGGCCGTCTTATGATGGTCTATCCAAATTATCTCACTTGTCTGTTCTAAAACCTTCTCCATAACCTCTGGTTTGAATGAGAAATCCACGATTACTACCGTCTCATTTGCGAGAATCTTGTCAACATGGATGGTGTCTTTATAATCTACTTCAATCAAATCAATATCTTTAAAAGAAATCGGTCCATCCATGTTCCATCTGCAAGCGATTGCAGCAGCGCATCTTCCGTCAAGATCGTTATGGTAGAAAATTTTCATTATTGTATCTTCACCTCTATCATTGGCGCAACAGCAAAGGCCGTCTGAATACCTTGTGACGAAATTGTTACAATCGGCTCAATCCTGCAATTCCATCTCTGAAGTATTTTTTGTATATCAATAAGACAGTTCTTCGATCTCGCTTGAGCCTCTACTGCAGACTCCACCTGTCTCTCCGTATCCGTCATCTTGCTCACGTCCCGTAACTCGTTCATTTGGTTGCCTCCTTAAATAAATGATTTTCCTCAACCCCTACTCTATGACCACCAATTTTTAAAGACCCTGGAATCTTCAACCTTACCCCCAAATATTTAATAAATCAAAAACCAGACCCAGTTCTTAATTTTATAATCTCATTCTCGGAGGGTCCTGATAATTATTGAACCAGCTTCAATGGGCCGGTATACCCCCCATCGTACCACTCGGAAAAGGTTTTCTCTTGTGCGTTCACGTGAAACCTGGCCTCTCGTTTGATTTTTAGAGGCATCCCCATCCTGTTTTTGGTTAGGGAGGAAGGACTCGAACCTCCATCTGCCCGAGCCCAGGTCGTGACGTCTACCGTTGGCTTACTCCCCGGATCTCCCAACGTCGAGAATAAACCGTCTGATAATGTCTTATTATGTAACCCTAAAATCATCAAAAACCCCAGTGTTTAACGTTAACGCAATGGTTGACATAACTCTATGACCCGCAAACCCTTAACTATGGCTGATTGTGAAATCACCTATTCTTCCCCGCTCCTGACCGCCTGCACTACCATCTGCATGAGACCAATGTTGATATCGCCCTCGGATCGCTCTTTCAGGTGACCCTTGAGCTTCGTTGCCAGCTCCAAGGTCTTGCGCTGGGTCTCCAGGGCAGGTACTATCCGCTCATCGGTAAATATCCCATCCTTCTGAGCATACTCAGTTTTTTGAGCATCGAGAAGGCTCTTTGTTTTCTCGGCCAGGAAAATATCAGTGACACCTTTCTCTTCTAAGATGCTAATAAATGGCTTTAAATGTTCAGGATTTGTAAGTAGTGCTACATCTCCGATTTGTGCAGTTCTTTTAGAATATCCAGCATTAACAAGGGCTTGCGTGCGACTTTCTCCTAATAGGATTGATTGGGTAAATGCTTTAGCTCGTTTTTTAACATCGTATTTTGATTTAGGGAGGTGGTTTTTTGGTTGTTCGAGTGATTTTTTGGAGCGTGGGGTTGGTTGAATCTCTTTATCTATTTGGGCTTCACCGTTCATTAAGCTACCCTTACTTTATTTTTAAAAGTTTGTCAAGTTTTTTTCTTCGACTTTCCTTTTGGGAATCGGTTGGGTTTGTCTGCCAGTCTGTTTTGACGGAGTTTTTCCTGGCTTCGATGTACTCTTCTCTTTTGTGATCGAGCGATCTTCCACACATAATGCAGCGGTCAGTTTCTGGGTTGATTAGACCGGCGCAGGATTTCCAGAGGCATTTCATTTAGGTTCCTTTCACATATTATTTAGGTTTTAGCAGTTTCTCTTTCTTTGGTTCTTTCTCTTACTATAATTCTTTAGCATTTGATCTTTCTTTTACCTTGCGTGCACGTGCGTATAAAACTATTGAGGAAAATGCCCCAAAAGCGTATCATTAGCGTATCATTTCCGTATCAAAGCGTCGCATATCGTATCATTGCGTCTCAAGTGTATCATTCCGTATCATTTTGTATGATTATGTGGAATAGACCATTCCGATTTTTGTAAGAACTTAGCACCGTGAAAAATATTATATTCTATACTTAACCCGTTAGGATTATAATCAGGATTCACCCAATTTTTGCATTTCATAATCTTTATTATATTATTTCCCATTGATAAATACAATCTCGGTTTCTCAAGGGTTGCCTCCCCTCCTTTTGCAATGTCTCTTCCTTGAGGACGTTGGAGTGCAACCAACGCCATTCCTTTATTGAGCTTCCGGTAAATATCATTCAGCCAACCTGACACTCTCCAGAATTCATCATGGATCTCTAAAAAATCTATTATGTTGATTTCATCAGGTCTAATTGCATCGGAAAAGTTTGTTGAGAGTTGTATCCATCTAATTTCTTTCCATTTTAGAAGAGATAAACCAAAATATTTAAAACGGGATTTTAGCTCTGTTTCTCCCATTTCAGATGTAAAAAAATTAACTTTAAACTTAGAGCTATTATTAATAGAGAAATTTAAGCAAAAAGTCGTTTTGCCAGCATCAGCAGCACCAGCTATTACACATACGTTTTTAGGTAAACAGTTATAAAGTTTTTCTATACCAAAAGGCCAAATAATATCAAGCGGTTTATCTTCTTCTCCCTCTAAATCAATTTCCATATAATCCGTTTCGATTCTCCTAAACCAGCCATCTTTTTTAGAGTCTTTTTCTATGATTCCTTCTTTGCAAAGCCTCTGAAACACGGATCTATAATGTCCAATGGCTTTTTTGGATAGTCCCAATTCATCGGATACCTGGCGAATACATTCAGAACTTGAGAAGATTCCATTGGCAATGCTAATCCAGTTTCGGATCTCCTGGGTAAGATTGTAATCCCTTTTTTCGGATCGTTTTAAAGCTGATTCGATTTTTTCTTGAATTTGAGAAAGAGGATAAGGAGGGTTACAAGATAAGGCTATTCTTTCAAGTGTCTGTCTTATTACCCAATCGGGTTCTTTGGCTTTAGATAAAACATTAGCGATATGGAAAAGATCGTTATCCCTTCTCCCTTTGACAAACATTACTTCTTCGTTTTCTGCTTGGATGTAACCCCCAGTTTGGGAATGCTTTAAAATATATAAAAGATATTCTTTTGGAACGGGAGATAAAGAAACATCAAAAATACTTAATCCTTCAAACCATTCATATTTTTTTCCTGTGCCATTTTCGGATGGAGGAGCAATAATAAAACCACCATCACCCCTGAAATCTGTTCCTGGGATTATTCCTGCACCTATTGTAATTTTTTCTTGGGGATATAAAAAATATAAATGTTGGCCTCCTCTTGGAGTTTTGGAAGTTGGAGTAATTAGAGATTTAGGGATATAATTTGAAAGATTTTTGGCGCCTTGTTTTGAATCTATGTCAATCACAAAAATACTATTAAGAGCTCCCGTAATAATTCCGATCATTGCCTCTGGCCACTTAATCCACCATTCTTTAACTTCATCCTCGGAACTTTTTCTTTTTTGATATTCTTCCCATTTGATATAAGGTTTTTTGTTTTTCTGGACAGGTATTATACCAAACCCCTTTGATTGATAATCCAATGCGGCCCCTATAATCTCACCCATTGACAACCTCCTTGAGAATTTCATTTGTACAGTCAAGGAGGCCGGAAAGCCTTCGATCAAAATTTTCTGTTAATTTAATTCTTGATTCAAGCTGTTTTCGATACCAATTTAAAGCATCAATTAAAGTTTCATTTTTCGATGGGATATTCCTATAATGAATGGAAAATAAAAGATCACGATAAGGCTTTATGGCAAGGTGATTAATTTCCCATCCTCTTTTTGATGTAAGCCAACCAATTTCCTTTTCTTTCATTTTTCCTAATTGTTTGAACGTATAATATTTAGTATTTTCTATCCCTCCTCTGCAAAAAGATAAACTCTCAATTGCTTTCTGTGAGCATTCATCACAGCAAAAAATAGGAGATTCTAAGGTTGATTTGTTATTAGGATAGGTCTTTGTATAATAAAAAAACTTGACTGCGGGCCGATCCTGACAGTACAGGCACATAGGATACTGCGGCATATTGGCTCCTTTCCACAAACAAAAAGGCCGAGGCTGGACATAGCTTCTCTCGGACGAAAGAAGAGGGTGAACGACCTCGACCTTAATGTCTGTGGGTTTTTTTGAGTTTGAATATCCATTTACTTCACCCTGTTAAAAAATATAAACAAAGATTTTGGTTTTGTCAAGGGTTTTTTAACAAAACTTTGTCACCTGCTATGAAAAACTTGACTTTTAAAAATAGATATTGGATAATATTTGTGAGGCGGTAATGGCTTTTTTAATTTTAAAACTTAAGGCTTCTAATGAAGGGATAATTGACATCAAGCCAATTATCGCCTCAACCTTCGTTGGGAGCCTTTTTTTATTGAGGGAATGAAATGAATTATCCTGCGGATACTGGAAAATCAACAGAAGATGAATGTAGGGAATATCTTTTATCATTGGGATATGAAATCATTAAACCTGGATGGCCTGACTTTCTTTGTGTAAAAGGTAATCATATAATGGCCGTAGAAGCCAAAACAAATAGTTCTCCTGTAAAAAAACATCAAAGGGAAACAATTAAAATTTTAGAAAAGTTTGGTATGAATGTTTTTATTTATCGAAATGGGAAATTAAAAGATATTAAGGGTAGGCATTGGGATTTGGTATTAATACCACCCCCTAAAATAAAGTAACATTTTTTGTCAACCCTTGACAATTTTTGCTCAACCTGGATTGCTTAATAATTTCCACCAGATACCAGACTTTGACCTAAAATCACTAAGCAAAAAATGTCAAAAACTTTGTGATTGTATGTTCACTTCACAAGCTCTAAAAATCAGAATTATCTTTAAAAATCAGCCACTTAAAAAATAGTTTAAAATAATATTGAATCTGGCACGGCAGTTGCTTTCTTCTTTAACTCAGGAGGGCAAAAAAATGAAAATGGGATTAAGGAAAGTAAAAATTGAGATTGAGCACGCAAGCGGAGACAAAGAAAGGTTTTCAGTTAGTCATCCTATCGCTATTGCCATTATCGATAGGGTATTAGAAAAGGGTTGGCCGTGGTGCAGCGCAAGCGTCAATGGTCAAAAAATAGTTGGGAAACCCGATCCATCATGTAGTAATAGTTATAAGGCAAAATCAGGATTAATGGTAATACTTTAACCCCAAACCCCAGACACCCCGACAGATCAGCGGGGAAGGAGATTGAATTGAAAAGAGTATATTTAAAATCTTTTATTATAGGCTCTCATACATATTATCGCATTGTTGACGGAGATCTGTATTTAACTGAATTGCTTTGGAGTATAAAGGCAGCCAAAAGAATTACCAAACAACACAATAAAGACCATATAGAACAATGGAATTTAGTTAAATAACCCCTAACCAAGAAAGGAGATTGAAAGATGAGTGCAGAATTTAGAATAAAACAAGCCGGAAGATATATTTATAAGTGCCAAGGATGCGGGGTTTATATTAAGGCAAAATCCCGCTTCTGTAGGGCATGTTTTTTGGATTTATTAAGCGGCGGAACGGCTGGAGACTGGAGGGATAAGCAAAAAATCGAAGCAAGGACCGAGCGAACCCAAAAGCAGGTATTTGTTCTTCTCCATCCACAACCTAATTTTACATTTGCATAAACAAGGAGGGGATATGAAGATTGACGGCTTTGAAAATCAAGAAATAAAAGATCCTCAAAAAGTAACTATGATATTTAGGGCTATCCTTGAAACAGAGAATAAGATTGACCAAGAGAAGGAACATTTTTGGACGGTTGGCCTAAATGCGAGAAACGGAATCAAATATATTGAATTGGTATCCCTCGGAACCCTTAACGCTTCACTTGTTCATCCCCGTGAGGTTTTTAGAATGGCAATACTTGAGGGAATTGGAAGCCTAATTATTGTTCACAACCACCCATCTGGAGACCCCGATCCATCAGAAGATGATTTGACAATCATCCAGCGATTAAAGAAGGCCGGGGAAATTATAGGAATTAAAATAACAGACAGTATAATTGTTACCCTTAACGGTAAACATTATAGCTGGCAAGAGAAAGGATTGCTTTAAAAATCACATAGAAAGGAGAACAAACCAATGGAAAATCAAGCACTAAAAGATGAAATTTTTGGAGATTATATTTCGATTTATACCCGTCAGCAGGCCATTGAGGACGGAACCTTAGTTGATGTTTCATCGGTAGCCCAAGAAGCGGGGATTAAGTTTCCAGTAGCATTGACTCAAGCGGTCTGGTCGAAATATGTCGAAGTACCGGTTAACGTCACCTGTCAGGACGAAGCGGGCCGACTTTGGGATATTGTCTGGATGTTCAAAAAACAGATCCAAGCTGGAGACCAAATGACATTTAAGGTCTATGTAAGAAATTCAGCAGGACGGCCAAGACTTGAGACATTGAAAGCGGTTTGTGGTCCTGGGGATACTGCCGAACCGGTTATAACGATTATGTTACCCAATGAAGATTAACCCTCAACTGGCTGACCTATCGGCTGACGGGGGAAAGAGAGGGAGGGAATAGCATGAAGTGGAGTAAAATCAGACGTTGCCAGTCCTGCCATAAATGGCCTGGCATAAAATATAAAAACCAATATGTTTGTGTCAAATGCTGGCCCAAAGAGGCCAAGAAAGGAAGGATAAAATGACAATAGATCAAAAAAAAAACTACCGTTTAGGATTTTTTGAGTGCCTCGCCATTATGCGGGAGGCATTTCTGAAAGTGACTCCAGTAGATAGTCCTGAGATCCAGAATTATCTGGAGGCCAACGACAAGGCACATGATTTGCTATCTAAGGTTGTTCAAGATGGTCAGGAGATCGCAGAATGAAAGAAATAATCAAGACTAACTGTGAAGTATGCGGAAGATATTTTGAGACTCCTATGTGCCTATTCTTTTATGAGGTCGGATATTATTGTCCGCGATGCCAGAAAGATTATGGCAAGTTTGAAAAGGAACTTTATAACCTAAAAGATGTGAAGGAGGGATGAGGAATGAAGGTAGGAGACAATGTAAAAATTAAAATTTCTCATGGTTATTTTAAAAAAGGTCATACGGGCAGAATTTTAGGGAATAAATTTATTGGTACAGATCTCAATGGAAAAATAAAAACCTTTGATTTTATGATTCGGCTCGACGGAGAGGCTTTTAATTGTGGTTTTGATAGCAACGAATTGGAATTAGAAAAAAAATAAAAGGCAGGATGGGGGGAAAAGATGGAATATAAAATAAACCCTGTTGCGAAACCAAGAATGACAAGATCTGATAAGTGGAAAAAGAGGCCAGCCACAACCAAATATTGGAAGTTTGTCGATCAATGTAAACTCGAAAGGGTTGTCCTTCCCTGTTTTAATAGTCATGTAACCTTTATTATCCCCATGCCTGCTTCATTTTCTAAAAAGAAAAAAGACCAGTTAAACGGGAAGCCTCATATGCAGAGGCCGGACCTCTCGAATCTTCTCAAGGCCCTGGAGGATGCGTTATACCAAGAAGATTCAGGTATCTATGACATCCATATCACAAAGGTCTGGGGGTTGGTGGGGAAAATTATAATTGAGGAGGAGAAATGCGTTGCCAAAAATGCCAGGGATTAATGGAAAAGCGGCATGAAATCGGGGAGGGTCAATGGTTTATGGATTTGGTCTGTATCAATTGTGGCTGGAGATTATGGCCTCAAGAGATATTAGATCAGAGAGCAATAGCGAGGGCAGTTTATTTCGCCAACACCAAAGCCAGGAAGATGCGAAGTATGGCGTACTAAAAATATTTAAAAATAACTCTTGACATATTATAATAAGTAATTTAGAATTAAAATTATGGAAAAAATAATAATACCTCAATGGACGTGTAAACGATGCGGGCATTCATGGAGCGGGAGATATGGACGCACTCCCCAACAATGCCCTCGATGCAAAAGTTACGGGTGGGATAAAAAGAGAAAGGAGAAATAATGCCCTATCTTTATTGTGAAAAAAGAAAGCGATTAATAAAGATCAGCATCGAGGTCTGTCTTGGGAGCCGATGCCCTCATATTAACAAGGAATATTTAACCTGCAACTTCAAATCCCCTGAACCAAAGAGGGTTGAGAAGAGGAAGAAGAAATGAGAGAGATAAAATTTAGGATGTGGAATCCAAATACTAAGGTCATGGTTGACTTAAAAAAAATAACCCCGTTTGCCTTACATCCCGATCTTGAAAGGGATCATCTTGACGGGCTTTTTATCCCATTTAGAGAAAATATGCCTCTCATGCAATTCACTGGCCTCCACGATAAGAACGGTAAGGAAATTTGGGAAGGAGATATTGTTAAAACGATTAATGAGGAAATAGGGAAAGTAGTATTCTCTATTGGTGCTTTTTGGGCTGAATATTTATGGCCCCATAACTGGGACCCTATGGCTCCAGCAGAAATAGTTAGATCAGATATGAAGGTCATCGGCAATATTTATGAGAATCCTGAACTGTTGGAGAGGCAGAAATGAAAATCACCCTGATCTACCCTGATGATTTGGGAAAACAAACAGAGGACGAAATTGTTGATTGGATGATGACTATGATAAAAAATCAGCCTTGCGATAGATATATCTTTAGTCCTATTAAGTATGCCAACGATTTTGAGGTGGAGAGATGATCAGGGTTTGCTGTTCATCATTTCACATCGGGGATCGTAAGTTCGGAGAAAAATTGCCCATGGAGGACAAATCCGAGACTCATGGATTTTGTTTTTCCTGTTTCGCTAAAGAAAAAGAAGATATTGAGCGCCAATTAAAAGAAATGAAGGAGTTTAATAATGACAGAAACCTTAAAAACCCCTAATCCTTTTGGGTTTTGTGAGTGTGGGTGCGGAAGAGAAACTAAAATTGCCCAACATCCTGTCAAATCTATTGGCGATGTTTATGCCAAACGAGGAGGCGAATGGTTTCGTGTCACCTCTGGCGTAACGAAACATATCAATACCGGAGGGCGGGCGTATCTTGTTTTTTCAGATAAAATAAAAATGGAAAAAATCAGGGAGGTTGAGGAATGACATTCTGGATCGGATTTGGTATAGGAATTATTATCGGTTCTTTTTCAACTATTTTAGCTTTTGGGCTCTGTATGATGGCAAGGGAGGGCTAAATGGAAAAAGCGTATGTCTTATCTTCAGCCATACCGGAGATCGCAACAAACGGGAAAATAGCGATCTATAAGACTCTTGACCGGAGAGTATCTCACCTTGTGATTATTTCTGGTTTCGATTGGCAGAATAGGATTAAAGAAGAATGTTTCCGGTGTCCGCTCTGTCATTCTTTTGTTTTGCCCGATGATAAAAAGAAAAAGAGGGGAGAAGGCGTTTATCATGCGATATGTCCAGAACGAAAACCAAAGGAGCAGATCCAATGAAATGCCGTTTTTGCGCCTCCCACGTAGAACCCAAAGACAATTGGAGAAGCATCTTGGCGGTAGCTGCCCTCATTGGGTGGTTGAGCTTCATGGCTGGGCAGATCTGGACACGACATCAAATTAATCCTCTCTATGAGCAGAGGATAGAGAAGGATGGGGAAATAAAGAAGGAATTACGAGAGGGATATTTGCCACTGAAGATAGACCCAAAGGGTAAACAGGGAGCGATCAAATGACGATGGACATAAACTCTAATTTCTATATTGCAGGTCTTATTTGTGAATAAAGGAGGGAATCATGGCAATAGAAACAACCGAACAGGCGACCGAATATATAAAAAAGGTCAAGGGTCATTTAAAAGAATTAACAGAACTCAGTCAAGAATCTGGCCTAAATACTCATTCTGCGATATGGCTTGCAATTGCAGGAGGATTCTGTGGGGGACATGAAGATGTTAAGGAAATTGTTGATATGTTTGGAATATATCTCAAACATAAAACCATGGGGATTTTTGAATGATGGATTTTTTGGATTTTGGAGGACTATAAAATGCCTTATGCCGAGGATTTAAATTATTGGAAAACTTCTCAATCTTCTCCTGATTCATGGATCGATAAAACAAAAAAAATTATTGAAACTTTAAAGGGCAAGGTTTTAGCTGAAGGATTTGGAAGTAATGACCAGGGGAAGGCTGCCTATATGGTGGGATTTGAAATTGAAGGAGAGGCGTTTAAGGTTATTTGGCCGGTGGTGAAATCCTCTTATTCTGGCAATGAAAGAGCAGAGAGAGTTCAGGCGGCCACTTCCCTCTACCATTATGTAAAGGGTGTCTGCCTCTATGCGGTCGTGGTGGGCTTCAGAGCGGCTTTTTTCTCTCATCTGATGCTTCCAGATGGTAAGATAGCCTCACAGATAGCTAATGAGGAAATAACAAAATTGATTCCAGAAATGTTGTTACACAATGAAAGGAAATTATTGAAATGATATCGCTCATCCCCCGCATGAGAAGGGGCTGGCTCGAAGTTAACCTGGAGGGGTCGCCATTCAAAGCACAACCCTCATATCATTATAGAAGGGAATTAACGGCCGACAGCGGGGAAAGGAGGAGAAGATGTGTATTTCAGATTTTTTTAAACAAACCTGTATTTATGAAGGATGTGGAATAACCTGGTATCATTCAACTGGATTTAACGAACAAAGAAGAAGCGATCACCGATCATTCTATTGCCCTAATGGACATCCCCAATGCTACCTTCAAAAAACAGAGTCAGAAATTTTAAAAGATAAAGTTATGAAACTCGAACGAGATAAAGTTGAACTGGAAGGTGAACGGGATCACTATCAAAAATGTGCTAAACATAAAAAACATCAAATCAACGGATTAAGGGGATTCATAAAAAGAAATAGAAAGGAGGTTCTATGAAGAAAAGGACAACTAAAGAATGGGTTCTTAAATTACGGAAGGATGGTATCAGAAGGCAATTTCTAATATGGGTTATTCCTATCATCCTCAAGGGTCATCACCTTGCCCGCAATGGAAGCGGAAGAAAAAAGAAAGAGCTTAAATCTTCCGATATTGTTGAGAGATTTGAGAAGTTGGGGGATGAAATCTCTAACGATTACCGAACCTCTCATCTTCAAGGGAACTTCCCAGGGAAGAATTTAGGAGATTAAAAGGAGGATACCATGACATTTTTGGAAGCCAAAGACGAACTAAAGAGATTGGCAGAAGGATCTTACCACTCAATTCGATATGAATTAGTAGAATATGCAAGTGGAGCTTTTGAAAATGAATGCTATTTATATCTTGATCCTCGAATATCCGTATCAGCAAGAACTTGGAAGACTGCCTTAGATGAAATGAAAATCAAACTCGGACTTTGTAAGGAGATTGATCTTACCGAGGCGCCAAGGGAAGAAAAAGAAAAGGAGGAATAAAAATGGAGAATGAAGATTTGAGAGAAAACTTACCAGCAATAGCAGACGATTTTTTGATTCAAGTGGCTGATCAGGCGGAGAGGCGGATTAATGCAGTAATCAAGATTAAGAAGGTTGCTCTGAAAGTTACCAACCCTCGGGATTGGACAGATCAACAGGGGAATCCCTATCTAATGGCTTCTGGATCTGAAAAGATTGCGAATCTTTTCAATATCTCTTGGAGAATTGATGAACCCACAATTGATGAAGATCCTGACGGCCACTATACATATTCCTATAAGGGATATTTCTCTCTTGGAAGTCGGACCACAGAGGCCGAGGGTTCAAGATCGAGCAGAGACGGATTTTTCAATCAATATCACTATGAGGAAAAAGAAGGGAAGACAGAAAAGAAGGAGATCCAAATTTCTGAACGCACGAATAAGCGAGACGTAAAGATGGCAGCCCTAACCAACCTTTTGGGAAATGGGATTACCCGAATATTAGGTATCCGAAACTTGACGTGGGATGACCTCAGGGAATTTGCAGGGATCACCAAGGAGCAGGTGACGGCCATCCAGTATAAGAAGGGTGGAGAAAAACCTCCCCTGAAAGAACCTCAAAAGAAACAACCCGAGCAAACCCAAGCCGATAATGTTCCCCCTATTGTTCTTACCACCGTCAAAGAAGTGACAATGACTTCAGGAAAAAAGAAAGATGGATCTCCTTGGACCCTCTATGCAATCCATGCTGGAGACGGGGAAAGATATAGCACCTTCAGCAAAAGTATGGCTGAGATTGCTAAGGCATTTGGGGAGAAAAAAACTCAATGTACCATCACCTTTGAAATCACAGAGAAGGGGAAGAACCTGACCGAGATCAAGGAGTATATCGAAGAGAGAGAACCAGGAGCAGAAGGATAATGGAAGAACTTACCTTACAGGAGGAAGGGCATATTTATAGGATTGGAGATCGCCGTATCGTTTCCGTTACCCAGGCTCTCTCCCTTGTGGACGACCGTTGGAAAGACCCTTATTTTTTACAGAGAGGAAAATTTATCCATCTTGCTTGTGAATTATGGGATAGGGGGGAACTTGACGAAAGCACGGTTGACCCCTCTATTCTTCCTCGGTTGGAGGCATGGAAACTCTTCAGACAAGATACGGGATTTGTTCCTTCGAGAATTGAGGAGTTCTATGCTCATCCAGTTTATCTCTATGGCTTCAAATTTGACCGTACAGGCCCCTTAAATGGGAGAGAGGCATTGATAGACCTCAAATCTTCTCCATCCCCCGTGGATGCCCTTCAGGGCGCTGCATATTGGGCAGGATTACAGGCTCAAGATCCTCCCATTACTTGCAAGGTTGTTTTTGATCTCTATCTCAAGGAGAATGGGAAATATAACTTAGTCCCTGTAAAATTTCTTAGAAATGATTTTTTAACCTTTTTAGCGATATTGACCGCATACCGATGGAAGGAAGGGTTATGAAAGACAGATATGAACTTTGTGAAGCCCACAAAGATGCTTATGTTTTCTACGATTATTGGTTAATGTGTCCTCTCTGTAATGCAGAAGAAGAAATCGAAACCCTTAAAGATAAAATCGATACCTTAGAAGGGGAGGCCCCATGAACGAAATTGAAAAGATTCCTCTTATCTGTAGATATTGTGGGTTATCTTTTAGAAGAAATAGAAACAGACCTATTAAAAACAATAACTTTTGTTCACATCAATGTTTCCTAAATTATAATCGTGGAAAAAATAACGTTTTATGGAAGGGACAAAGCCGCAATAACCAAGGAAGATTAAGAATTAAACAACCAGATCATCCTAATGCTGATAGAAATGGTTTTATTTCTAATTATGTTCTTATCGCCGAAAATTTTTACATGTTAGAAAAAGAATTATAGGTGCTGGGGGAAATCCTAATAATCAAAAAATCTGTAGTCGTTGCAGAACGGTTAAAGATAGAATTTTATTTAACCATAATACTCAAGGAGATGGGAGATCTAACTACTGCAAGGAATGTGAACGATCATGGAAAATAGAAAGGAGAGAAAAATATGAATCAAATAGAGCAAGTACAATATGAAGTTTTACCGATTTCCGAAACAGCCAGAGCAATAATCGTTAAAGATCAACAATCCTTGCAAAATGCCAATCAAGCATTTTTAGACATTAGGTCTATGCGGAAGAAAATAGGGGACGTATTCGACCCTATGGAGAACTCCGCCAAGGAAGCTAAGAGAAAGGCCGAGGACTCCCGTAAGGAGATCGTCAGACAGAGGGAGAAGATTGAAGAGCCACTCCTCCGGGCTGAAGCATACCTCAATGGGCAGATCACCGACTATAAACGGGAGCAAGACAAAAATAGGGCAGAAGAGGAAGAGAAAAATCGCCAGAAGGCCATCAAGGAAGAGATGGAACGTAGGAAGAAGGAAGAAGATGCCCGTATGAAGCAAGCCGCAGCCCTCGAAAAGGCAGGAGCAAAAGAAGAAGCAGAGGCCCTCATTGAAGAAACGATTCAGGCACAGGAAGAACCAATGCAAATCTATATTCCCCCCCCATTCACCCCGAAGGTTGAACTGAACGGCATGGCAATGGTTACTTTATGGCACGCCGAGGTTGTAAGTCTCAAGGAACTCTGTCTTGCCGTGGGTCAGGGGAGATGCCCGACCGCATATGTGGAGGCTAATTTACCAGCCCTGAACAAACAGGCCATTTCCCTAAAGGGTGAAATGAAAATTCC
>Ga0180732_1001455_pt1 | contig 14647 bp, 13 predicted proteins | sample KR11_01MetaG_FD_148674 | JGI IMG/M metagenome (GOLD analysis project Ga0180732, IMG submission 148674) | Groundwater microbial communities from the Olkiluoto Island deep subsurface site, Finland - KR11_0.1 MetaG | ecosystem: Environmental > Aquatic > Deep subsurface > Groundwater | place...
AGAGAAATATCAGAATAGGCAATAATGTTCTTATGAAAGGCTGGTTGATAGCGATCAAAAAAGGGAAAATTAAGATTGGCGATTATACTTTAGTTCATCCTCGGACAGTGATTAAGGCGGCAGGCAATATTGAAATTGGTAAATATTGTAATATTGCCTCGGATGTTTATATTGAAGATCATAATAGTCACTCGACGGATTATCTCAAAAGAAGGCGAGAAACGTTGAAGTGGCGACGAGAGATTGGAAGAGAAATTGTCTATAAGCCTATAAAAATTGGCAATGATGTTTGGATTGGGAGAAGGGTGATGATTTATAAAGGAGTAAAGATTGGTAATGGGGCGATTGTAGCCGCGGGAGCGGTAGTGACTCATGATGTGCCGCCCCACTCAATTGTGGCTGGTAATCCTGCTAGAGTGGTTAAATCTTTAAAAAATTCTCCTGCCCAAGAAAAAGATGATAATAAAAGATAGACTAACTTGGCTTGAAAAAAGCCGGTTTTTGATTATTACCCATTCTCCCTTTGACGCCGGTCCGGCTCAAGAATTCGTTGCTTTCCTTAAAGACAAAGTTTCTCTTCTAGCTTTTATTAATCACCCCTTTTTTTATGCTGAGGAAAAGCATTCCTCAGCGACGCTATACCAAAAAGGCAAAATTGTCAAAAGGCTTGTGGCGCCAAGAATTGGCGGCCCAGACATCTTTTATTATTTCAAGGATTTCTTTTTTACTGTCTTTTTTACTTTAAGATTGGGGAAAAGATTTGATTTTTGCATGGCTGCTGACAACCTCAATACATTCAGTGCTCTTGTTTTACGAAGATTGGGAATAGTTAAAAAAGTTATTTACTCTACGGTGGATTATACTCCCAGACGGTTTGAAAATAGTCTTTTAAACTCGATTTACCATTTAGTTGATAAAATTTGTTGTTATCGGGCTGATCTTATTTGGAATAGCTCGGAGCTTATGGTGGCCGAAAGAGAAAAAATGGGGGTCAGGACTGAAAAGGCAGCAAAACAAATTACTGTTCCTGATGGGAGCCATTTTGAACAAATTGAAAGACCTCCGATTGAAAAAATCGACCGTTTTAGAGTGATTTTTATGGGCCATCTCTTGGAGAATAAGGGAATAATGATATTAATTGAGGCTTTTGTTGAGGTTTGCCGAAAGGTGAAAAAAGCAAGGCTGGTGATCATTGGCGGCGGGGTTTTAAGGAAACGTTTAGAGAAAAGAGTTAAGGAGCTGGGGTTATCCGGGAGAGTCTTCTTTACTGGCTATATTGAAAGCCATGCTGAATTAGAAAGGATCATGGCCAAAGGCGCTGTGGCTGTAGCTCCTTATGTCCCCGACTCAGACAGTTATAGCTTTTATTCTGATGTCGGCAAAGTTAAGGTTTATTTGGCCTGTGGCTTGCCAGTGGTCATTACGCCTGTACCTCAGATTGCTTATGAAATTCAAAAGAAAAAGGCTGGTTTGTTGGTTGATTATGATAAAAAGGCAATCGCTGAAGCTATTATTCGTTTGTTGACTGATGATCGGCTTTATCAGAAGACACGAGTGAATGCAATTAAACTGGTGGCTAATTATACTTGGGATAATGTTTTTCAAGAGGCCTTGATGAAAACTTGGTCAAATATAAGGTAAAAGATCAGTTTAGCGGAAGTGTTCAACCAAAAGATTTTGTCTTATCTCTGCTGTTCTCGATGTAGGCGTGTTTTTCAAGTGAAGGGTAATTTTTTGATATGTAAAGGCTGCGGGCAAAAATATAATCTTATTGGCCACTGCTTACTAAGAGATTCTGAGACATTTGCTAGTGATTATGAATTCTCGCGAGAAAAGTGGGATAATTATTACCGTGGGAATTGTTTGAAGAAACTTGAGGATGAAGAGAATGAATATTTACAAAGACATTTTAATGAGATTTATAAACAGATAAGTGAATATAAACCTATTAAAGAGGTTGTTTATCTAGAGATAGGTTGCGGATCAATGTTTTTTGGTCAAAATATTGCTAAGGATTGTGATTTAGTGATTGGCGTTGATTTCTCCAAAGTTGCCTTAAACACTGCTCATAAGTTATTTAAAAACAAAGGTATTAAGAATTATTTTCTTATTCAAGCTGATGTTCGAGAAATGCCTTTAAGGAGTGATTGTATTGATTTGTTATATGGTGGGGGTGTGATAGAACACTTTAAAGATACTCAAGCTTGTGTGGACGAGCTATATCGTGTTCTAAAGCCTGGCGGGGTTTCATTCAACAGCGTTCCCTACCTGAATATAGGCAGTCTTACTTATCGTCAGATTTGGGGGAATGTCCCCAATGTGCCCATTTTAAAGCAATTGGCGGAGTTTGTTCATATGAAATTATTGAAAGCGAGGCACATGAGATTTGGTTATGAGATGTCATTTTTGGGGTCGACACTAAAAAGAATTCATAAAAAAGCGGGATTTAGAACGATAGTGGTTGATAAATTTGAGGTGAGTTTAGTTTTTAAGTCTGTGCCTAAGTTACTCCGGCCTTTATTTATAAGGTTGGCGAATTCGAGCAGATTGTTTTGGCCAATGGTTAAGATTATTGGTAAAAAATGAAAAAAAGAAAGATTTCCGTTATTCCAAAAATACCTAAAAACTTGATCTATTTATGGTTAACATTTTTGATATTTTTTTTATTCTTTCTTTTTAACTTTAAAAATATAAAAAATGGTTTTGTTAATACCTTTTTATCAGAATATATTGAAGATAACGACGCCTTTTCATTATTTGTGGGCGATCAAAAATTGCTTGAATCTCCTATTTCTGGAGATTATCTCCGAGTTGCAGCTTCAGAAGATAATCCTGCGAATATTGAGCTGCCTTTCAGTCAGCCTGTGAGTTTAAATGGATTTTCTCTCTTTTTTCCTGGAGATCTGCATGCTGTTTCTTCTTATTTAGCAGAAGACTTTGATATCTACTTTAAGGGCGACAAAAATGACTGGGTATTGATAGATAGCGTACAAGGAAACAGAGCTTCTCATTACACGCTTAGAATGGATAAAAATAAGGACGTCAAGTCGTTTAAGTTAGTTATAAATAAGGCTGCGTTTGATAATTCTATAGGGATTGGTGATCTGAAATTTTATGTTAAAAGTCCCACATCATTTCCCCAAGGTGTGGCTAACTTTATTAATGACCATCGCAAGGGTTTTCTCTCCTATTTAGGCTATACATTTATTTTTTATTTTATCCTACTAATTCCGGGTTACGTCTTGCTTCATTTGATAGACAATCGCCTGAAAATAAATTGCCATGTCGAGGATAAAATTGCCTTTTCACCCATTATTTCAGTCTTAATTCTGGCGATTCTTAGCCTAGCTTATATTTTTACTGAAATTGGTCAGTTTATAGAAATATACGTTCTAATTTTTGTTATTTCTTTGTTTTTATTTTTGCGTCTAGGGCTGTATAAGGAGTTGAAGAAGGGTATCTTTTTTCTTTTTATTATTGCCTCGATTTTGTTAATTGCTAACTTGCTTCAAGCAGAAAGAGACTTCTTGTTTAATTTAGACTACATTGAGAAGTATTTGGATCAACTCAAATTTATCCCTCTTAGAGGAGGATACTACGGATATCATATTGATAATACCAGGTCTTGGGGTATTGCGAGGAGTTTTTTACACCATGCCCCGGTTTTCTCTGAGGAAGCAAAAAGTTATCGACTGGGAGAGAGTGGTTTCTCGGTGTTTGATAGAACGCCTTTTTTGTCCGTGGTCACGGTGTCGATCTTAAAGCTTTTTGGAGAAAGTCATTTTATTTATCAAAGATTTTTAAATGTCTTGATGGCTCTTTATTATGGGGCGGCTTATTTAGTTGTAAAATCATTTTTTTCTAAACACACTGCCAAAATAGTTAGTGTTTTAATGTTATTGAGCGTTCATTTAACTTATCATATGCTTAATGTAGAAATTTATTTGAAGTACTTTGCTATGTATCCAATGTTCCTTGCTTTTGCATTGATTAGCGAGAAAAACAGTCCCAAAATGAAGCCTAATAGTTTAATTATTGGTCTGCTTGTTGCTTTATCCTTTTTTATTCACCCTATGGCTTTGATTTTCATGGCTGTTTTGTTTTTTATATATCTTAAACGGGATAGAATTTCCAAGGTGTTTTTGACTAAGTCCGTGGCCACCTTTTTTCCCGCCTTTGTTCTTTTTTGTGGCTGGGCGTTTTTTTCAAATTATATGAAGCAGAAATCAGGCTTAGATTTATCACAGAGCAGAAACATTTATGTTGAAAGACTATCGACCTTTAGTTTGAGTTCTTTCTTAAATAGATTAATTAACCTGATCAATATTTTTATTCCGAATATTCTCTTAAAGGGGATTGACAAAGAGATTGGATTTTTAAGGCAGTGGATCATCTTGTTTCTAAGATTTTCTATAGTTTCTGTTCTGACGCCTGGGATTTTTCTAGCAGGAGTTCTCCGGCTCAAAAGGAAGCATCTTAAGAAATATTGGCAATCTCTTTGGCTGGGGATCGGGCCTATTATTATTCTTCTAATTGTTTTACCTGATTATTCAATTGGCGAATATGCCCTTTCCTATCAGTTTTCGCTTCCATTTCTTTTGGGTTTTATTGTCGAACAATTGAATTTGGTAAGTGTGGGGAAAAGATTGTTGATATTTGTTTCATACCCCCTTTTTATGCTGGTGCCCTTGTATTATTTTTCGGGTGTTTTTATAGGAATAAGATATGCCTCTCTTTCTGTTGGGGTATTATTCGTGGCCATTATTTTAACTTACATTCTTCTAAGTCTTATCTTGTTGAAGTTAGTCTGTAAAATAGAAATATGAAAACAAAGAAAAAAGTTCTTCTTTTCAATTCACCAATAATTAAAGAAAAAATGGATAGATTAGAAATGGGGAATACTTTCCCCAGAATTGGCATTTCCTCGATTGCTGCCCATCTAAGAGAAAGTGGGATTAAGATTAAGGTCTTTGATCCCATCGGAGAATCAAGTAGAAAAATTACTTCAATTGTTAAGCGCTTTGATCCTGATATCGTTGGCATTCCTGCCTATACTTCCGAAATATACGCCGCCAATGAAACCGCCCGCTTTATTAAAAAGATTAATCCTAAAATTTTTACCATTGTTGGTGGTGCCCACCCCTCGGCGCTACCAAAAAGAACCCTAGAGGAATTTTATTTCTTTGATGCCGTTGCTTTTGGCGAGGGAGAGGAGACGGCTTTAGAGTTGGCTCAAGATAAACCTTTAAATAGAATTTTAAGTCTTGCCTACAAAGAAGGTGATAAAATTAAGGTTAACAAACCTCGACCCTTGATTAAAAATTTTGACGATTTACCTTTCCCCGCCTGGGAGCTATTTGATCTGGATAAATATCGCGGTGGCAGTATTGGAACAGGATTTAAAAAATCAGGTAGAAGATTAGAGATTCCTGTTGAAGGAGCTAGGGGCTGTCCTTTTAATTGCAATTTTTGTTTTCGGGTCAGCGGACGGGTGATTCGTTTTAAATCGCCAGAAAAAATTATTGAAGAAATTAGAAGAGCAATTAATAAATTTGGGGCGACTGATATTTTTTTTGTTGAAGGCACTTTTGCCGTTAACAGGCAACAAGCAGAAAAGCTTTGTGACCTTTTAATTGAGACCGGTTTGAATCAACAAATAACTTGGTCCACCGGGGGGCGGGTTGATGTTCTTGGAGAAAGACTGTTAAAAAAGATGAAAAAATCTGGCTGTGTTTTTATTGGCTATGGGGTGGAATCAGGGGATCAAGAGATGTTAGACAAGATGGGTAAACAGACAAAACTAGAACAAATTGTCAGGAGTTTTAACGATTGTAAGAAAATTGGCATCGCCACAGAGGCAAACTTTATTATTGGTCACCCCTTTGAAACTGAAGAAAAAGTTTTAAAAACCATTAAATTTGCCAGAAATTTAAATGCTGACCATGCTAATTTTGCCATCATGGTGCCTTTTCCAGGCACAGAGGTTTACGAGATGGCAAAAAAAGGAATTGGTGGTTTAAAACTCTTGACTTATGATTGGAGGGTTTATGGAAAACAAATAGGGGCTGCTTTAGAATCGGATCAACTGCCGCGAGAAAAATTGATTAAGTTGCAAAACAAAGCCTATTTTCAGTTTTATTCTACTCCTAGACGCCTACCTTTATTTATTAAGAGATTGACACCGGGAAGAATTTTTAGTGCTTTAGGAAGAATTTTTGGTAAATCATGAAATCACACTCACAAACAATTTTGATAACTGGCTGTTCTCGGGGATTAGGCAAGTTCCTGGCTGAATTTTTTGCTGATAAGGATTGGGTTGTCTACGCCGGTATCAGAAGACCTGAAGATATCAAACAATTAAAATTTGTCTGGAAAGAGTCCCATCCTTCAATTTACCCCATTAAGCTAGACATTACTGAGGAAAAAGATTGCCAGAGGGTAGTAAAAAAGATAGTCGCTAACAAAGAGCAGATTGATGTTCTTATTAACAATGCCGCCTATTCATTAACTGGGCCAACAGCTGATTTTACTCCCAAAGAGTATCTTGACATTTTGGATACCAATACCGTGGGGGCATTTCGTCTCATACGAGAGGTAGTTCCCCAAATGCGTTCTCAGGAAAATGGTCGAATCATTAACATTACATCTCTTAATGGCATCATCGCTCTGCCTAATTCAGGACTTTACTGTTCTTCTAAATTTGCTTTAGAAGCGCTTGGTTTTGCCATGCGTTACGAGTTGAAAAAGGACGGTGTATGGGTGACTAATATTGCTCCTGGAGCAATTACTAGTGAGCGAAAATCAGTTAAAAGAAATTCTCATCTCTCGGCGAGAAAAAGATTTTGGCTTATTAACAAACTTATGCCGATGGTTACCCAAGAAAAAGTGGCGAGAGCGGTAGAAAGAGTAATAAAGGATCCAAAACCACCGGTTCGAGTTATTCTTGGTCGAGACACTCAAATTATCACTTTTTTGCAAAGGTTTCTGCCGCAAAGACTTTGGGATTTTTTAATATCGTTTATCTGGCAAAGATGAAAAAGAAAAAATTGCCGACAATTTCCATAGTAACCGCTACTTTTAATTCTGGGAAAATGCTAGGTAGGTGTTTAAGAGCAGTGCGGGAACAAGATTATCCTCAAAATAAAATCGAAATTATTTTGGGTGACGGTGGTTCAACAGATAATACTCTGGAAATTGCGAAAAGGTATAAAGCTAAAGTGATTAATATCCCTCCAAAGAAGCAGCACGCCGAATATAACCGAGGCGTGGCTTTTAATCAGGCTCGAGGAGAATTGGCAATGATTTTGGATCATGATAATTTTCTACCTTACAAAACTTGGTTAAAAGATATGGTTAAACCACTTTTGGAAAACCCAAAAATGGTGGCGACGGAAACTTGCTATTACGATTATAAGAGACATTATAAGTTAATGGATCGCTTTTGTGCTCTTTTTGGCATCAGTGAACCGATTGGCTTTTATCTCGGTAAAGCGGACCGTTTGCCTCAAAATGCCGATACCTGGGTTAATTTGGGCGAAGCGACTGATAAAGGTGATTACTATTTGGTCGAATTTGAGAGTGACCCGCGGAGGGTTCCTAGTATTGGTACAAACGCCTGTCTTATGCGAAGAAAACTGGTGGTTGAAAACGCTGATGTCAGACCCGAATATCATTATCCCATTGACGTTATGGTGGATGTGATTAAAAACGGCTACAATCAATTCGGCTTTGTAAAAAATTCTGTGATTCATCTCACTAACCTTAGTGGCTTTCTGCCCTATATCAAAAGGAGAAAACGGTTTGTCGAAGAATATCATTTTCGCGATCACTCTAAGCGGCGATGGAGTGCTTTTATGAAAGGAGACGAAGGGAAGGTAATAAAATATGTCTTCTATAGCCTTACTCTCGTTAAGCCCACTTGGGATGCTTTTAGAGGATACTCGAAGATTCGTGATATTGCCTGGTTTGTTAATCCCCCAATGTGTTTAGCGACAACCTTGATTTATGGCTATGTCACTATTAAGAATTTTGTGACTAATTTTTTCAAATGAAATATAAAAAGATTCTCATCGCTGGCGGGGCGGGCTTTATTGGTACTAATATTGCCGAGGTGGCTTTAAAAAGAAAACACGGAGTAGTTGTCTTTGATAATTTTGTCCGACCAGGAGTGGAAGAGAATGTTACTCATCTAGAAAAATTTGGAGCAAGGATTATTCGAGGAGATATTAGATTCTCCGATGATTTAGATCGGCTTCCCAAAGTCGATGCGATTATTAATTTAGCTGCCAACCCTGGAATTCCCTGGTCAATGAAATGGCCTGTCTATGACTTTAGTGTCAACGCTTATGGGGCTCTAAACCTTCTAGAACTAGCTCGGAAACGGAAAATCCCTGTCCTTTTTGCCTCAACCAACAAAGTTTACTCTGAGGAAATCAACGAGATTCCAATGGTAGAGAGAAAAACAAGGTACGTTTGGAAAAATAGAAGATTCAAAGGGATTAATGAGGAATTTCCTCTGGATAGCGCGGGGGAATATCCCCATTCTCCTTATGGTTGTTCCAAAGCCGCGGCTGACTTGTATCATCAAGAGTATTTCCATATCTATGGAGTGCCGACAGTAGTCAACCGAATGAGTTGTATTTATGGGCTTTATCAAAAAGGAGTTGAAGATCAGGGTTGGCTTTGGTGGTTTGTTGAGGCGAAAAAAAAGAATTTACCTCTCAATATTTATGGTAATGGCAAACAGGTCAGGGATGCTCTTTTTGGGACTGATCTGGCTGAACTTTACCTTGAGCAGTTAGAAAATATATCAAAACATCAGGGTCAAGTTTACAATGTCGGTGGGGGACCGAAAAATACTGTTTCTCTGATTGAGGTGATTGATTATCTGAATAAAAAGGGAGGTAGGAAGTTGAAATTAAAGTTTTTTGATTGGCGCCCAGCAGATCATAGAATTTATATTAGCGATATCACTAAAGTGACTTCTCGTTCAAACTGGAAACCCACCACTACGGTTTGGCAAGGAATTGATAAGATGTGGGATTCAATGGAATGAAGATTTATAAGCCTCAACTAATTGCCTTCATGAATTCTTATTCTCAAGGGAAGAGTGGTGGCGATATGGTTTTTATTGAGGTGGCTAAAAGGATTAAGGAATATGATAAGATGATTGTCACCTCTCGGCTGGGCAAGGATTTATGTCAAAAAAGTGGATTAAAGGGGAAATATTTAATTACTACGCGGGAACCAGAATTTCGCCATTTGTTTCTCACCTATTTTCAACGAATTCTTAAAGCCTTTTTTTTGAAATTGTCAGCTGGGGAAAAAGATATTCTTCTGAGTACTTCTGATTTTTTGCCTGATGTTTTACCAGCTTTTTGGCGCAAGTTAAAAAGCAAAAAAACGAAATGGGTTCAACATATTTTTCATTTAGTACCTCCTTCAAGAAAAGGACCTTTTTTTGCCCAAAAAATTAGCTTTCTCTTCATTAAGCCCTTGGCTGATTTGATCATTGTTGACAACCGCCAGCTTAAAAACGACCTAATTAAACTAGGCTTTTCTTCTGATAGGGTTTTTGTGAACTCTCCGGGGATAGACCTTCAACGCTTAAAATTAGTCAAGAAAGAAGGGGTTGGCTATGACGGTATCTTCATGGCTCAACTTCGCTCGTCAAAAGGGATTTTTGATTTGGTGAAAATTTGGCAGCGGGTTTGTCAAGCGAAACCAACTCTGAAATTAGGAATAATGGGAAGAGGGATGCCGAGGATGGTTAAGAGAATTAAGTCTTTAATCAAAGCCGAAGGGTTAGAGAAAAATATTAATTTATTAGGTTACCTGGAGGATAAAGAAGCTTTTACTACTATCAAAGCAAGTAGGGTTTTTATTTTTCCCAGTCGCGAGGAGGGCTTCGGCATTGCTCCACTTGAAGCCCAAGCTTGTGGTTTGCCCGTGGTAGCATGGAATTTACCAGTTTATAGGGAGGTCTTTAAAGGAGGCATAGTGAAAGTGAAGACCGGTCAGCTTAAAAAATTTGCTGAAGCAGTGGTAGAATTACTCACAGATAACCGGTTTTACCGAAAGTTAGCGAAAGAGGCAGTCGATAATGCCAATCAATATGATTGGAACAGAGTCGCTAAAAGAGAACTTGAAATAATAAAAAAATGAAAAAACTGAAATTTAGTATCTGTATGCCCACTTATAATGGGTCTCAGTGGATTACCGAGAGTCTCAAAAGTGTTCTTTCTCAGAGTTTTCAGGATTTTGAGATTATTATTAGTGACGATTGCTCCACCGATAATACGATTGAGGTCATTAAAAAACTCAAAGACAAAAGAATCAAAATTCATCAGAATAAAAAGAACTTGGGCTATGGTAAAAATCTCCAGGTTTTAAAAAAACTGGCAAAAAAAGACATTCGTTTTTTAATGGCTCAAGACGATGTTCTGGCAAAAGATGCCTTATTAAAAACTCATAACGCCTTTTTATTAAGCGATGACATTGGTGCTGTTACCCGTCCCTATTATTGGTTCGATGAAAATGATGTTAAAAAGCCAGTGAGAGTGGTGACTCCTTACGATGAAAAAAGAGACGCTGTCATTTCTATTTTCGATGGCAAGAGAGAGGTTCAGAAAATTTTTGAATCGGTAGGCCAGCTTTCTGGATTGGCGTATAGAACTAAATATATGAAGACTGATTTCCATGAAGAAACTTTTCCGGCTCATATTTATCCCTTTGCTTCAATTGCCAAAAAATACAAAGTGGTTTTTCTTAAGGATTATACTGTTGCTGTTCGGATTGCCAGTAGCCAGACGCGGTTTAAACCAAGCATTTATGAGATTTCGCCAACAGAGAGTTGGGTAAAAATGTTTAAGACGGTTTTTCGGGGAAAGAAATATCGAGATGTTCGAAAAGTGGGAATCGAACAGATGACCACTCATTATCTTAGCTTAATCCAGATTAAAAATTATAGTCCGTTTCGGAATTTAATCAGAGAGATTTTTGTTTTCATTAAACTTCGCCCCCTTAGTCTTCTTGATATTAAATTTTGGTTTTGCAGCCTGGGAACTCTTTTAGTTCCCCGGCGTATCTTAATTTGGCTGGTGGACAATTATAAAAATAAAATTCTTTCCAGGAAGTTGAAAAATATCAAAATTGAGATTTAAGGGGAAAATGGAAGGATTAATTAAAAAACTGTATTACAACGAGCTGATTAGTCATCTTTTTCACACTTTGCTTTATTGCTTAAAACAAGAACTCAAAGAGTGCCAGTCGGTTTTGGATCTTGGCTGTGGTCCTGATTCTCCGGTTAAGTATTGTAATCTGGAGTATAGTGTAGGCGTAGATGCCTTCAAACTCTATATCCAGGAGAGTAAAAAAAAGAAAATTCATAATAAATATCTTTTAAAAGATATTACTAAAACTGATTTTAAGCCCAAAAGTTTTGATGCGGTGATAATGATTGATGTCTTAGAACATCTTGAGAAAAAACAAGGAGAAAAACTATTAGAAAAAGCAGAGAAATGGGCTAAGAAAAAAGTGATTGTTTCTGCCCCAGTGGGCTTTCTGCCGCAAGCAAGCATTGATGATAATCCTTTTCAGTCTCATCGTTCGGGATGGGCAGTTGAAGAAATGGAAAAATTAGGCTATAAAGCCCACGGTATGGCGGGATGGAAGTTTTTAAGAAGGGGAAGCACTTTGGAGGAGGGATATCAAGAGGGAGATATTTTTGCCACCATCAGATTCAGTCCCAAAATTTTCTGGCTGATTATTTCCGAGCTGACTCAAGCCATTATTTATTATTTTCCGAAATTGGCTTTTGAAGCATTCTATGTCAAAAATCTTTAAATACGAGACTTTTAATCCCTATATTTTTGCTTTAATCCCAAAAGGCGCAAAAGTTTTGGATGTTGGTTGTGCCACTGGCCTGCTTGGAAAGAAGCTACGGAAGGAAAAAGACCCGGAATTTTTGGCTGGAATTGAAAGCAGTCCTGGAATAGCTCGAGAAGCAAAGAAATTTTATGATCAAGTAGTGGTAGCCGATATTGAAAGTAAAAAGACTTTGTCGTTTAAAAAGGAAGTATTTGATGTGATTGTTTGTGGTGATATTTTAGAACATCTCAAAAATCCCTTATCGGTTTTAAAAAACCTTACTCGATATCTTTCAGAAGAAGGTTTTTTCCTTATCTCAGTGCCCAATGTTGCCTTTGCGTCGATTAGACTTTCTCTTCTTTTTGGTCGGTTTGATTATAATCCTGATGGGGGACTCTTGGATGAAACACATCTTAGATTTTTTACCTACAAAAGCCTTGTTAACCTTTTGAGGAAGGCTGGCTTGAAAATTGTTTTTGTTCGGGGGTATAATCTTGTCCGCCCCAGATTTTTCTTCTTAAAGGTTTTGGGGGCTCTTTTTCCCAATCTTTTTTCAATTCAATTTCTGGCCAAAGCGAGGAAAAAATGAGACAAGAAAAGTGACAGGAATGTTAGATCATAGACGATTGAGAATTTCAGTGGTGATTCCTCTCTACAACGGGGAAACTACTATATTAAAGACACTGAAAAGTTTATTTAATCAAAACACTCAGTTTGACGAGTTAATAGTTGTTAATGATGCTTCAACAGATAGATCTCTTGCTTTGGTTGAGGCTTTTCTTTCCGAAAGACCGGTTAGCCACAAGATTATAAACCATAGCAAAAGTCGCGGTTTATCTGCTTCTTACAATGACGGGATAAAAATATGTAGCGGTGATCTAGTTGTCACACTACATGGGGATGTAGTTTTACGAAAGCATGCCTTAGAGCGTTTAGTTGGGCCTTTTTGGAATAATGATAATGTTGTGGCTTCTTACCATTGTGTAGACCACCCGCGCAATGTTTGGAAGAAGTATAATTTTTGGCAGAAATGTTTCTTCTCTAGGTTAGTCGAGAAGAGATTCTGCGGACTTGATGGTAAGTTCGATTGTTTCAGAAAATCAGCTTTAGAAAAGGTGGGAATGTTCGACGGGAAGACGTTTTTTAGAGCTGGCGAGGATGGTGATATTGTCCACAAATTGCGAAAAAAAGGAAAAATAGTTAAGACAAAAGCTGGCATAATACATATACATACCCTGGACCCTAACTTTAGCTTTAAGAGCATAGTTTACAAGCAAGCCCAATATTCAGCGTCCCAAGGAGCATTATTCAGAAGATATGGTTTTGCTGGTGTTCGGGAGTTTGTAAGTCTCTTTTTTAGAGAATTATTAGTTATTTCTCTTCTGTTTCCCCATATAAGGACTATTTCGATATTTTTAATTATCATCTACTCCTTTTTGTATACGAAGAGCGTTTACCTGAGTGATTACAAAAACCCCAGAATTTTAATACTCCCTTTTCTGAATATTTATTTATTATTTGTTAGTTTTGTCTACTCAATACGAGGTTTTATGTATGGCAAACAAACAATTTAACACGGAGTGTGTTGTGGAAAGAGAAATCGATCGCTGGAATCGCCTTTGGCAGCAATTTGGTGAATATATTTTTTATAAACCAAATATGAAAGTTACCAACGAGATAATTAACCTATTTGGTGGGAAAGTTGCCGGCAAAAAAATTCTGGAAGTTGGAGCCGGTTCAGGTAGTGATTGCATCACTTTGGCAAAATCGGGGGGAGAGTGTTTTGCCTTAGACTTCTCCAAAGAAGCATTAAGAGTTTGTCAGCAATTAGCAAAAAAAGAAAATGTTGAGGTTAAAGGAATCATTGCCGACTGCCGCCAAATTCCAATCAGAGACGATTTCTTCGATCTTGTTTTCTCGGTCGGTTTGGTTGAGCATTTTAAAGATCCCATTCCTGTCCTTAAAGAACAACTAAGAGTGTTGAAAAAAGGTAGATTTTTAATTGTTGATGTTCCTCAGAAATATAATCTCTACACTATTGTTAAACATCTGAAAATAAGACATGATAGCCATCCTTTTGGTTGGGAGACAGAGTATGCTTTAGCCGACCTGAAAAAAATTGCCGGTTTACTAAAAGTCAAGCCAATTCGTTTTTATGGTCGAGGCTCAGCTTTTCTTGGTCGTCTGCCTAATGTGTTTGATTTCTGGTGGAGGAAGGTCTTTGCTAAAATAGAAGAAAGTAAATTAGCCCCCTTTATTTGTCTAAATATTGGCGCTTTCTATCAGAAATGAAAAAATATAAAATAATACAAAAAGAATTTAATTACAGAGAATGGTTGTTTGAGAACGATCGTTACGAAAGGGAGAAGTTAAAAACACTATTAAGTTTAATTCCCAAAACCGGAAAAATACTTGAAGTCGGTTGTGGGTATGGGTTTCTCTCTTTCCTTATGCTTTCTAAGGGGAGAGAGGTTTTTGCTGCCGATATAGTAAAGGGTATTGCCAAAAAACCATTATCTAAAGGAGTTGTCTTTAAAAAAATCTCTAAAGGAAAATTTCCCTTTGAAAATAACACTTTCGATTGTGTTATCTCTACCGATGTTATAGAGCATGTTCTGGATGAATCTAGCTTGGTAGAAGAGTGTTGGCGGGTTCTAAAAAAAGAAGGGGAAATAATTATCGCCACACCTAATATTTATCGCCTTTCTTTTTGGATGAAAACTCTGGTTTTAAAAAAACCGAAGTTTCCCAGCGAAGGCAATTTTGATCTAATTTTTGG
>Ga0180732_1001456_pt1 | contig 14642 bp, 18 predicted proteins | sample KR11_01MetaG_FD_148674 | JGI IMG/M metagenome (GOLD analysis project Ga0180732, IMG submission 148674) | Groundwater microbial communities from the Olkiluoto Island deep subsurface site, Finland - KR11_0.1 MetaG | ecosystem: Environmental > Aquatic > Deep subsurface > Groundwater | place...
AGATTCGATACAACTGATATAACTGATTCCATTTCTTCTTTAATCATCTCCCAACCGAAAAACGAAATGCGATATATGGCAGAAATGCGATATAAGGCTTTTGTGCCACACATAGCGTTTTTGGTTAAGGCTAATATGCCGTAAAACCTTATAAAGCCATTTTTAAAAAATTTTTGTAATGCCATATTTTAAAAGGCTTTATGGCATTGTGGTTTTATGGCATTTAAGCAAATATTAAAGTTGTTACACCTTAGTATAACAGTAACATTTTATAAAAACCCGGCCGGGTTTCGATATTTCAATAATGCCTTTTCCGATGCCGGTTTTCGATATATTGATGTTATGAGCATAATGAAATCAAATAGAGCAGGCTCTGTTTAAATATATACTGATATAATAGAAATAGCTGAAGACATACCTCCTAAAAGATGTTATATAAAGCACTGTCTTCTATCTATATAATCATACTTCTATCTATATAATCATACTTCTATCTATATAATATAGTATATTATACTAGAGAGACTGTCGTGCCAAGAATAAATTCTTTTTAATAGTTGTATTATCTTTGAGATAATTATATATATCAATAGTTACTATATAGATATTATGGTACGGAATCCACCAAAAGATTATGTGAAAATATCAATAGAACGAGATGTTGCAAATGAACTTAAAAGTCATGTAAGAATAGGTGAATCATATACTGTAGTTATAAAAAGAATGTTAGATAAAAATAAAATATAAAATTAAATAGTTGAAGTATTGCTACTTCAACCATTATAGAACCCTTAACATGTTCTGTATTGGTTTATCGGTATAAATACTTTTTCTATTTTAGGAAACCAATATATGACAACAAAAGTAAACTATTATACAAAATATAAGCGTGAGCTTATGGTAATGATACTTGAAGGAGAAATAGACGATGAATTATATCCAATACTACAAAGGATGAATTTACATGCAAATAAAATATATGGATTAGATGAAATGAAACAAAATACAAACAGTAACTATTTCTTGCATTATCAAGGCGGAAGACGTATTGCTATAAAGAAAGATTCATTATTAGGAAAGATATTAATAAGTAAGGCAAAATAAATGACAAGCACCATAAAAGAAAAAATCAATAAAAAGTATATGAATATAATTAGGACTTGTATATTAAAGAAAGAAGATTTTTCTAATTATTTGAAATATATTACTGCTAAAGATATAGATGATAACTTTTTAAAAAAGTTAGTAGAAGACACCATAAATAATTATATCTTACACTATAATAATTGTTCAGAAATAGCAATTCTGAAAACATCTACAATAGGAAAGATATTAGAAAGTGGTAATTTTGATATAGATTATAATACCGGAAATATATTAATCACGTCAGAGATAAAAGAAAACCAAAGAAAAGAATATCAAAAGACATGGTATGAAAAGCATGATGGTTATAAAAAATATATATATTCTGTAGAACATTATTTTTTAAATAAACTACACAAGTTGCAGATTCATGGAATATGTTTCTCTTGTGGAGAAACAACTTTCTTTATAGATTCTCATCATATATTAGGTAAAAAATATAATGATATGGAATTGTCTATATGTATACCATGTCATTATAAATATAGAGGCAAAAAACATTGTATAAATATCGGCAAGAAAATAGAAAACCTATTTTAACTACATTACTTCTATATGCCTTATGCTATCCATAACCAAAATAAAGTCTTCACCAAAGAAAGAACGCCATGCATCAACCTAATGTTCAATTAGAAGCCTGTGGTATGGTTTTTTATATACAGTTGGTATAAAGTTACCTTTCTTTTTTCAGTGAAAACTTTCCTTCATCATACAGATAAAGGAAATCTACACAGTGATTGCGTAGTACCTTGCCAAACATAAGAATAGTTATAATCCTACATAAATCTATTGCAAAAGAAAAGTCTTCACTGAAAAGGATCATTATTGCAATTTCATTTCTATATATTCGCTAATCGTCATTTCTCCACGTTCTGCATCTATTTTATCTTTCAATGCTTTCTTTACCCTTATCGTAATATAGTCTATTCGTGGAGGTATTATAATCCTTTCTATATACAGTTCTCTTTTCTTATTTATAATACTTTTAAGACGTGGAGACCAGTTCTCAGGTATAGGTGTATCTATATTTATTTCAGCAGAAGTATCTGTATTAGTATATAATTTTATAAGTCGTTTCCATTGTCGTGTTAATTCTTTATCAGCAAGTTCTTTTTGAAATGAAGGAGAGTTAAGTTTTATTCTATATGCTAACTGAGGATTGTTCCATGATTCATTATCTATATTTTTAGATACTGCTTTATAATATGTTCGTTTCCAATCCATTAAAGTATCTATGAAATATGCAGTATGCATATTATTTTCTTTTCTTACTTCTAAGATGTCTATTTTTGTATCGTTTAAGAATATGTTTACTTTATCAAATTCTATATTTGGAATAAGTTCTATACGTTCTTCATTTTCAGTAAAGTATATGTTGTTATCTTCAGATATTTCCATTTTAGAGTTATATATCCAATTAGTATCGTGTTTTTTTGATAAATAATCAAACAAGTTTTCTTTTTCATTTATGGTGATTTCACCTAAATCTTTCGTTATATGTTCCCATGTAAATAAATATGTATTAGGTATATGTCCACTTGGATGTTTTTCTCCTGGTGTAGGAGTTATGCTACGTTTTGGTTTTTCTATTTTAACTATTAATTCAAGTTCTTTTAATACATACATTATCCTATTCCAGTTCTGGTTTGTGATACCTTTTCTACCAGTACTTTTTCTATTAGTATCATATAATTTCCACATTTCATATGATGTATGCATTGGATATTTAAGATACTTTTTAGTTTCTGGATTATATAGAAGATTTCTAATAAAGGGACCAAATGATGCTTGTTTAACCATATGTATTTATACCTATGGAGTTATTCATATTTAATTCTATGTTTAGCGACGAACAACTTCTAAAAGAATATTATGAATTCTTATTAGCTAATAAACGAAAAAAAACAGCAGATATATATCTGTTTCTATTGAAGCATTTCATACTATATTTGCATAGTGTAGAAAAAACATTACATACCACTACATCACAGGATATTCAAAGATATATTGCTACAAAGAAATGGAGCAATGTTTCAAAAATTATGTTTATTACCATCATAAAGACTTTTTATGAGAAACAATACTTGTTACAAATTCCTGTAGGAGTAACTACAGATGAAATAAGATGGAGACTGGAACGTGAAAATCAGATTAGAGCAATATTGAATTATCCATTGCCACATAAAGAAATAGTACAGAAGAATAAGTCCTTGTCACTTTCTTCAGTGAAGACTTTGTTTGAGTATGCTAAGAAAAAGAATATTGATGAATATTGTTTAATGTATGCTTTGTTCTATTTTGGATGTAGAAAATCCGAGCTGATGTATATAAATCCAAGTACTGAAATAAATTGGAAAGAAAACTATCTAAAAATAACTGCTGAAAAATCAAAAACGCATACAGAACGAATATTATATTTCAGTATTTATACTAAATCTATATTGATACATATACTTAAAATATATGGAAACAGAGAACATTTGGTTCACAAAGAAGATACATTTCTAAATAAAATATTCTATAAATATAATAAAATAGTTAATATGCATCTTTTTCCACATCAATGTAGACATACTTTTGCAACTGAACAACTAAAGTATATTAAAGGAAAAATAAATATAGATGAAGTGATGGCGATACAGATGTTGCTTGGACATAAAGGAAGTACCACACAAATCTATACACATTATAACACTGAACTAAAAGAAATTATGCTTCGCTACCACTACTTACAGCAAATCTAAAAATAAGTCTTCACTAAAAAAAGAATATCTTAGATTTTTATTCTAAGGTATCGTTGTTGTTACAGTTTGAGTTCCATAAGGAATTGATGATAAGATTACTACACCTGATGCATCTGTTGTTCCTGGTATTCCTGCTACACTGATCTGGGCAGATACTACTGGAACGTCTGCTTCGTCAGTAACGGTTACTGTTACTGTTGCTGTTCTTCTTAACTTGATTGTTGTCGATACAGCTGGTTGATCTATATTTAATGGGTCTGTCTGTTCATATGCCATATTTGTCACCTGTACTATATTTATATTTTCTATAAGTTCAGAGGAATAATTACCACAATAATTTTGTCCTGTGAATTTAATAGTGTGAAGTCCTAATGAAAGGGTGTTGGGGGGGATTACAAAGGTATCAGTGTTATTTGTCTGGATGACCTCATCTAATTTCCATTGATGTGTGGATATGGGGCCGCCTGAGACAACCGTTACTTTTGCTGTTATTTGTTTATTTATTTGAATATCCATTATACCAGTTCTCTTGGAAATAATCCAACACTTATTTTTCTGCGTTCTTTATATGCGTCATATTTGTCAACACCCAACACATTCTTTAGGAAGTCACCATATCTTTCTTCAAAAATAATTGGGTTGTTTTTTGCTTTCTTTGCCCAGAGTTCTTCCTCAAATTTACATTTATCTTCATCATTTAAGTTATTATATTTTCCATTATATTGTTCGTAATGCTTATAGTAAATTTTTATTTCTTTCAGTACAGTATCCAGTCTTGTTTTTGTTGTTTGGAGTTGAATTGTATTTTTCTCTTTCTCTAACTGTTTAAGTTGTTTTTTGATTGGATGCTGTTCGCTATCAATTTCTTCATTTAAGAGTTCGAGTTCAAGTTCTTTCTTTTTTATGTCATAGTAACTATCGACTATGCTATAATATCGTGACATTAGTTCTAATTTTGCTTGTTTGACTTTTGCATATTCTGTAGGATATTCTATATCATTTAAGACAAGTTTATTGACCTGGATTGATGTTATTGGTTGTGAGAAATCAGTTAGGAAATTACTTATCTCAGTAAGTATTGCTCTGTCCTCTTCTTTCTTTATTAAATCGAGTGGTTTCTCAATTAAAGATGTTGATTCTGTTGTTTTTGACATATTATATATCTCGTATTATTATTTCATTATTGTTTCGAACCATTTTCCTAATGTTGCACTGCATCCCGCAGAGAGTGTTGATACAACTTTGTACTTTTCATAGGGTCTAACTATAAATGATAACTGGACACTGATATCTTCACCCAACAAACCACCTTCTATTCCTACAATTCCAGATGATGCTGTTATAGGATTGGCTGCCGTATCTGAAAATGCCTGTATATTAGCTACGTCTGCTACGGTATCTATGATGCAACGGGCTGTGACTGTTACGAAAAGGTTTGATGATGCAGTATTTGTATAGACTGTTCCATCTATGGCTCTAGAGGCTGTCTGGTCTACAGGTATCATTTCTTTGATTAAACTTTTTATTATCGGTACTAAATCAGGATTCTGTGTACTTGATTTAAGCGAACCAAGAGAAAAACAAGTTGTATTATATCTTGCTACATTTAAATTGGTTTTAGCCGTCCATGTATTCAATACATCATCATACATGCTTGTTGTTGCTATTGTTACTGTTGTAAATCCTCCAGAGATGTAACCGTATATATTTATATTAAATCCTGAATTATCTAAAAAGCTTGTTCCTGTTCCTAAAGAGGCTTTTGCGGTCCATGTATTATTAATATCATCATATTTTTCTACAACTATTGATGTTGTTGTACCACCAGAGTCTGTTGCACCCCCAATACTGTACCCATATGAATTTACAGAAAATCCACCAATATGTGCACGAGCGGTATTCAAAGTACGTTTTGTTGTATTTGTATTGGCTACATCATCGTACTTATCTGTTGTATTTTGAACAATATCTCCACTATTTACTCCTCCAAAAATGTATGCATATCCGTTTATTGTGGTTGCTGCAGCTTTGCTATGTTGATTATTAAGATTTGTTTTTGCTGTCCATGTATTCAATATACTATCATATTTTAAGTTTCCCACATATGCCGAAAATCCGCCTAAATGATACCCATAACCGTTTAATGACGTGCCTGATCCTCTATTGCGATTAATATCTGGTAAATTTTGCTTAGTAGACCACGTATTTAATATATTATTATATTGTTCTACTAAAGTGCTTACAGCAGACCCTCCTGCAACATACCCATATCCATTTAAAGAAAATCCAGAAGCCCTAGATTGGATATTTGCCATATTTACAATATATGACCATGTATTTGCTACATTATCATATTTTTCATTTGTATTTGTAGCTCCGCTTATAGCATAACCGTAGTCTTCACTGATACGTGACGAAACTATTTTTGGAAAGTATGTCATATTTACCTTATATTTGATATTTGATTTTTATAATTGTATTATGTTAATTTCACATATGGGCACCGGACAATATAATAATGTAAAATCTTTAGTTATTGTTTCAGTCGATAAAACTGTAAAATCATATGATTGTGATATATATCCTGTTTTTGATACTGTTAAAGTATAGTTTCCTGGTGGTAGATTTGATATGGTATAATTTCCATTTATATCGGTTATTGTAGATGAACCGTCAGAATTTGATACGGATACATTTTGAATTGGATTATTGTTTGAATCTGTTACTTTTCCCATTATGTTACTAACTGAAATATCAATAGGTAGTTGAATTGTTACCGTATTCTGATAGCTATCTGGAATACTTCTATACCACGTATTATCTGGAGTAACTGTTGCCGAATTCGAAAAACCACTATATGTTGCTGTTATAGTATAACTCATTTCTTGTTGGGTTGTTGATGTTTTATAAAAATCAAGTATGGCTGCTGAGTTCATTGGGTCGGAAGGCAATGGAATGTGACCATCTGATCCCGTTATAAAAGAAGTTTTATTATCTCCATTTATGTTTATAGATGGGAAATTACTGTCAATGTTGTTAGTGATATCTATAATTGTACCACTAATTGGGTTGCCATTGTTGTCAATAACTTTTATATCTAAATATTTATAATCAAAAAATCTGCCAGTTCTCATGTCAACTTTTGCTTGGTTATAATAAAGATTAATAAATTTTGGGGTGCTATCGCCAGCATCAGCAAAACGTCCAAATTGAATATCATATAGCGAACTTCCAGTAATAACATTGTTTACTGCAACAGAATCATTGTGCGGATTTCCTTCAACGTCAATTCCAACTCTTGTATTTCTAATAATGTTATCGTAAACTCTCATATGATTAGCTGATTGACTTCCGAAATATCCTGTAGCAGAGTATCTTATTCCCATTTGACCTGCCCCATCAATTATATTATTTCTAACTACGCCTAATACATCAAAACTACCAAGATATCCATTGCCCACAATATATATTCCATATCCCTCTTTATCAAGTATGGTATTGTTTTCTACATATGACCATTTTATACGAGTCGAACCATCTATTACAATTCTCGAACCATCTCCATAATTATTATAAAACAGATTACCTTTTACAATAGCTCCCCCATGTCCTTCTTTTATCATTATACCTGAAAGACCGATATAATTATCATAAAAAGTATTGTTTGAAATAATCGCATCTTCCCATGTAAATACAGTATATCCTCTTGCATTCGTATTATTATATAATGTGTTATTATCAAAAGTACCATGATTGCTTATTTTTACAATATAACTTCCTTGAGCATTCCGAAATATGTTATTTGTAACAATATCATCTCTTCCGTTTGCTGTTAAATCTAAGTTATTATATTCAAAGATATTATTATTAATAATCGGAGGGATTCGTGCACCAATTGTACCTACAGAAATAGCATATAAGAGAATAGCATCTCTGCCTGTATAATCTATGTCAGTTCCGCCTGGTCCAAGATAAGAAATTGTACTGTTTGTTAAATTAAAGGTATATCCATCAGTATAAGAACTTCTAGTTGCTTTAATGAATCCTCTTTTTATTATATCAACAGTATTAATAGATGTAATAAGTGAGTTGTTTATATTTAAATCTCCATGATTTAAAAGTCGATATAAATCATTGAATTTAAGTGTATCTCCATCTATTATTAACTCCCCACCATATATTATTTCGATATTTGCTTTTAATATATATTCATTACTGATATTTTTTTCTAATACATTAATGTTATTAATGTCAGTAAATACACTTGATAATGTATTTCCTGTTCCATTAATAGTTATTGTATTATTTATTGGATTATATGTTGCTACCATATTTACTCGACAGTGAGACTACATGCTATAGGTGGACATGTTGATTCATCTATGAACATACTATAAGGAGAAGTATATAATGTCAGTATTTCATCATTAGTGAGAACACGATTCCAGATGCGGGATTCGTCTATGAGACCGTTAAAGAAATTAACAATTCTAAATCCAATATTAACAAGCTCGGTATTCGTATCAATCGTACCTGTAACAGTTTGTGGAGTCCCCCGCACACCGTTTACGTATATGTTTAAATTATTTGTTCCTCCATCTTTATTATATGTCCCAACTACATGATACCACACACCAGGAGTCGCTACTGCTATGCTTATTGCTTTACTGCTCCATATACCACCTGTACGAACCAAAAACTGAAAATACTTACCTTCGGCTAGATTAGTTCTTCGTAAAATATATGCCAGATCTTTTGTCACAATTGGGTTTAAATTATCGTTTTGATTCAACATTACCCACGCACTCATTGTTATCGTATCCGTGATATTAAAAATCGGATTATTCCCGCAATTGACCCTATCATCCGAACCATCCAATGCTATTGCTGGACCTAATCTTCCGGGATTCCATCCGCTTGTTGGAGTTGATGGGAATGCCATATTAGTGAGTGTTCCTGTGTTTTCATTTCCACTTAAATCATATACTTTATCCCCTATTCCTTCATTAAATATCCATAATCCAACTAATCCTGTATTAAGCGGGTTTGCCCAGTCAAGCTGAGTTCCAAGGGGAGGTTTCGTTAGCCATACCATGTTTAATCGCCTTTTGATGAATGTGTATTTATGTTTGTTTCTGTTACTTTAACGATACTACTATCTTTTGTTATGTATTTATATTTAGTCATTTTTAATCGCCTTTATTAAGTTATAATGCTTATTCTTACTTTGTAATTTAATGTTGAACCATCTGCATCATAAGTATTATTTACTAATACTCTTAATCTGTTTACACTGGATGTAATAGTAACATTCTGTACCATTGCTACATTGAATATTGCTGTATTTACAGCATGAGCATTTGTTGTTCCATCTAAGATGGTTACAGCATTTGCTGATTGTACAGATTCAAATACTAATTCACTGTTTGCTAAAGTTCCATCTTCAATTAAAAGCCATTTACCTAATACTGTAAGAGCATGAGTGGTTAATGTAATTGCAGTAGAACCTGCTGCTAATGGATTATTTTCAATAGCATCTGTTACTGCTGTTCCAATAAGTGCTACGAATTCTGTATAGGTTTGCCAATCTTCGTCTCCTGATGCAGCAGATGAAACCTGAACAATGAATCTAGTCCCTGTATGAGCAGTTGTTGTATCTAATCCTGCCTGGATATTAAGTATTGCACTTCTAACATTTGAAAGATCATATACTGCTGATTTTGATATTGTATTCTGAGCTACTGCTGTCCAATCCTGAATACTTGTAACATTTTTAGTAATTGCATCAAAAGAAGAAGTTCTACTCATCTAACCACCAAACCATTCTATAGAAGCATTTGTTCCATCTGTTATTATATATACTTTATTAAGATTATCTATTGTATCAATATCATGTGATATACCAATAGCAGTTAATCTATAAGGTTGAGAAGAAGAATCACCAATTGCTATATATGTACCTCCGCCTAAACTTCTTACTTTTATAGTAACTACTTTATTTATAGGAGTTGATGTCGTTGTTATTTGTGTAGCAATTGTTGATATATCTGTTTTTGAACCTACTATAAGTGTATTTGGCATACCTATACTATCAGAAGTACTAAATGAAAATGATATATTAGGTGCACCATCAGTTAATGTACTACCACATATCCAGATATTTGTATCACCTGATGTATGTACTTTTATTCTACTTACTTCTATATTTTTTAATCTGAATGTACCTGAAGGAATACTTGTAGTATATAATGTTTTACCTGATATTGAAATGTCTATTGGTCTATCTACAAAAACTGTAAAACTTTTTATATATATTTCTTTATTGATTTCAGATGAACCTGACATATTATATTTAGTACCATTTGCATATGTTACTATACCTTTACGGAAATCAAAAGTAGTATCACCTGATGTAATAGTAGCAGTTCCAGCTGTTGGATAACTTATAAGTATAGATGTCCCTGATGTATCTTTAAAATAATCATTAAATGAAGTAGATACATTGTTTATTTGTGTATTCATATTATCTATAGTAACAGAATCAGATAACGATTTTGTTTCTATTTCAGATACTTTTTTGGTTATTGTAGTAAGTGTTTTGTTTATATCATTAAACATATAACTTAAATCAACATTTGGACTTTTTATTGATATAACAGGATATATTTTATTTATAAGTGTTTCCTGTATATTATTTATACTATATTGTATAGAAGATAATTCATTAGATGAACTTTTTGGTTTTTTATCTATTTCTTTTTTTATATTCTGTAACTCTTTTATAATATCTTCTTTAAATGAAGATATATCAATAGATGGTTGTTTATTAGATATTGTTTCAAGTTTATCATGCAAGTATGCTATTGACCGTTTTATTTCGTTAAGTGATAAATTTATACCGAGTTTATCTATTTCTTGCATGATGTATTATATTACCTAAACCTATATATAGTTATTTTCTCTTTTTTCAGTGAAGACTTGATTTATGTTACCGTTGTGATTCTTGTGTTGTAGTATAATGTTGAACCGTCATTGTCGTAAGTGTTGTTGACTAAAATTCTAAGTCTATATGTTCCTGATGGAATTGTAATGTTTTGTGTCATTGCTATATTGTACATCATGGTGTTCAGAACATGAGTATTGGTTGTTCCATCAATTATTGTAATGTTTGTGTTTGCTGTTAATCCTGTTTGATATATTAGTTCAGAACTGATACCATCTTTAATGAATCGCCATCCACCTGCGGTATATCCTGTAGTTGATATGCAGGTAATTGTTGTAGAACCAATAGATAATGGATTGTTTGTTATTGGTTCACTGTTAGCAGTCCCGATTAAAGATACAAATTTTGTTAAATCGTTCCAGTTTCTGTCTCCTGAAGTTGATGAAGAGATTTGGATTATGAATTCAGTTCCTGTATGTGCAGTAGTTGTATCTAAAGATGCTTGAATATGAAGAATTCCAGATTTTATATCTGAATAGTCATATACTGATGATTTACTGACTGTATTCTGATTTACTGCTGTCCAATCCTGAATGTTTGCACATGTTTTTGTAATTTTAGCATAAACAATTCCTTGGTTTATCATAATGCTATTGTCTCCATGTACCTATTCTAATACGTCCCGTTCCTGATATTCCCGTACCTGTAATGTAGATACGTTCTATTACTTCATCAGTAACTGTAAATCCTGTTTTAACTGTTATTGCATATCCTTCATCATTTATTTCTAATGCAAACCCACCACCTTCTGAAACAATATATAATTCTGATGCAGGACTACCTATATCTTTCTTTATATCTATTTTTCTACGTATTGTTGATGCTGTATCTATGAAATAATGCGTATTGTAATTGATACGACGCATCATCATATCTAACATTAAAGATTCGATTGTTTCTATACGTGCAAGTACTGTTGTTGATTCTTCAGTTATACGTTGTGAAGTACCTGTTTTTGATTTGTAGATAGGTGTTTGTTCGATTTTTGTTTCTGTCGTATAATCACCTATTGTTATTTGTGGTGGTGTTGTTGTTTGTTGTTGAACTATTTCTAATCTGAATGTTTGAATACATTTGTCGTTGCAAGTATTTGTTCCAGTAAATTCTATTGTATAAAAACCTATTAGTGTAAATGTCCATTGGAATGTTTTGGTTGCAGATGCTACTATATTGTTGATTTTCCATTGATATATAGTAGCATTGGTTGTTGCACTGAATGTTACAGGAGTATTTATCTTGCGTTGATATTCTGCCATACATAAATCATGTTAATTATTTTATGATACGTATCCTGCTGCAGTTATATATGTTAACTTTTCAGGTTTTTCTTTAAGTAACCGACCAACAATACGCCATCCAAAAAACTGAACACGTGTTTTTGCCAAAGTATATTGAGTTAAATTATATATATCAAAATATACAACATTATCTTCATATATATATATTTCTGTGGATTTTAATGCTGGGTCTACTTCTCGTGTATTATAATCTACTCGTATTTCAGCAGATAATGTCTTGAATCTACCCATAGCATTTGGTTGTTTGATAGTGATAGCTATATCGTCCATTGGATAGAAACGTATCTGTGCAACCTCGGATACATCTGTTTCAACTTTTGCACTTCCTTCCATTGCGAGAATAGTTACTTCATTTGCTCTCGATACTGAAGATGCACTTACAGAACTGAAATCCTGTATTAAATCTAAAGAAGCAGGAAGTGGTTCGACATAGATGCATTCATAATATCTCCATACTCCAGAGGTCGTTAAAACAGCATAATTGTCGGTTATACGGACAATCGCAGTAAATTCTTCATTATACATATTTTACATTCACCTTTTTGTTTGTTAGCAATAAATGCTAGGTAATATATATATAGATACTATACTATATAAGTATATCTTTTATAGTAAAGACTTTGTTTTGTACTCAGATGCCAACATGCTTGCAACTACTACATTATGATATGAACCTTCAAAATATTTTGAACTACGCAGAATACCATCTATACTAAATCCTGCTTTCTTGAATAGTTTTGCTGAATCTATATTGCTTTCAACATACTGAGATTCGATACGATTCAATCGAAGTCTATTAAATCCAAAAGATAATATTAAATCAAGTGATGATGTTGCATAGCCTTTTTTTCGTTCAGTAGGATTAATTAAAATTCCAATTTCACCATTTCCATCTAAAAGATTCAGATTTGATAACCGGATTTCTCCAATAGGAATCATATCTTCTTTCTTTATTATTGTGAAGACTTTGTGTTTATCTATGTTGTTGACTACATTTTCCCAGTACCAATCTTGATTCCATTCTGTTAAAGGACCAACTGTACGGAAATTCTTGGTCATTTCTGCATCGTTTCTCCATTCTTTGAATAAAGATAAATCTTCACGACGAACTTCACGAAGACAGATTTTGTTGCCTGTTATAAAACACATATTTTATATCATCTCTTCAAGTTCTTGTATAGTTAATTTTTCTGCATCACATGACAAATATTTGTTTATGTTTGCTTTGTTTTTATAATCATATTTTAATCCAAATTCTTTAAGAAGTACATTTTCTGGTAATACAACATATCCTTTATCATTAAGTATATATGTTCTTTCTCCTTCACTAGTATCTAATAATTCCTCATGCAATTTTTCATATCCAATATTGCCTATTTCAATAATCTTAGTGTCGTTGTTGCCATATTTATGTATTGCTGCATCCGCTAAATCTTTTAAAATATATGATTTCATATTTGGGATGAATATTTCTCCTCCAACCATTGTTTCCTGATGATTCAACATAAATTTTATTACGTCTTCTATACACAGATTAAATCGTGTCATTAATGGATTAGTTATTTTTATAGAATTTGTTTTATTTATACTTTCTTTCCATTTAGGTAATACACTCATACTAGAATTTAGAATATTCCCCCATCGTACACATCCAAATCTTGTTTCATGGTTTCCTTTTATAAAATTTGCATTTATAGTAAGTTGTCTCATTATCTTTTTAGTACTTCCATAATAATTTATAGAGTTACAAGATTTATCAGAATCCACTGAAATAAACTGTTTCACTTCGTTTGAAATTGCTAAATCTATTAAATTTTGACTTCCTAATATATTTGTTTGCGTTGCCTCAAAAGTATTTCTTTCACAAAGTGAAATGTGCTTCAAAGCAGCACAGTGATATATTACATCTACTCCTTCAACTGCCTTTTGCATACGTGATTTATCTCTTATATCTCCGATATATAATCGAACTCTGTCATCAGTTACTTTTTCTTGTAACTCAGATAATTTAGATTCGTTCCGTGATACTCCACGGATACTATGTACATCGTATTTTAAAAGTTCATGTAATAAGTTGCTGCCTAAATAACCGCTGATTCCTGTAATCAGTATCCGTTTATCCTTAAGAAATTCATTGTTTATCATGTTTTTTCAGTGAAGACTTTGTTTATTTCTGTGCTTATTTTATGAAGTCAAGTTTCTTTGCACAAATATTGCATACCATGTATATTCTTCCTGTATTCAACACCTGTACAGCTATTCCATCTGTTCTTGGTTCTGATGGATGAAATGTAGAAAGCATAGTATTGCATCCTATTATTTCACAATTCATGTTACTTTCTTTCTCCTACATATCCTAAAAACCATACTTGAGATGGTTTATTATTTTTTATGAAATATTCTATTCTAATAGTATCATAAATATTGCATATTATTGGATCATCAAGAAAATAA